>ODAJ012184506.1_pt1 | contig 15313 bp, 16 predicted proteins | sample 1539241 | NCBI WGS metagenome assembly ODAJ01 (sample SAMN02144231, study PRJEB22623) | gut metagenome | biome: sheep rumen | host: Ovis aries | place: New Zealand
ATCACCCGGTGGATGGTGGGCCGCTCCGTGGACGAGGAGCAGATGGACCGGCGCACCCCGCCGGAAACCCGGACCATCATGTCCATCCGGAAGCTGTGGGTGGACATGCCCGGCGAAATCGTCCGCAATGTGAATCTGGACGTGCGGGAGGGGGAAATCCTCGGCATCGGCGGTCTGGCGGGCCAGGGCAAGCTGGGCATTCCCAACGGCATCATGGGCCTGTATCCCTCCGGCGGCTCCGTGACCTTTGACGGTCAGGAGATCCCGCTCAATCAGCCGCGGTACTGCCTGGACCGGCAGCTGGCCTTCGTTTCGGAGGACCGGCGCGGCGTGGGGCTGCTGCTGGACGAGACGCTGGAATGGAACATCGCCTTCCCGGCGATGCAGATTCAGAACCGTTTCCTCCGGCCGATGCTGGGCGGCCTCATCAAATGGCGGGACGAGAAAGCCATCGGCGAGGTGACGCGCCGGTATATCGACGAGCTGCAGATCCGCTGCATCAGCTCGAAGCAGCGGGCCCGGGAGCTGTCCGGCGGCAACCAGCAGAAGGTGTGCCTGGCCAAGGCCTTCGCCCTGGAGCCCAAATTCCTCTTCGTGTCCGAGCCGACGCGGGGCATCGATGTGGGGGCCAAGGCGCTGGTGCTGGAGGCGCTGAAGAAGTTTAACCGCGAAAGCGGTGTGACCATCGTGATGATTTCCTCCGAGCTGGAGGAGCTGCGGCTGGTCTGTGACCGGGTGGCCATCGTATCCGGCGGACGGATCGCGGGCATTCTGAACGCCTCCGAGCCCTCGGAGGAGTTTGGCGCGCTGATGGTCAGCTCGGTCGTGTAAGGGAGGTGCGGAACGAAATGAGTGAAATGACGAGCACAAGGCCGTCCCTGGGGGACCGGCTGCGGAATCTGTACTTCAGCTTCGGTCTGCCCCGCCTGATTATCGCCGGCATGCTGGTGGCGCTGCTGATCGCCGCGCCGCTGGTGGGGGCAAACTTCTGGATGCAGATCACGAACGTGATCAACCGCTTCAGCTGGAACGGAGTGCTGGTGCTGGCCATGGTGCCGATGGTGCATTCCGGCTGCGGCCTGAACTTCGGCCTGCCGCTGGGCATCATCTCCGGCCTGCTGGGCTCCACCCTGTCGCTGGAGCTGGGCTTCACCGGCCCCATGAGCTTCCTGATGGCCATCGTGCTGTCCACGCCCTTCGCGCTGATCCTGGGCGCGGGCTACGGATGGCTGCTGAACAAGATCAAGGGCGGCGAAATGATGATCGCCACCTACGTGGGCTTCTCCTCGGTATCCTTCATGTGCATGATGTGGCTGCTGCTGCCCTATCACAAGCCGGACATGGTCTGGGGCTACGCGGGCACGGGCCTGCGGACCACGATCTCCCTGGAGGGGTATTATGACCAGGTGCTGGCGAAGTTCCTGCAGATCCGCATCGGGGATCTGGTGATTCCCACCGGATCGCTGCTGTTCTTCGCGCTGCTGGCGTTCCTGATGTGGGCCTTCCTGCATACGAAGACCGGCACCGCCATGACGGCCGTGGGCTCCAACCCGACCTTTGCCCGGGCGGCGGGCATCAACGTGGATAAGATGCGCATGCTGTCCGTGGTCATGAGCACGTGGCTGGCGGCCATCGGCATTCTGGTGTATCAGCAGGGCTTCGGCTTCATTCAGCTGTACATGGCGCCCTTCAACATGGCGCTGCCGGCGGTGTCCGCGATCCTGATCGGCGGCGCCACGGTCAACAAGGCGTCCATCATGAACGTGGTGATCGGCACGATCCTGTTCCAGGGCATCGTGACCATGACCCCGACGGTCATGAACAACGCGATTCACATGGATATCAGCGAGGTGCTGCGGATGGTCGTGTCCAACGGCATGATCCTCTACGCCCTGACGCGGAAAACGGAGGTGAGAAGAGCATGAGCAAAAGACCCTCCTCCGGACGGAAGGCTCTCAGCTTCCTGGGCGCCAACAGCGTGCCGATCATGTTCATCCTGATCGTGGGCATCTGCATTCCGCTGTCCGGCTTTTCCCCGGCCTTCCTGCTCAATGAAATCATCACCCGCATGGGCCGGAACATTTTCCTGATTCTGAGCCTGCTGATCCCGATCATGGCGGGCATGGGCCTGAACTTCGGCATGACCCTGGGCGCCATGGCCGGCGAAATCGCGCTGATCTTCGTTTCGGACTGGCAGATCTGGGGCATTCCGGGCATCATTCTGGCCATGATCCTCTCCATCCCGATCTCGGTGGTGCTGGGCATCATGTGCGGCAAGATCCTGAACGCCTCCCGGGGACGGGAGATGATCACCAGCTACATCATCAGCTTCTTCACCAACGGCGTGTATCAGCTGCTGGTGCTGTACATGATGGGCTCCATCATTCCGATCATTCATTCCTCCATCAAGCTGCCCCGGGGCTACGGCATCCGGCAGACGGTGGGCCTGCTGAACATGCGCCAGAGCCTGGATAACGTGCTGGCGCTGAAGATCGGCGGCGTGAAAATTCCGATCATGACCTTCATCGTGATCGCGGTCATGTGCCTGGTCATCATCTGGTTCCGGCGGACGAAGCTGGGGCAGGATATGCGGGCCGTGGGGCAGGACATGGAGGTCGCCCGGGACGCGGGCATCAACGTGGAGCGCACGCGCATCATTTCCATCGTGATCTCCACGGTGCTGGCGGGCTTCGGCATGATCATCTATCTGCAGAACATGGGCGACATGGCGACCTATTCCGCGCATTCCCAGATCGGCATGTTCTGCATCGCGGCGCTGCTGGTGGGCGGCGCGTCGGTGGACCGGGCCTCCATCGGGAACGTGTTCCTGGGCGTGGTGCTGTTCCACCTGATGTTCATTCTGGCGCCGACGGCGGGCGCCAAGATCACGGGCGATACCATGATCGGCGAGTATTTCCGCGTGTTCATTTCCTACGGCGTCATCACAGTGGCCCTGATCATGTATGAAACGAAGAAGCGGAAGGAAAAGGCCGGCATGGGCCAGCTGCTGGAGGCGGCGCAGCGGGAGGAGGAATCGGCGCATGCGTAAAACGCTGTTTCGGGTGTGCACGATCGTACTGCTGCTGGTGCTGGCGGCGGTGATGCTGGTGATCGGCCGCGGGCATACGATCTATTTTGACAACAAGAATCTGGAGGTGGACGGGCAGAAATATGAGGCCGTCCGCCGGATCAATGTGAACGTGAACGGCGAGCAGGTGGCGAAGCTGTCCAAGAAGGAGCGCGGCATGGCGACCTGCATGGGCCAGAGCTTTCAGTTTGAGATCGAGGTGATCCGGGAAAAGAACGGCCCCTCGGAATTCCTGACCTTTGATCTGGCCCTGCCCTACAACATGGACGGCGTGGTGGTGAACCTGCCGGCCATGATGGCGGGCCTGCCGCAGGACAAATGGATGAGCGAGTTCATTCCCGCGCCGGTGGTGGAGGAGGAAGAGGAGGAGCTGCCCACGGATGAGTTTGATCTGGGCGGCGATCTGTAGTATAATGCTGTCCGGGCGCAGGCCCGACGGAAGACGCGGAGGGAGGCTGACAGAATGGAAACGGGCGTTGTGGTCGCGATTGCCGGCGTGCTGGTGGTGGCGATTCTGGCTGTGCTGATCTGCGTGATTTCCGCGGTCAGTACGGTGAGCAGTCTGAAGCAGACGCAGGACGAGGATTCAGAGGCATAATCCCGGTGCCCGGCTCAGGCCGGGCATTTTTGAGAACCACGGGCGAAGGAGGAACGGAACCATGACAAAAACCCTGAAGATTGAAGGCATGATGTGCGCGCACTGCGAGGCGCGGGTGAAGAAGGCCCTGGAGGCCGTGGCGGGCGTGGAAAGCGCCGCGCCGGATCACACCGCCGGCACCGCGGTGGTGACGCTGAAGGAGCCGGTGGCGGATGAGGCCCTGAAGGCCGCCGTCGAGGCACAGGATTACAGGGTGCTTTCCATCGCCTGAGAGGCGGGAAGCGATCCGCAGGATGCAAAAGCCGCGCCAGGGCTGATCCCGGCGCGGCTTTTGCCGCCTTCGGGCGGCGAAGGGGCTTTATCGGCCCGCGGTCTCCCGCAGGGCGCGGATGGCCCGGGGCAGGGCGCGGACGGTGTCGGAGGCGACCATGGAAACATCCCCGATCTCCGCCTGGGCGATTTCTCCGGCGAGGCCGTTCACGTAGGCCGCGACGGCAGTGGTCAGGAGCGGGTCCGCGGGATGAGCGGCGCACAGGGCGGCCAGAATGCCGCTGAGCACATCCCCGCTGCCGGCGGTGGCCATGCCCGGGCAGCCCCGGTCCACCAGCAGCGTTTCCCGGCCGTCGGTGACGAGGGTGGCCGGCCCCTTCAGCAGCAGCGTGACCCCGTACCGGGCGGCAAAGGCGGCGGCCAGGTTCAGGGAATCGGCCTGGATGTCCGGAATGGCGCGGCCGGTAAGCCGGGCGAATTCCCCGGGATGGGGCGTCAGGATGACCCGGGGGCGGGCGGCGAGCAGCAGCTCCGGCCCCAGGGCGGAAAGGGCGTTGAGCCCGTCCGCGTCCAGAATCAGCAGGCCCCCGAAGGCGGACAGCAGGAAGCGCAGCGCCTGCTCCGTTTCCGCCGTGTGGCCGACGCCCATGCCGAAGGCGATGACCTTCATGCCCCGGATCAGCTGTTCCCATTCGGAGGGCACGAAGCGGAGCCCGTCCCCCGACTCCGAAAGGGGAAACAGCGTGCTTTCCAGCACGGCGGGGGCGACGATGGGCGCCAGCGGCCGGGGCAGCGCGAGGCGAACCACCCCCGCGCCGGAGCGCATGGCAGCCTCCGCCAGGCCGGCCAGCCGGATGGCGCCGGAGTAGGGCAGGGAGCCGCCGATCAGGGCGACGGGGCCGTAGGAGCCCTTGTTGGAGAAATGGGGTCGGGGAGCGAAGAAGGGGGCGGCGTCCGCCGCCTCCATCAGGCGGCAGGCATGGTCCAGGAGGGGAATGCCGATGTCGATGTTCACCCGCCGCTTCATGCAGTCCTGGGCCTGGTTGAGAAAGTGGCCGGGCTTATAGCTTCCGATGGAAACGGTGAGATCGCTGCGCACCGGGTGCCGTCCCAGGCCGTTGTCCCCGTTCAGGCCGCTGTTGATATCCGCGCTGACGACGAAGGCGCCGCTGGCGGAAATCAGGTCGATCATGCGGGCATAGGGATCGGGGGCGGCGCCGGCCTCCGGAGAGGCGGGCTGATCCCGGTAGCCCGTGCCCCAGATGCAGTCCACCACCGTGCGGAAGCGCTCCAGGGAGTCGATCTCCTCCCACAGACGGACGGGAACGCCGTCCGCCCGGCAGACATCGAACCAGTGCCGCCCGTCGGGGGTGAAGCTGCGCTCCTTCAGCAGCAGCTCGCAGGGGATGCCGCGGAGGTGCAGCAGGTGCGCCAGCACATACCCGTCCCCGGCGTTGTTGCCCTTGCCGCAGACGATGCCGACGGGGCCGGCCCAGTCCGCGGAGGCGTAGATGCCCTCCCCGGCGCGGCGCATCAGCTCCGCTCCGGCGGTGCCGCCGGCGATGGCGGCCGCGTCGCTGGCGCGCATGATGGCGACGGATGCGATGTCCAGCATGGTTGGATTCCTCCTGCTTCTTGTTCCTGTCCAGTGTACTATAGATCCCGCGGAAAGACAATGGAGAGGATGCCGCGTCGTGCAGGTATCGCAGGGCGGTTGCCGCCTGCAGCTCCGCAAAGCCAGAAAACGAACAGGAAGAAAACAGACAAAGCGGGGGCGGCGCGTTGACAGAAGCGGGACGAAGCGGTAGTCTAAGCTAATGCCGGAAAGGAGCCGCAAGATGAAGAACACGATGGGTCAGAGCGTCTGCGTGACGCTCTTCGGAGAGAGCCACGGGCCGGAAATCGGCGCCGTGCTGGACGGGCTTGCCCCGGGCATTCCGGTGGATGAGGCATACATCGCGGAGCAGCTGCGCCTGCGCCGCCCGGCGGGGCGGATTTCCACCGCGCGGCAGGAGGCGGATCCCTTCCGCATCGTCAGCGGGGTTTTCGAGGGGCGGACCACGGGTACGCCGATCACCCTTCTGATTCCCAACGGGGACACCCGCAGCGGGGACTACGCGCGGGGCCCGGCGCGGCCGGGGCACGCGGATTATACGGCCTGGGTGAAATACCACGGCTTTGAGGACTACCGGGGCGGCGGGCATTTCAGCGGCCGGATCACGGCGGCGCTGGTGGCGGCCGGCGCGATCGCCCGGCTGGCGCTGTCCGGCAGGGGCATCACCCTGGGCAGCCGGATCGCGCGCTGCGCGGGCGTGGCCGACGCGGAATGGACCGATCCGGCCTCGGAGCTGCCGGAGCTGAACCGCAAAGCCTTTGCCGTGCTGGATGAGGAACGGGGCGAGCGGATGCGGGAGGCCATCGAGGCCGCGGCGAAGGAGGGGGACAGCGTCGGGGGCGTGCTGGAAACGGTGGTGCTGGGCATGCCGGCCGGCGTGGGCGAGCCCTGGTTCGACACGGTGGAGAGCGTGCTGGCCCATGCCCTTTTCTCCATCCCCGGCATCAAGGGCGTGGAATTCGGGGATGGCTTTGCCCTGGCGGAAAAGCGGGGGAGCGCGGCGAACGACGCGTTCCGCCTTTCGGACGGCGAGGTGCGGACCCGCACCAACCATAACGGCGGCATCAACGGCGGCATCACCAACGGCATGCCCATCGTGTTCCGCTGCGCGGTGAAGCCCACGCCCTCCATCGGCCGGGAGCAGGAGACGGTGAATCTGATCAGCGGGGAGGAAACATCCCTGCGGATCGCCGGCCGGCATGACCCGGCCATCGTGCACCGGGCCAGGGCCGTGGTGGACAGCGTGACGGCGCTCGTGCTCTGCGACCAGCTGGCGCTGCGCTTCGGAACGGACGCGCTGGGGGAGGAAGAGAAATGATCTACGGATGCATCGGGGAGCACCTGCCCCACAGCTTTTCCGCGGAAATTCACCGGCAGATCGGGCCGGAGCCCTACGAGCTGCGGGAAATTGCGCCGGAGGCGCTGAGCGCCTTCCTGGCGGAGCGGGATTTCGAGGGCATCAATGTGACGATTCCCTACAAGCAGGCGGTGATTCCGGCGCTGGCCGGCATGAGCGACACGGCCCGGGCCATCGGCGCGGTGAACACCGTCGTGCGGCGGAGGGGCCTGCTCTACGGGGACAACACGGACGCGGAGGGCCTGACCCGGCTGATCCGGCGGACGGGCATCGATCCCGCCGGGGGCAAGGCGCTGATTCTCGGCACGGGCGGCACCAGCCGCACCGCCCTGCATGTGCTGCGCGCCCTGGGGGCGTCGGAGGTGCTGCGGGTCAGCCGCACCGCCCGGGAAGGCGCCGTCTCCTACGAGGCGGCCCGGACGGAGCACGCGGACGCGGCCGTCATCGTGAACACGACGCCCTGCGGCATGTATCCCCGGGCGGAGGAGACGCCGATCTCCCTGGAGCCCTTCGGCCGGCTGCGCGGGGTGGTGGACGCGATCTATAACCCGCTGCGCAGCCGGCTGGTGCTGGCGGCCCAGGCCCGGGGCATTCCGGCGGCGGGCGGGCTGTATATGCTGGTGGCCCAGGCGGTGCGCGCGGCGGAAATCTTCCGGGACACGCGGTATCCGGACTCGCTGACGGAGGAGATCTTCGGGCGTCTGAGGCGGAGCAAGGAAAACATCGTGCTCATCGGCATGCCGGGCTGCGGTAAGTCCGCCGTGGCGGCGGCGCTGCGGAAGGCGCTGGGCCGGGAGAGCGTGGACACGGACGCGCTGATCGTCGCCCGGGCGGGCAAGCCCATTCCGGAGATCTTCCGGGAGGACGGGGAAAAGCACTTCCGCGACCTGGAGACCGCGGTGATCCGGGAGCTGGCCCCGAAAACCGGCCTGATCGTGGCGACGGGCGGCGGCGCGGTGCTGCGGCCGGAAAACGTGGAGGCGCTGAAGCAGAACGGGCGCCTGCTCCTGCTGGACCGGCCGCTTCAGGAGCTGCTGCCCACGGACGACCGGCCCCTGGCGGATACCCGGGAGAAGATCCTTTCCCTCTATGAGGCCCGGATGCCCATCTACCGGGCCGCGGCGGACGAGGTGCTGCCGGTGCGGGGCACGCCGGAGGAAATGGCGGAAAAAATCATCCGATAAATGGAGGCGCGCATGAACATCCTGGTGATCAACGGACCGAACCTGAATATGCTGGGCATCCGGGAGCCGGACCTTTACGGACGGGTCACCTACGCGGAGCTGTGCCGGCGGATCGAGGCGCACGCGGCGGAGCGGGGAGTGGAGGTTTCCTGCTATCAGTCCAACCATGAGGGCGATCTGGTGGATGCGATCCAGAACGCCTATGGCCGGGTGGACGGCATCGTCATCAACCCCGGCGCCTATACCCACACCAGCGTGGCGATCCTGGACGCGCTCAAGGCCGTGTCCATCCGCGCCGTGGAGGTGCATATCTCGGATGTGGACGCGCGGGAGCCCTTCCGGCGCACCAGCTACGTCCGCCTCGCCTGCGAGCGGACCATCTCCGGCCACGGCATCGACGGCTATCTGGAGGCCATGGACCATCTGATCGGAGGAGAAAAACCATGCGGGCGGTGATTGCGCCGGGCGCGGCGCGGGGCACGGTGGCGGCGCCTCCCTCCAAATCCATGGCGCACAGGCTGCTGATCTGCGCGGGCCTGGCGGAGGGGGAAAGCCTCATCACGCATGTGGACCCCTCCGAGGATATTCTGGCGACGCTGGACTGCCTGCGGGCGCTGGGCGCCGAAGCGGTGTGGGAGAAGGACGCCGTGCGCCTCCGGGGGTGCGACCCGGCCCGGGCGGACTCCGCTGTGCTGCCCTGCCGGGAAAGCGGCAGCACGCTGCGCTTCATGATTCCGCTGGCGCTGCTGTCGGGCCGGGAGATGCAGCTGCAGGGCAGCGAAACCCTGATGACCCGGCCGCTGGGCATCTATGAGGACATCTGCCGGGCCCAGGGGCTCCGCTTCGAGCGGGAGGGGCGCGCGCTCCGGGTGGCGGGAAGGCTGGCGCCGGGCCGCTATTGTGTGCCCGGAAACATCAGCAGCCAGTTCATCAGCGGTCTGCTGTTCGCCCTGCCGCTGCTGGCGGAGGACAGCCGGATTGAGCTGTGCCCGCCGGTGGAAAGCAGGCCCTATCTGGATATGACGCTGGAGGCGCTCAGGGCCTTTGGCGTCGGCGCGGACTGGAGCGGAGAGGAAACGCTGCGCGTTCCCGGCGGGAGCCGGTACCGGGCCCGGGAGGCGGCGGTGGAGGGAGACTATTCCAACGCGGCCTTCTTTGAGGCGCTGAACTGCGCCGGCGGCGGGGTGACCGTCACCGGGCTGCGGCAGGACAGCCTGCAGGGAGACCGGGTCTACCGGGAGGCCTTTGACCGGCTGCGGACCGGCATGGCGACCGTGGATGTGACGGACTGCCCGGATCTGGCGCCGGTGCTCTTTACGGTGGCGGCCCTGTGCCACGGGGGCATCTTTACGGGAACCCGGCGCCTTCGCTTCAAGGAGAGCGACCGGGGGACGGTGATGGCCGGGGAGCTGGCGAAGTTCGGCATCACCCTCCGGCAGGAGGAAAACCGGATCACCGTATGCCCCGGGGAGCCCCGGACGCCGCGGGAGCCGCTGGACAGCCACAACGATCACCGGATCGCCATGGCGCTGTCCGTGCTCTGTACCCGGACGGGGGGAGAAATCAACGGCGCGGAGGCCGTGCGCAAGAGCCTGCCGGATTACTGGCGGAGGCTGAAGGAACTGGGAGTGGAGGTTCAGACGGATGGAATGGATCAGCCATAGCAATATTCTGATTGTGGGCCTGGGGCTGATGGGCGGCAGCTATGCGCGCGCCCTCCGGCGGCTGGGGTTTCATGTCATGGCGCTGGACAGGGATCCGGACACCATTGAATACGCCCGGGCGGAGGGACTGGTGGACCGCGGCTATACCGAGCCCCGGGAGGAGATCATCCGGGACGCGGATGCCATCATCTTCGCCCTGTATCCCGGGGTGCTGAAGGAGTGGATCCGGCAGTACCAGGCCTGGGTGAAGCCCGGCACCATGCTCACGGACGTCACGGGCGTGAAGACCTGCGTCGTGTATGACGTGCAGGCCATGCTCCGGCCGGATGTGGAGTTTATCGCGGCCCATCCCATGGCGGGGCGGGAGGTCTACGGCGTGCGCAACAGCGACGACCGCATCTTCCGGGACGCGAACTACATCGTCGTGCCTACGGAGCGCAACACGGAGGCGGGCATCGCCTGGTGCGAGAGCCTGGGCAGGCTGCTGGGCTTCCGGCGGATTTCCCGCCTGACGCCCGAGGAGCACGATGAAATGATCGGCTTCGTATCCCAGCTGACCCACTGCATCGCCGTGTCCCTGATGACCTGCAGCGACAACACGCATCTGGTGGACTACACGGGGGACTCCTTCCGCGATCTGACCCGGATTGCCCGCATCAACGATGCCATGTGGAGCGAGCTGTTCATGATGAACCAGAAGCCCCTGCTGCGGCAGATGGATGCGTTCCTGGAGGAGCTGACGGCCTTCCGGGAGATGCTGGCGAAGGGCGACACGGAGGGAATGCGGGAAAAGATGCGGCTCTCCACGGCGCGGCGCGCGATGTTTGACAGGAAATGAGGGAAGAACGAAATGAACATGCTCTTTGAACGGAAGCTGGCCATCCCCATGGAGGTCAAGGAAATGTATCCGCTGACCGGGGAGATGAGCCGGCACAAGGATGAACAGACCGCGGCCCTGCAGGCGGTGCTGGACGGGCGCTCGGATCGCTTCGCGCTGATCATCGGGCCCTGCTCGGCGGACCGGGAGGACAGCGTCATGGAATACGTGAACCGGCTGAGGGAGCTGGCCGAAAGGGTGAAGGACCGGCTGCTGATCGTCCCCCGGGTGTATACCAACAAGCCCCGCACCACGGGCGACGGCTACAAGGGAATGCTGCATCAGCCCAATCCGCAGGAAAAGCCGGACATGTTCAAGGGCATCATCGCCATCCGGGAGCTGCACATGCGCGTGCTCCGGGAAACGGGCATGGCGCCGGCGGACGAGATGCTCTATCCGGAAAACACGAAATATCTGGATGACCTGCTGGGCTACGTGGCGGTCGGGGCGCGCTCGGTGGAGGACCAGCAGCACCGCCTGACCGCCAGCGGCATCGATGTGCCCGTGGGCCTGAAGAACCCCACCAGCGGGGACTTCCAGGTGATGCTCAACGCCGTGCAGGCGGCGCAGCATCCCCATACCTTCATCTTCCGGGGCTGGGAGGCGCACTCCCAGGGCAACCCCTATGCCCATGTGATCCTCCGGGGCTCCACGAACAAGCACGGCCAGTCCCAGCCGAACTATCACTATGAGGATCTGATGCTGCTCTATGACTTCTATCAGGAGCGGGAGCTGCAGAATCCCGCGGCCATCGTGGACGTCAACCACGCCAATTCCGGCAAGCGATACATCGAGCAGATCCGCATCGCCAAGGAGGTCATGCACAGCCGCCGGTACAGCGAGCACATCCGGAGCCTGGTGAAGGGCCTGATGATCGAAAGCTACCTGGAGGACGGGTGCCAGAAAATCGGCGGCGGCGTCTACGGCCAGTCCATCACCGATCCCTGCCTGGGATGGGAGAAAACGGAGCGCCTGGTGCTGGAGCTGGCGGACAGTTTATAACAGACTCCGGTCCGATTTGCCAAAGAGAGGGGCTTGTGATAAAATAATCCATTGAGAATCGTGGAAGAGGAGGAGCGCCGTGTATCAGATGAATCCGCCGGAACCGCCGCAGATGCCGGGCAGGCAGGAAAAAAGCCGGCTCAGCGTGCCGCAGGTGATGCTGATCGTCGTGGTGCTCGCCTTTCTGGCCTGGTATCTGGTGACGACGCTGACCCCGGAAACCGCTCCCTATGCGACCATTTCCGCCGGGACGATCGGCTCCCGGTATTCGGGGGACTGCCTGATCGTCCGGGATGAATCGCCCTACGTGGCCGAGGGCGTGACGAACGTGGACCGCAAGTCCGAGGAGGGCTCCACGGTCTACCGGGGCACGCTGATCTGCAATGTCTACTCCTCCGGCTTCAGCACGCGGGAGCTGACCACGCTGCAGGAGTACCGCGACCAGATCAAGGAATATCAGCTCAAGCTGCTGTCCGAGCAGATTACGACCGACGCCACGGCGGACAAGCTCGAGTCCGATGTGCTCAGCCGCGCCCGGGAGGTGCGGGAGATCATCGGCGGCGCCCGGGGCAACATGACCAACCAGGAGCGGCTGCTGTCCGCGGCCATCGAGGCCCGCCAGAGCTACCTGAAGGACAAATACAGCAACGACCAGCGGATGAGCCGCCTGTATGACGACGAGCAGAGCCAGCTGCAGCGCATCAACAGCTGGACCAAGCAGTATACCGCCGTCAGCGAGGGTGTGGTCAGCTTCTATTCCGACGGATACGAGTTCGGGCTGACGGTCAACAACTATGATACCTTCACCCCCGGGGAAGTGCGCGCCATGATGAACGGGCAGAAGCCGGGAGACGAAACGCTGCAGAAGGGCAAAACCACGATCTTCCGCACGGTGCGGGACGGCAGGTGGTACGTGCTCATGCTCATCCGGGACAGCGGCTTCAACCCGGTGGAGGGCTCGGTGTATGAGCTTCGGCTGGAGAACTTCAAGGATACCACCGTTCAGGCCCGGGTGGAGAGCTTCACCCGCGCCGGAGGCGAGCTGGAGATCCGGCTGAGCGTGGAGGATTCCGTGCTGCCGGTGCTGTATATCCGGACCTGCACCGGCGTGCTGGGGGACAATGTGTCCTCCCTGACGGTGCCGGAAAAGGCCATCTACACCCAGGACAACATGCTGGGCGTGGTGGTGGTCAACGGGGAATATCAGATCTTCATCCCGGTCAACGTGCTGGACCGCCGGGATGGCATGGCCTTTATTTCGCCCATCCAGCAGGGCCAGCTGTACGAGGGACAGACGGTGCGCCTGTTCTGACCCGGCGGACAGCAGCGGAGGCAGGCATACGGGCCCGGGGAGCCGGGCAAGGAGGAGGACGCATGGCGTTTCAGGAGTTCGTGGACGGAATCAGGCGGCTGTTCGGCCGCAGGGATTCGGATGATTCCACGCGGCCGGACGGGGGTACCAACTTTTACCGCCCCGTCCGGAAAAAGAAGGAAAGCGCGCAGGAGGAGCCCGCTGCCGCGGGAAACGGCGGCGTTCCCTATATTCATACCGGGTTCACGGGCATGAATCCCCCCACGGAGGGAATGGATCCCATGGCTTCGGGCATGTACACCGGTACGGGCATGAATCCGCCCCGGGACAATATTTCCTATATGCCCGGGGTGATGCCGCAGACCCCCGCGCCGAGCTATGCGCACGTGGAGCACATCATGGCCATGACCTCCCTGAAGAGCTGCTACGAGGCGATCGAATGCATGAAGAACGGGGAGACCCTGATCATCACCCTGGATGCCATCGCCAATGAGGGGGAGAGCATGCGGTGCCAGGACATGCTGGCCGGCGCCGCCTTCACCCTGGGCTGCACGGTGCGGATGCTGCAGGGGGGCAAGCTGGTGCTCATCGCCCCGGAAAATGTCAAGATTCTGCCGGAGCAGCCGGAGGGCCGGGCGGAAATGGGCGGCGCGCCCTATACCCAGTACGTTCCGCCGGTGGCGGAGGAGCCCGCGTACGTGGGCCGGCGGGAGCGGCGGGTCAGCCAGCGCTCGGCCCAGTGGACCGCGGCCCGGAACGGAGAAATGAACGGATACAATCCCTACACCGGGACCATGCCGGCCGCGGCAGGGGATTATGAACGCTTTGGCGGATACGGATACTGAGCGACGCGCCCGGGCAGAGGAATCTGTGTGACGGGCCGGGAGGAAAGGAGACGCAACCATGGAACGGATCACGGTGGATCTGATCAGCAGCAAGGAATTCTCGATTGAATCCAGGGGCTACAACAAGCAGGAAGTGGATAATTTCCTGGATGATATCTGCGAGGAAATGGAACGCATGGAGGCGGAAATCAAGGATCTGCGGCAGAAGACCACGGCCGTGCGTCCCGCCGCGCCCGCGCAGGCGTCCTCCGTTTCGTCGCAGGAGGAGAGCAGCTTCCGGGAGATTCTGGAGATGGCCAAGCAGGTGAAGGACGATACCATCCGCAAGGCCCGGGAGGACGCCGAGGCGATCCGGGCCAAGGCTGAAACCGAGGCGCGGGAGCGCCTGGACGGGCTGAGCGAGGAGCGGGAAACGCTGACCCGCCAGGTCAACGAGCTCAAGGCCGCCGCCAGCTCCTACCGGAAGCAGTTTGAAGCGCTGCTCCAGGCGCAGCAGGAGGCGCTGGAAAAGGCGTCCGACCTGTTCTGATACGCCCGAGAGACCGGAGAGACGGGAGGAAGCACAGATGTTTGGATTCAGGCATGACGGACGGCGGCTCAGAACGGTGGACCCGATCGTACAGATTACCCCCTATCTGATGCCGATGCGCTGCGACGCGCAGGTGTTTCTGGAGCACAAGCTGGATTATGAAATGCTGGCCCGCTATATCGCCGCCAAGGGGGCGGAGGGGCAGAAGGTGACCTTCATGCAGATCATCGTCGCCGCCTATGTCCGGGGCATCAGCCAGCATCCGGAGATCAACCGGTTCATCATGAACAAGCAGTACTATGCCCGGAACAACTGCTCGGTGGCCTACACGATTCTCAAGGAAATGCAGAATCATGACAGCGCGGAGACGACCGTCCGCATTCTCTTCGATCTGACGGACACGCTCTTTGACGTGCGGGACCGGATGAACGACGCGGTGGAGAAAAACCGCGGCGTGGACAATCCGAACTTTGTGGATAAGCTGGCGAAGGCCGTGCTGGCGGTTCCCGGGCTGACGACGCTGATCGTGGGGCTGGTGCGCCTGCTGGACCGGTACGGCATCGCGCCGGGCGTGCTCATGGAGGAGCTGCCCTTCTACAGCGGCATGTTCATCACCAACAACGCCTCCATCGGTCTGCACCACGTCTGGCATCATATCTATAACTTCGGCAATGTGAGCATGTTCCTGGGCATGGGCTCGATTCTCCGGGAGCCGGTGACGGAGGACGGAAGGACGCGGATGAAGCGCTGGCTGCCCCTGGGCATCACGGTGGATGAGCGGGTGTGCTCCGGCGCGCACTATGCCGCCTTCTTCGCGGACGTGATCCGCTGCCTGAATCATCCGGAGCTGCTGGAGACGCCGCCGGAGGAGGTCCGGTTCGACCCCGGCATGGAATATCACGTGCCGAAGGTGAACGCCTGAGGAACGCCGCCCGCCGGAGCGGGCAGAAGCATATGAAAAACCCCCGGGAA
>ODAJ012176239.1_pt1 | contig 15310 bp, 11 predicted proteins | sample 1539241 | NCBI WGS metagenome assembly ODAJ01 (sample SAMN02144231, study PRJEB22623) | gut metagenome | biome: sheep rumen | host: Ovis aries | place: New Zealand
TTTTTGTTTTGTATTGTTCTCACTAATTCGTACCTCTGGTTTTACCGAAGGTACTGACGCTCGACAATAAAACAAAAAACATCATTTTTGTTTTGTATTGTTCTCACTTATTCGTACCTTTGGTTTTACCGAAGGTACTGACGCTCGACAATAAAACAAAAAACATCATTTTTGTTTTGTATTGTTCTCACTTATTCGTACCTTTGCACCCAAAATAAAAATTTCAAAGAATACATCAACATGATACTCTTTTTCAAGACTCCTCAACAGAACGTGATAGCCACGAATGTTGATCATCAACTTACACAGGTAGAAATACAGGAACTCTGCTGGCTTTACGGTGGTGCAGAACTATTAACGGGCGACCGGCTGGAAGGATTCTTCGTAGGTCCTCGCCGCGAAATGATAACCCCTTGGAGTACCAATGCCGTTGAGATTACCCAAAACATGGGAATCAACGGCATTCTACGCATAGAAGAGTACTTCCCCGTGAGTTCAAAAGATGCTGAGCACGACCCGATGCTGCAGCGCATGTACGACGGACTGGATCAGGACATTTTCACCGTGAACATCAAACCGGAACCCATTAAGCACGTTGAGAACCTTGAGGAGTATAACGAACAAGAAGGTTTGGCTTTGTCACAAGAAGAGATGGAGTATCTGCACAAGATAGAGGAGCAGAACGGGCGTGCGCTGACTGACTCTGAGATTTTCGGCTTTGCCCAGATTAACTCTGAACACTGCCGCCACAAGATTTTCGGCGGTACATTCATCATTGATGGCCAGGAGATGGAGTCTAGCCTTTTCCAGATGATTAAGAAAACAACACAGGAGAACCCAAACAAGATTCTGTCAGCCTATAAAGACAACGTAGCCTTCGCACAAGGTCCTATAGTAGAGCAGTTTGCCCCAAAAGACCAAAGTACGAGCGACTGGTTCCGCGTGAAAAACGTGGAGAGCGTCATTTCGCTGAAAGCCGAGACCCACAACTTCCCCACGACCGTGGAACCATTCAATGGTGCCGCTACCGGAACTGGCGGTGAGATACGCGACCGCATGGGCGGCGGTGTAGGCTCATGGCCCATTGCTGGAACGGCTGTTTATATGACAGCATACCCACGACTGAGTGAGGAAAGAGACTGGGAAGACATCCTGCCCGTACGACAATGGCTTTACCAGACGCCAGAGCAGATACTGATTAAGGCTTCGAACGGAGCGAGCGATTTCGGCAACAAGTTCGGCCAGCCACTGATATGCGGCTCTGTGCTGACATTTGAGCACCAAGAGGATAGCGACTGTAATACTACCACGAATGGAACGAAGTATGCTTACGACAAGGTCATCATGCTGGCTGGCGGTGTAGGCTATGGAACGAAGCGTGACTGTCTGAAGAAAGAACCGCAAAAGGGCAACAAGATTGTCGTGGTAGGTGGCGACAACTACCGTATTGGCCTTGGTGGGGGCTCGGTTTCGTCGGTCGATACAGGCCGATACTCCAGCGGCATTGAGCTGAACGCCGTACAACGTGCGAACCCCGAGATGCAAAAGCGCGCCTACAATCTGGTGCGAGCACTGTGCGAAGAAGATGTGAACCCCGTTGTGAGCATTCACGACCACGGCAGCGCCGGTCACCTGAACTGCCTCTCGGAGCTGGTAGAAGAGTGCGGTGGCAGGATAGACATGACCAAGCTGCCCATCGGTGACAAGACACTTAGTGCAAAAGAAATCATAGCCAACGAAAGTCAGGAGCGCATGGGTCTGCTCATAGACGAGAAACACATAGACCACGTAAGAAAAATAGCCGAACGTGAGCGTGCCCCACTCTACGTAGTTGGCGAGACCACAGGCGATGCACACTTCTCGTTTGTCCAAGGCGATGGCGTGAAGCCGTTTGATCTGGATGTAGCCCAAATGTTCGGCCACTCACCAAAAACCATCATGAAGGATAACACGGTGGTACATACCTACAAGAAAGTAACCTACAGTCAAGACAAGATAGAGGAATATTTAGAGCGCGTACTGCAGTTAGAAGCCGTAGCCTGCAAAGACTGGCTGACGAACAAGGTGGATAGAAGTGTGACGGGTAAAATAGCCCGCCAGCAGTGTCAAGGCGAAATACAGCTGCCACTGAGCGACTGCGGCGTGGTAGCCTTGGACTATCGCGGCCGTAAAGGCATAGCTACAGCCATTGGCCATGCTCCGCAGGCCGGTTTGGCCGACCCGGCAGCAGGCAGCGTACTGTCGGTTGCCGAGGCACTGACCAACATCGTATGGGCTCCACTGGCTGAAGGACTGGACTCCATTTCTCTATCGGCCAACTGGATGTGGCCCTGCCGAAGCCAGGAGGGTGAAGACGCCCGGCTGTACGCCGGAGTGAAAGCCCTGAGCGACTTCTGCTGTGAACTACACATCAATGTGCCGACAGGCAAGGACTCGTTATCGTTGAGTCAGCAATACCCCAACGGCGAAAAAATCATCTCTCCAGGCACCGTCATCGTAAGTGCCGGCGGTGAAGTGAGCGACATAAGAAGGGTGGTAAGCCCAGTCGTCAAAAACGACAAGCGCTGTTCGCTGTATCACATAGATTTCTCGTTCGACGAGCAACGCTTAGGCGGCTCAGCATTCGCTCAGAGTCTTGGCAAGGTAGGCAGCGATGTTCCTACCGTAAAGAATGCAGAGTACTTTGCCGATGCTTTCATGGCCGTGCAACAACTGATAGAGAAGGGCTGGATTCTGGCTGGCCACGATATTTCAGCGGGTGGTTTGATAACCTGTCTATTGGAAATGACGTTTGCCAACACGAAGGGCGGTTTGCACATTAACCTGCACGAGCTTTTACCCGATGCAGGCCCACGGGGAACGGAGGAGCCTGACGTGGTGAAGACGCTGTTTGCCGAGAATCCGGGTGTGGTCGTAGAAATCAGCGACGAGCACAAGCAGGAGTTTGCAGAGTTTATGGAAGCACAGGGCATTGGCTTTGCCAAGATAGGCTACCCTATAGAAAACAGTCGCACCCTTGTTATTAAGGCCGGCGAAAAAGAACTCTGTTTCGACATAGACCACTTGCGCGACGTTTGGTATAAGACCAGCTACCTTTTAGACCAGAAGCAGTCATTCAACGGCAAAGCTAAGGAACGCTACGAAAACTACAAGCAGCAGCCACTGGAAATAAAGTTCAATCCCAACTTTACGGGAACCCTGAAGCAGTACGGCCTCTCCTTCTCAAAGATGGAGGAAGAAAAAAGTAGTAAGGATAGGAGGCCGAAGGCTGCTATCATTCGTGAAAAAGGCACCAACGGTGAACGAGAGATGGCTTATAGTCTCTACTTGGCCGGTTTTGACGTGAAAGACGTCATGATGACCGACCTCATCAGCGGGCGTGAAACGCTGGATGAAATCAACATGATTGTGTTTTGCGGCGGTTTCTCCAATAGTGACGTACTTGGCAGCGCCAAAGGCTGGGCCGGTGCATTCCTCTTTAACCCCAAGGCCAAGGAGGCCCTCGACCGTTTCTATGCCCGCAAGGACACGCTGTCACTCGGCATCTGTAATGGCTGCCAGCTGATGGTAGAACTGGGACTCTGCGAGAATGAAGAATTAAGAATGAAGAATGAAGAATTTGCTACCGCCCGTCGGGCCAAGATGCTGCACAACGATAGCCGGAAGTTCGAGTCGGAGTTTATCTCGCTGAACATTCCGCAGAACGACAGCGTGATGTTCGGCAGCCTGAGCGGCTCGAAGCTTGGTATTTGGGTGGCTCACGGAGAGGGTAAATTCTCTCTGCCGGAAGCAGAGAACACATATCACATCATAGCAAAATACAACTACCACGGCTATCCGGCAAATCCGAACGGTTCTGACTACGACGTGGCTGGTATATGCTCCGCCGATGGACGCCACCTCTGCATGATGCCACACTTGGAGCGTGCCGTGTTCCCATGGCAATGTGCGTGGTACCCAGAAAACCGCCGCATGGACGAGGTGACCCCCTGGATAGAAGCCTTCGTAAATGCAAGGAAATGGGTGGAGAGAGTAAAGAGTGAAGAGTGAAGAGTGAAGAATTTGCTACCGCCTCATGACGCAGAACATCTACTGGGAATCCTTCAAGACCTTCTTTAAGATTGGTCTGTTCACCCTTGGTGGTGGATACGCCATGATACCGCTCATCGAAAAGGAAGTGGTCGATCATCACGGCTGGGTCAGCAAGGAAGACATGCTTGACCTTATCGCCATAGCCCAAAGCTGTCCAGGCGTATTTGCCATCAACATCAGTATTTTCATAGGCTACAAGCTACGAAAGATACCCGGTGCCGTTATCACAGCCTTTGGCACTGCCCTGCCCTCGTTTCTGATTATTCTGGCTATAGCCATGTTCTTCCACCAGTTTAAGGACAACGACGCTATTGCCGCCATGTTTCGAGGCATACGCCCTGCGGTGGTGGCCCTAATAGCTGTGCCAACGCTGAATCTGGCCCGTCGGGCTCAGCTGAACCGCTACACGCTATGGATTCCCATTGTGTCGGCATTGGCCATTTGGTGGCTGGGCGTGTCGCCTATCTGGATTATCATCATTGCCGGTATTGGCGGGCTGATATATGGGGCTAATGGGACCAATAAGACCAATAAGACCACCCAGACGAACGGGAGGACAGCCGAATGATTTACCTCTATCTGTTTATCACGTTTTTTGAAATCGGGCTGTTCGGTTTCGGAGGTGGGTACGGCATGCTGTCGCTCATTCAAGGTGAAGTGGTTCACCACTGGGGTTGGATGACAACGTCAGAGTTTACCGACATTGTGGCTGTCAGCCAGATGACACCAGGCCCCATTGGCATCAACTCGGCCACCTACTGCGGCTATACAGCGGTTTATAACGCCACGCAGAACCACGCCATGGCCATTTTGGGCTCCATAGTGGCCACGTCCGCCCTGGTGTTACCGTCGCTGATTCTTATGGTGCTCATCAGCAAGATGTTTATGAAATACATGCATACCCACCTGGTACAGTCGGTATTTACAGGCCTGCGTCCTGCCGTAGTAGGCCTATTGGCCGCAGCCACATTGCTGCTGATGACGCCCGACAACTTCTCCACACCGACAGAGAGCCCTTGGCAGTTTGGCGTCAGCATATTCCTTCTGACAGCTACGTTTGTCGGCACACTAATTATGAAAATCAACCCCATCCGCATGATTTGCTATAGTGCAATGGCCGGTTTGGTACTACTTTACTGAAACCAATAACAAAAAAGCTTAACAACAATGAAAAAAATACTGGCTTTACTGACAATGTCTGTCATTTTAGTACTACAGGCACAGGCCCAGAGGCCATGGAAACATGAGACGTTCGAAACTGACACTCCCATGGTTCACGACCCCGTGATGGCCTTCGAGGACGGCACGTACCACATCTATGCTACAGGCATGGGCATCCAGCACTTGACGTCGAAAGACCGCCGCACATGGACGGTACACCGCGAGCCCGTCATGAGCGTCATCCCCAAGTGGACTCGTGACTCTGTAGCGGGTTTTACCCACCATGTGTGGGCTCCTGATGTTATTAAGTGGCACGGCCGTTGGTGGCTGGCTTATAGCTGCTCCACCTTCGGCAAAAACGGTTCGGCCATCGGCCTGCTAAGCAGCCCCTCGCTCAGCTTCCCGCTGTGGACTGATGAAGGATGTATCGTCACCTCACGCGAGAAGCGTGACGACTGGAACGCCATTGACCCCTGCTTCATCATCGACGATGACGATAAGCCATGGCTTGTCTGGGGCTCGTTCTGGGACGGCATTCAACTGTGTCGTTTAGACTCAACAATGCATCTGGCCCCCGGCCAGCAGCCGCGTACCATAGCCCGCCGTCATCCCGTGGGCTGCACGACGGCAGAACCTAATCCCACGTCGAAGTTTGCCGGCACCAACGCCATCGAGGCACCGTTCGTCATGAAGCACGACGGCTGGTACTATCTCTTTGCAGCGTGGGACTACTGCTGCCGTGGCGCCAAGTCGAACTACAAAGTCGTCGTGGGTCGAAGCCGCACCGTTGACGGCCCATACGTCGATGATAAAGGCGTAAAGATGACTGACGGTGGCGGACTTTTGGTCATTGAGGGCGATGGAAAGGTGTTTGAGGCAGCAGGCCACTGTGCCGCCTACTCCATCAATGGTGAAGACCTCTTCATCTGTCACGGCTACTACCTTCCACACCAGGGAGCCAGCATCCTGATTCAGCGACGCATAGAGTGGCACGACGGCTGGCCCAGACTGGTAAAAGAAAGAACCAATCAATAATACATCAATCAAACTACTTAAAGCTTATGAGACATTATCTATTAGCAGCACTGCTGCTGCTTTCCCCAAAAACAGACATCGTGGCCCAGAGCCGAGTCTCCGTCCACGACCCGTCGGTAGTCGATGCCGGCGGCACGTACTACATCTTTGGCAGTCACCAGGCATGGGCTAAGACAACAGACCTCTTCAACTGGACTGAGGTACCCGTCAACTGGGGCAACGGCACCAGCGCACAAATTAACTGCAGCCAGGCCTTCTCGACCAACCAGACAACGACCGTCACCATCGGCGGCCAGCAGAAGACGTTTGGCAACTTCGACGTAAAGGCATGGTCGGCAGGCGGCGACAGCAGCTACGACATCAGCGGCAATCTCTGGGCTCCCGACGTCATCTGGAACCCCACCATGCAGAAGTGGTGCATGTACCTAAGCATCAATGGTGTCAACGCCAACTGCAGCATCGTACTGTTGACGGCCGACAATATTGAGGGTCCATACGTCTATCAAGGTCCCGTCGTGTTCAGCGGCTTCTACGACAAGAACAATGCCAACCTGAGCTACAAGAAGACCGACCTCGAACTCGTCATCGGCCAGCAGTCGTCACTGCCCGCCCGTTACGACGTGGGCAGCCTGAACGGCTGGCGCCACCGCTGGCCCAACTGCATTGACCCCTGCGTCTTCTACGATGAACAGGGCAAGCTCTGGATGTCATACGGGTCTTGGCATGGTGGCATCTTCATGCTCCAGCTCGACGAGACGACCGGCCTGCGCGACTATGACGTCACCTACCCCCTCACCGTGGGCAGCAACGCTGACCATGTGACCAGCGACCCTTACTACGGCACGAAGATTGCCGGCGGTTTCCAAGTGTCGGGTGAAGCCAGCTACATCAAGCACATTGGCAGCTATTACTACCTCTTCATCACCTACGGCGGACTGGAGGCTAACGGTGGCTACCAGATGCGTGTGTTCCGCTCAGAGAATCCTGACGGACCCTACACCGACTCCTACCACAACGGCGGCGTGGCTATCTACGATGCAGCACGCGTCAACTACGGCCCTGACGGCACCCGCAAGACCGACCGTGGCGAAAACATCTTCGGAGCCTACGGCGAGTGGGGTTATCAGGCAGTGGGCGACTGGAGCGAGCGCTCGCAGGGCCACAACAGCGTCCTGGTAAAGGACGGCCGTTCCTACCTAGTCTATCATACCCGTTTTCAGAACCTCGGAGAATGGCATCAAGTGCGCGTCCACCAGATGTGGCTCAATCAGGACGGTTGGCTCTGTGCCGCACCATTCGAGTACAAGGGTGAGACCATCACCGACAGCTATATAGCCTCAACCCAGAAGTATAGCAACGCCGAGATAGCAGGCAACTATAAACTGCTTGTTCAGACCTACAACCTTGACCATAAGAACAAGCAACTCTCATTGCCCGTCATGGTTAAACTGAATGCCGACGGCACCATAACGGGCGACGCCACCGGCACGTGGCAGACCGTAAGCGGAACGTCATACATCAACCTCACCGTGGGCGACATCAGCTACAAGGGAGTCGTTGTAGAACAGACCATCGACGGCAACGGCAATACCGAGAAGACTATCGCCTTCAGTGCCTATGCCGGCAGTAAGGGCTATACCGTCTGGGGTTATAAGGTAGAGATTGAAGAAGGACTCGTGGGTACTACCAACAACACGACAGCCTACCTCGGTGCTCACTCTGACGTGTTGCAGCTCACCTCGGGCAAGGAGGCTGTCTTCGAGTTTACCAACTACTCGTCGAAACAGGAGAACTGGCACAACTTCGTAACTTGCGTCATGCAAGGTTCCACCTTCAACTCCAACAACATGCTCATTGCCCTGCGTGCTGACCGCTGGGAGAACGTGCAGTTCAGCGAAGCCGGCATCACCTGCAACTACGACTGGGACACCTTCCGAACAGACATGGACGGATCAACAGTAAAGGTTGTCGTGAAGTATCAGAACGGCTCCGTCGCTATACGCGCCGACATCACCACAGCCACTGGCAAGCATCTCTATGAGGAGTTCAGCAAGTCAGGCATCAGCGGCACCATCTGCACCTCGATGTCGGTAGAGAAAGCCCACCTCGTTATGACGCGCGCCGAAGTACGTGACGTTACAGCTATCAACGCCATCGAGACCCGAGCGTCCCTTCCTACCGCCCGCTACGACTTACAGGGTCGTCGCGTCGATGCTGACTACAAAGGCATCGTCATTGAGAACGGGCGAAAACGCATCAGCCGTTAATGAAACCAATCATCCCCGCCATTCCTTCGCAGAAAGGCGGGGATGATTCAAAGAAAAAAAAATTAGAAGCTTGGTTCTGCGTCGCCACGCGTATAGACCGTCTCGTCGTTGGCGCCGTTGTGAACATAGCTTCTACTTCTATTTAACGCCAGAAAGAGAAATTTATGCGCGAGTGGGCGTTAAATGTTCTTAAACTCAAACGAACAAAATAAAGAGGAGTCCGCTTAACTGGGAAGCAGACTCCTCTTTATTTATTATGTTATTGCAGTTCCTAAAATCAGAGCTTACCAATGTGCTTCGAGAGGCTCGACTTGATGTTGGCAGCCTTGTTCTTATGAATGATGTTAGTCTTTGCCAGTTTGTCCAGCATCTTCTGAACGGAGGGATAGAGCTTGGTAGCTTCGTCCTTGTCTGTCATGGCACGCAGCTTACGAACAGCGTTACGCATGGTCTTTGCATAGTAATGGTTGTGCAGTGCACGCTTTTTGTCCTGACGGATTCTCTTCAGGGATGATTTGTGATTTGCCATTGTCTTGTTTTTTTAATAATGCTTAATGTTTAATTGTTTTCTTCTCCAAGGCTTACGGGTCTTACGTATGGCTGCCCCGGGCGAACTCATTGAAGAGCTCATCACCACCGCTGTTCCCTCTCTGAGTATCTGGTTTTGTCCTTTTGACCGTAAAGGGTAGCGCAATCAACTGCGCAGATGGTGAACTTGAAGTTTTTGGTAGTCCCTAGGAGAGTCGAACTCCTCTTTAGAGAATGAAAATCTCTCGTCCTAACCGATAGACGAAGGGACCAAGCTATTTTACGACTTCACGCAAAAGCGGGTGCAAAGGTACTGCATTTTTTTCATTCCACAAAATTTTCTTCTAAAAAAATGAACTCTTATTGGGAAAACCTTGTTATTTGTTTTGTTTTGTGCTCACTTAATCGTACCTTTGACCTATGGCCGAAGGTACTCACGTTCAACAAAACAAAATCAAAAAACTTTGTTATTTGTTTTGTTTTGTGCTCACTTAATCGTACCTTTGCAGCTATGTTACTAAAGACGGAGGCACTGGTGCTACACTCGTTGAAGTACGGCGAAGGCCGGCTCATCGTCACCCTCTTTACGAGGGAGGCGGGCCGACTGTCGTGTATGGTCAATGTGCCGAAGACGAGTCGCGGCCGTCTGAAGAAGCAGTACTTCCAGCCGCTCTCACTGCTCAACGTGGAGGTTGACGTCAGACCCCGGGTGCAGTTGCAACGGTTGCGTCATGCAGCCATGGCTGTTGTTTATGGTTCACTGGCTTTCGAACGCGGAAAGCTGGCCGTTGGGCTCTTTCTGGCAGAGTTTCTTTACCGGGCACTAAGGGGCGAGCAGCAACCTGACGAGCGGCTGTTCGACTACATCAGGCACAGCCTTGAGTGGCTCGACCAGCGGCCGTCGGGATACGCAAACTTTCATCTGGTCTTCCTCATGCACCTTTCGCGCTTTCTGGGGTTCTACCCTAACTTGGACATTCCGTCCCAGACGCGTGGACCACTGTTCTTTGACCTGCGCGAGGGGGGCTTCACTGAGCAGCCGCCCCTGCACCAGGACTTTCTAGAAGCCGATGAGTCTGTACGTATAATGACCATGATGAGGATGGACTATAAGAACATGCATCTATTCCGCATGAATCGCAACGACCGGGTGCGCTGTCTGGAGGTCGTGCTAAGATACTACAGGCTCCATCTGCCTGCCTTTCCAGAGCTGAAAAGCCTCAGCGTGCTGCAAGAGGTATTCTCTGCAGACCAGTAGTCAGCGTTTCTCGGCGATATCACCCGCAGAGAAACGCTGACTGAGATTAGAACTTAATCGTGCCTTGAACGAAGTCTGGGTCAGAGTCGGGACGCAAGGTGACTTCGTCGTCCTGCGTCTGGCTGTTGATGCTGTCCAGTATTTCGCGCGTACGCTTATAGGTCGGGGTAGATTCCACGGCCGAAATGACGTCGTCGTTGTCAAGATCCTCTGGTCGGAAGAGGTAGATGTGGGGACGACGCTTGTAACGGCGATTATTGCCTGGGTCGCCATAATACTGCTGTCGGCGGTCTTCGCGCTTGGCTGCACGCTCCTGCTCTTCAGCCAGGCGGTTGGCCTCTTCCTGCGAATGTTTCTTGAGGTGGCCCGTCATGCCATCCACATTGGTAATGCCGAAGCCGGTGGCCAGAATGGTCACCTTGACGCGCTTGCCCAGCTCGGGGTCGGTGGCCAATCCCCACTTGATTTCAAAGTCGCCAAACTTGGCCATGAAGTCATTGACGTCGTTCATCTCCTCCATCATCAGCGACCCTGAGCCGTCCTTGCTGCCTGCAAATGAAATGCTGAGCAGTATCTTCTTCGAGTTGAAGACGTCATTGTCGTTGAGCAGCGGCGAATTAAGTGCGTCGTCGATGGCTTTCTTCACTCGACCTTCGCCTTCTCCGTAGCCCGTTGACATAATGGCCACGCCGCCGTCCTTGAGCACTGTCTTCACGTCGTTAAAGTCGAGGTTGATGAGTCCGTGTACGGTAATGATTTCGGCTATCGATTTGGCTGCCACTGAGAGCGTATCGTCAGCCTTTCCGAAGGCGTCGAGCACGGTCAGTTCGGGGTAGATTTCGCGTAGCCGCTCATTGTTGATGACCAGTAACGCATCGACGTGCTTCGACATTTCCTCTACGCCGTCGAGTGCCTGGTCTATCTTGCGGTCACCTTCGAAACGGAAGGGAATAGTAACGATGCCGACAGTCAGGATGCCCATCTCTTTCGACACGCGGGCAATGACGGGAGCCGCTCCTGTTCCCGTTCCGCCACCCATGCCGGCGGTGATAAAGGCCATGCGCGTGCCATCGTTGAGCATCGCTTTGATTTCGTCAAGGCTCTCTTCAGCTGCCGCACGTGCGCGTTCGGGCTTGTTGCCGGCTCCGAGGCCTTCTTTGCCCAGCTGCAAGTGTACGGGCACGGGCGAATCGTTGAGGGCCTGATTGTCAGTGTTGCAGAGTACGAAGGTCACGTCATGAATACCCTCGCGGTACATATGGTTGACGGCATTGCCGCCGCCACCGCCTACACCTATCACTTTAATGATACTGTTCTCCTTTTCGGGCTCGCCGAAGTTCAGGAGGTCTATGTTGGGATAATCTGCCATCTTGTACTATTTTCGATTTACTTATTTTCTATTTACTATTTACTTTTTCAACCTACAGACTTTTTTTACTCTTCCTCTTCCATCATCTTGCTACCAAACTTCTTGATGCCCTTGAAGGCCTTGTTCCAGAAGCTGTTCTCTTTCTTGATGCGGGCTTCTTCGCGGGCTTTGGCTTCAGCCTCTTGGCGGGCTTGGCGGTCTTCTTCTTCCTTCTTGCGGCGGGCTTCCTCTTCGGCTTGCTGTTTCTCGCGTTCGGTACGAATGACGCCAGCTTCGGTCTCGGTGGCTTGACGCGCCTTGCGCTGCTCACCATTAATCGTGCCAGTCTGTTTGACGGAAAAGAGATCGACGTTGGGGTCAATGTCGTTGCCAGCACAATTCATGTCGCCCTTGGCCAAAAGACCCAGCACGGTGTTCATAGTGCCGTCCTTGGCGTTAATGGTGGCGAGCTTCGAGGTAACAGTCTGCGTGACAAACTTGGCAATGCGTACTTTGTCTATGTGTGTATGGTTGCGGAAGGCCTTTTCCACATCCTTCATATTCGAACCGCCACCCGTCAGGATGAGTCCGCCCAAGAGCTTGTCGTAGTAGTCATTGGGAATCTGGTACCAGACGTTCTCTATGATTTCCTCCAGACGACCTTCCACAATCTCGATAAACCTGCGGCTCTCCACTTGACGTTCGGGGTCAATGGAGTACTTCAGGTTGTTGTCTATGTCGTTATTGTCGGTGTAGGCGCAGGCGTACTTCAGCTTCATTTTCTCAGCCTCCTGCTCCTCCATTTGCAGCGACGCAATGTCCTTGGTAATATTGTTCGAGCCTAAGGGTATGACAGCCAGATGACGCAGGATGTTCTTGTAATATACCGACACGGTCGTGGTGTCGGCACCTATGTCAACCAGCGCACAACCGGAACGTTTTTCCGATTCCGTCAGCACGCTGTCGGCCAGGGCCAGAGGTGCCAGATAAAGTTCGGCAATACCTATCTCAGCCATTTCGAAACAGTTATTCAGACTCTTGTAAAACGCCTTTCGCTGTAGGATGTTCAGGAAGTTACCCTCCAGGCGCGAGCACTGAATGCCTACGGGGTCGGTCTGGAACTGCGAGTCAACCTTGTACTCCTGTTCGGCTACGTCGAGAATTTCCTGGTCAGGATACTGCATGCTACGGTTGGCATCCATGAGTTCGATAATCATCTCTTTCGTAACCAGCGTGTCGGCAGGCAGGTCTTTCGAAATGACGTTGCGAACGCTACGAATAGACTGGCCACCTATGCCGACATAGACCTGCGTAATCTCGGTCTTCAGTTGCGTGGTCAGCTTCTTGACAATGTTAGTAAGGCACTGTGCAGTCTTCTCAATGTTATAGACCACACCCTTCCGAATGAATGAAGACGAGTCTTCTTTGACCACGGCGAGCACTTGTATGCTGCCATCGAGATTCTTCTTTCCCGCAATACCGGTCATCTTAGATGAACCGAGTTCAATAGCTACGATAAATTCCTTTGCTGCCATCTTGCTTATTTTCGATTTACTTGTTTTCGATTTACTATTTATTCTGAAGGGGGATTACTTCTTTTTGCAGATAATCTGGTTGTCAAACTCCAGACTGATGTACGAATACTTGTTCCAGCCGGCACGACTGAGTCCGTAGCGGTAGAATTTCTCCAACCGCTTTAGTTTCTGCTCTATGCCTGTGGGGCGCCCCAAGTAGATGATGTGCTCACCCACACGCGGGACAATCTCCATCGAGCCGTCGGCCAGAACATTGATTTGCTCTATCTGGCTCTGCCAGAACTTGTCGGCCATGAGCATGTTGCCTATGGGCGTAAGCACGCGCTTGGAATACTGGCGGCTAATGTAGCCCGTGGCCACGATGAGGTTGTTGGGGTAGCGAGTATTGCTCATTTGTTTGCCGTGATTGTCTATATAGTAATCGTCACCGTTCAAGGCTTTCACCCGCAGTATCGGAGTCTTAGGCTTCAGCGTAATGCGAATAGTGCCGCCCTGCGTCTTATAACACTCGGCCGTCTCCACGAAGGGACTCTGACGCAATGTCTCCTCAATAAGGCGCGGATTGATGTTCTCCAGCGGTTTGGCCAACGGGTAAAGTTTGTTGGTCTCAAGAAACTTCTTTACCTCGTCTGCATTTAAGAAGCCCTCGCTACCGTCCTGTTCAATGTCTATCTTCACCTCAGAGCATACCGTAACCGGCGCGTCAGGGCGGTTGAACGCGGTGAGGGCAAGCACCAGATAGGCCGTTATGGCGATATCCAGAACAACGACGGCTGTTTTCTTCCAGTTTATAGACAACATCTGTTATTATTTACGATTTACTTATTTACGATTTACGATTTATTCTTTAGGATTTACGATTTATCCTTGAGGATTTACGATTTTTCCTTGAGGATTTACGATTTATCCTTGAGGATTTACGATTTTTCCTTGAGGATTTACGATTTATCCTTGAGGATTTCCGCTATCTGGGGCACATAGTTGTCCAAGTCGCCAGCTCCCAGAATGATGAGTACGTCGAACGAACGACTCTTGACAAAGCTAAGTACGTCAGTCTTGTTGATAAGCTGCTTCTCCACGCCTGCCTTCAGATTGTCGTAGATGAGCTTTGAGGTGACGCCCTCAATGGGTGCTTCGCGGGCGGGGTATATCTCGGTAAGCACCACCTCGTCAAGCTGGCTGAGCGCCTCGGCAAACTCCATATAGAAGTCGCGTGTACGCGTGTAAAGATGCGGTTGGAAGATAGCGGTTATCTTGCGGTCGCGGTAGAGCTCGCGTATGCTGCGGGCACTATGGTATATCTCTTTCGGGTGGTGCGCGTAGTCACTCAGAAGGACCAGCCGGTCGGTCTTAATCTTGAAGTCGAAACGACGCTCCACTCCCTGATAGGTCTTCATGCCCCGACGCAGTTCTTCGGCCGTGCAGCCAGCCAGCTGAGCCATGGCCATGGCGGCTATTGCATTCTCAATGTTGATGGGAACGGGCTGCCCCAGTTCGACAGCAGCAACCGACTCAATCGGCGACACGAAGTCGAACGATATTTCACCGTTCTTTATCTTGACGTTCTCAGCATGGAAGTCTCCCTCGCTGAGCGCATAGTCGTAACGGCGAACACCATCAGCAAGCGACTCCTGCATCTCTAAGCCACGATGAACAATGAGTGCACCGCCGGGCTGAATGAGCGTGGTATAGTGGCGAAAACTCTCTAAGTAGGCCTCCTTCGTACCGTAGATGTCCAGGTGGTCAGCATCGGTAGCCGTAATGACGCTGACCCAGGGGCGGAGCCAGTGGAACGAACGGTCAAACTCGTCGGCCTCAATGACCACAAAGTCTGACGAGCTGAGTATATAGTTCGTACCATAGTTTTTGGAAATGCCGCCCAGGAATGCGTTACAGTCTAAATGGCTCTCGTGCATGATGTGTGCACACATGGTCGAAGTGGTGGTCTTGCCATGGGTTCCTGCCACGCAGAGTCCCTTGTGCTGACACGTCAGTCGGCCCAACACCTGAGCACGTTTTTGTATCTCAAACCCATGTTGACGGAAGTACTGCAGCTCCTTATGGTCTGCGGGTATGGCGGGGGGGG
>ODAJ012103175.1_pt1 | contig 15301 bp, 14 predicted proteins | sample 1539241 | NCBI WGS metagenome assembly ODAJ01 (sample SAMN02144231, study PRJEB22623) | gut metagenome | biome: sheep rumen | host: Ovis aries | place: New Zealand
CTGCGCCAGCGTGTTTTGCAGTTCAGAGTCGAAGATGCTCACATGCAGATAGAACTCTTCGCCGTCAATCGTCTCATGAGCGTTGGCTTCAGCCTCACGCAGAGCTGCCGTACTTGTCTCAGGCGGCAGGGCACGATAGATACCCGTAGGACGCGGTTTCTTGCTCTTGGCTCCGCCGTTGTTCTGCTCGCGCTCAGCGTTGCTGGCATTGAGGGCGGCTATCTGAGGTGCATCGGCCACATGGATGGGTTCCATCATGATTTCCTCCAGATCCACAGCCACCGATTTCATGCCGCCCATACGACCAATGAGCATCACCAGCGAGTTCAGGCGGTTCTTCTTGCCGGGCTTTGGCCAGAAGTAGTACCAACAACGAGTCATCAGCGTCATGGCAAAGGCACCGCCCACAAAGAACACGGCGGGATAGTACTTCTGTTTCATGCGGAAGCATAGCAACTTCAGCAGCGGGAAGTAAGGTATCAGCTTCGCAAACTCAGCACCGATGTTCTCCAGCGTCTGCAGAATCTCCAGTTGCATGGCCACAGCCTGCCCCTGACCCACGCCCAGTTGCTCACGCTTAAGCACCGAGTACTTACGACCTGTCACCTGCTCAATGGCCTTGCGCATGGCCTTCGAAGGCTGCAGCGAGGTGTAGTTCTCGCTTTCACGCTTCTGAAACAGCTTGCGGCCACCCTCCACGATGCGGTCAATCTCAGCCATGCCGCGCTCCGCGATCAGGTCTTGCACAAACTGAAACATCAGCAATTTGTTGCGAGCTAATTCCCAATTTCCATCGTATAGCACCAGCAGTTCGTTGAATAGATCGCGGGCAGCGTCATGGCGGCAGTTAGGACCATTAGGGTACATGGCGTTAAAGAAGTCCTCTGGATCGTAACCAAAAACCAGATACTTCTCCTTCTCCACATCTTTTGGCACCACATGCTGGGCCAAGTCCCTGGCGGCCTCATCGCCAGCTGCGGGGGTTAATGACAGTCCGCCCTCCGAAGGTGCTGCCGCATTGCTGGGCAGCTGGTGGTCGGAGTTGGTGGCGGCACTGTTACCTTCACGATACGAATCGCCGTACTGACGGTCGAATTCGCTTTCAAAAAAGTCTTTTTCTTCCATCTTGGAATCGTTTTTAAAATGTTACACTTATATTAAAAATGAAATAGTTTGTCTTCGTCAATAAAGAGGATGTCCTCCAGTCGGGGACAGAAACTCAGTTTGTCGGCATTGATGATACTATTATCGCAGACCCATTTCCCTGTTGTGCCTTTCACATTCAACATACCGAGTTCTTTGGCCTGCAAATAGATCTGATCGGCAATATTACCAGCGCCAATGATACACTCACTCACCAGTCTCAGTCCTTCGCCCGAGGAGGTCATATGAGCGAGGCGGGTTTTCCAAGGATAGCCCGGAGCCTTCGTCTTCTCATATAGTTCGCGTGGGTCGAAAGGTAGGTGGTCATAGTCGCTCCAAAATAATCCGCTCAGGTGAAGAATATTCTCCTGCATACGGCGACGGTATAGTATCGGATTCCACTCGGCATCCAGTCTTGGATTACCGTCTTTGTCCAGTCTTGGCATCAAGCCGAATTCATGTACAGCATAAATAAAATCTGGCAGCAAGTCCTTCAGCATGTCCACCCATTGCAGCAGTTTGGCAGCAGTGGTCAGTTGTGCAAATTTCTCACCGGCACGCGGACGGCTCTGCTGTTTGACACACCATTTTTGGAAATCACTATTTCCAGTGAACTGGTCGAGCGGTTGTCCCATTTTCACAGCCTGACGTACAGCCTGGCGCATACCAATCTTCCAACTTACTAAACCACTGCGAACCAATGTCGAAAAAACCGAGGCCGTGCAAGGTTCGCACGAGCCCCAGTACATGTTGTCTTGATAAACAAATCTGTAACTTTCCATAATACATTATTCTTTATTGTGGTTCATAATTTCTGTGCGGTTTCGGGCTATGCAGACATTCATCTGGCTCTGCGCTTGCAGCAGCATGCGTTCGATGTTGCCGTTACAGTCCAGCTCCGTCAGTATGCTGACTTTACCTCGTTCACTGTCCAGCCAAATCCGGAGCCCTCCGTTGTCAAGCAGCATGCGGCCCTCAGAACCCTCGGGCAACTTCGGCAATTGCTTACGTTCTTTTTCGGTCAAAACCAGGAACTGGTCAAGCAGTTCACCAACTGGATCTTCGCTCTTCCCATCGCAGTTAAGATGGATGCTATAACTCGACTGTTTCTCACCTTCACTTTTGTAAAAGGAGGAGTCGCCAAACTGTTTCAGCATTGTGCGGTTACTGGGTTTTGAACCCACGGGAATAAATTCGGCGTAACCGCTATTCCACTTATTCATCTTTCCCTTCACTGTCTCATCCGGCTTCGTCTTCGGACGAGTGATGTAGGAAGCCGAGTCCCCGCTTTGCAGGGACTGGGCTGTTGTGTTTTGTTTCTTACTCATTGTAGTCTAAGTTATTTGTGTCGTGATCCAAAATTTAGAGAATTATCACCCCCCAGTTTCAAGGCATTGATAGTCTCCTGTGCCATCTTACAAATAGGATAACGCGCGTTAATATCTTCGCGTGTGATGAACTCTGAGCCAAGACGTACTGAACCTTCAGCCTTGGTGCCGCGTGCGGACTTTTGATTTTTTCTTGTTGCCATATTCGTAATTTTGTGAATACGGCGGCAAAGGTACAGGAGCTATGCGGGCACAGAAAAATGCTATGCAGGCATAATGAACCTGCATAGCTGCATAGCGAGTTAATGTGTGTTAATCGTTATTTTGTCGAATCTTCAAATATAGCTTTAAACTGGTCTTTCTTCTCCGCTGACATATCTTTAAAATCTTCTGCCCACTTCAAATCATAGACTCTGACGATATCTTCTATCAGTTTGTAAAGGACTTCGGCTTTTTTGTTTGCTACGTTTCGGGGAATCTCCATTAGAAGCTTGACAAGATGAACTGCGTCGCTTTTCATCTTGGGTGTGAAATTTTTATTTTTTTCCTTATCTTTTATCCTGCTGATAGTTGACTGTGAGATTCCCTTTTTCCCACTCAGTTCCTGAAGAAACTTTGCAAAAGCTGACTGGTTTATACTTTCTGGTGAGAGATCTATCCTAAATAGATTACTAAACAGAATGATAAACTCGTTGGATGATAATTCCTGCTCATCAAAAAGTTCCAAGGTCTTTTGTAGAGATATTAAATCATCTTGTATAATGTTCAAATCATTGCGTAAGTTCTCGTGGTATTCTGAGGACGGCAGCATATCCTCCGCAGTTTGAGCTTTCTGCTTTAATAGTCCTATTTCCTTATTTAATTCACGTATTTTCTTTTCCTGAATACCTATTTCAAATAAAGCCCGACTATACCGAGCTTCCATTCCTTGTTCAATGGCATGTTCTTCCGAAGAGAAGTCCATCCCATCTAATTGTGCCAAAAACCTAGGCTTTCGCCCTTCATCACAAAAACTTTCAATGTCCCACTTCAACATGTCGCGCAGCGCTTCTTTTTCTTCTTTGGTTCTTCCTAAGTATCGAAAAATCTCAGCTATCCTCTCCATGTCGTAATCATAGGTAAAATACCGCAAAGAGCGGCTATAGCCATCATTGTCAAAAGCCTCACCCAGAGACTTGATAGTGATAGTTCTAGGCGGAAAGGAAGGGAAATCAGAGGGTAGCTTAAGGTATTGCTGCTCGCCATTCCCCGCGAGTTCATAGAAGTCTGCTTTCCCCCCGGGAGCCCCATTAGTGTCCCAATCGCGGTAATGCTCGTAAATATCATCTAAGAATTCATCGAAGATACGTAACTCGCATGCACACTCTTGTCGGCATCCTTTCAATTCAAGATACACCAACGCCATGGTCATAGGCGCAAAGTGATTTATCCAATCGATGGTTCTCTCAGAGTTTCCTGCTATTTCTCGGTATTTATCTATAGTCAGTCGGGGGTCTTCGTCCATCAGAATCAATGTACACAGGTAGTAAGCGTTGTTAAAGATCCTAAGAATTGTTTCGCGTTTGTTTAAACAATTCTTTATCGAAGGACGCTTCAGCAATCCCTCATAGAATCTGTGTTCTATCGTCATTTCATTACTCACGCCAAAGTCCTTAAAGGATGCTTTTTCTTTATATATCAGTTCTCTGGGAAACTCTGTATAATCCATATCTTCATTATATTTTTGCCCACAAATATACAACATTTTTTCAGATTATCCATCATTTCATATTGCAAAATTGCATTGCATTGCATTTTTGCAGAAATTGAGGGATGTAAAAAATGAGAAAAATAAGGTCAAATAATATTATAACTATCTAATATATAATAACTTTTAATAACATCATACCCTTTCTACCTTTTTCTCCACTTTCTCGAAAAGTAAAGCAATGCAATAATGCAATATAAGACATTTTAATGCGCCAAAACTGTCTTAATTCGGACGAGTGTACTGCTCGACCATGGTGAGGTTACAGATCGCGGCCCACGTGATTACGGCTCGTGCCCCATGACTAGCAATAACCCGCCCTTATTTTGCAATAAGGTACCCTTATTTGAAAATAACCCTGCCTTATTGAGGAATACTCGACCTCTGCTGAAAATTCTGCTGAGTTAACTCAATCTGTCAAACGAGTTAACTCGATGGATAAATCGAGTTAACTCGACTTTTCGGCGGTTACTTTCCCTTTTTTTCTTATAAAGTTGCAAAATCATTTTGTCGTTTCAGAAATTCTTCGTATTTTTGCCACTGCATTGTGGCGTGAACTGAACTCCGACGGGAGGGAGGGCTGTGGTGCAGGATTTTTGCTGGAATAATAAAGTCGTATCATAATGACTGAGGTTTTGATGTTGAATGTTGGCGCATGAGACAAAGTGAAACCTCGGGCAAGGGATACGCCGTTATGGCGTACCCTTTTCCGAACGTTCTCACTTTAGGGTTCGCGCCAACTACCCAACATCAAGGACTAATAGGAATTGGGTACCCTTTTTGTGTCCGGTTGTTTAGTGACTAAGATCAGATATTACTATTAGATTTTAAAAGTTGGCGCTTTATGAAGAATCTAAAACAAACGTCTGTGCTTCCGAGTCGTACCTTTAATCGAGTGCGGCTATGAGTAGGTATATAGACAAAGAAGCATTAGTGGCTGCTGTCAAGGCTTCGCAAAGTCTGAGCGACGAACAGAAGGCTGATATTATCGAACTGATTCGTACAAAGAAGAAGTATGGATTGGTCTGGGAGGATTCGCCTGAGTTGGCTGAGCAGGAGTTGAAAACCAAGTTGCCGATTCTGCGGGAGGTCGCAGAACGCAGAATCCTTAATAACTCTGAGGTAGAGCATTATCCTAATCATGTGTTGATTGAGGGTGAAAACCTTCAGGCGTTAATAGCTCTGACTTATACACATGCAGGGATGGTTGATGTGATTTATATCGATCCACCTTACAACACAGGTAACAAAGATTTTGTCTATAACGACTCATTCATTGGGGAAGATGATGAGTATCGTCATTCTAAGTGGCTATCGTTCATGGAGAGACGCCTAAAGATTGCAAAGACACTACTATCGGATAAGGGCGTTATCTTCATCTCGATTGATGATAATGAACAAGCGAACTTGAAGTTGCTGTGTGATGAGGTGTTTGGATATGAACATTATGTAGCATGTGCAGCATGGCAAAGAACCTATTCGACAAGAAATGATTCCAAGGGTATTCCCAGAGAGGTGGAATCTATTTTGGTTTATAGCAGATTACCCCAATGGACTCCTCAAAAACTTCCTCGTACAGACAAAATGAATTCTCTATACAAGAGTCCTGATAATGACAAAAGAGTTTGGACAAGCAGTTCTGTTTCTGCACCAGGAGCTGCGACACACCAAGGAATGGTTTATGCCATTCAACATCCTTTTTCAGGCGAAATGATGTATCCGACAACAGGCAGGTGTTGGAGTTTGGGACAAGAATATATGCTTGAGAATTTGAGCAAATGGTGTTCATATAAGCTGGAAAACCTTCATGACGAAAAGAAACGTGCTAAAGTTTGTGGAGTAAGAGAAGAAGAAGTAAGAACTGATGTCTTAGGTATCGTGTTAGCGGAAAACTTAGAAGATGCTAAAAGAGAAGCGACTTCTGTTATGAATAAAGGAAATTGGCCTTATTTTTATTTCACAAATGGTGGTAAAGGAGGATTGAGAAGAAAGACATACCTTGATGAGATGGATGGACGTGTCGTAACAAATTACTTCCCTTACGAAGAATGTGGTCATACTGATGAAGCAAAAAAAGAACTGATGAGTATTCTTGATGGCAAGTCTCCTTTTGACACTCCAAAACCTGTACGTTTAATACAGCGTATTCTACAAATATCAAGTGATAAGAATTCTCTTTTCCTTGACTTCTTTGCCGGCTCCGGCACATCTCTCCATGCAACCATGCAACTGAATGCCGAGGACGGAGGACACAGACAATGCATCCTTGTGACGAACAACGAGAATGGGATTTGTGAGAATGTAACCTACGAACGCAACAAGCGGGTAATACAGGGCTATACCACCCCCAAAGGCGAGCAAGTAGCTGGGCTGTCAAAGAACAACCTGCGCTACTATAAAGTAAAGGCTCTACCTCGTGACAACACCATCCGCAACCGTATGAAGTTGGCTGCAGGCAGTCTGGACATGCTTTGCATCATGGAAAACCTTTATCAAGAAAAGGATGTCTTTGGCACGATGGCACTCAATCAGAAACAGTGCCGCTACTTCGAGGAAGACGAGAGGAGCATGTTAGTGTTGCTGAACACAGACTTGATTCCGCAAGTGGTGAAGCAGTTGAAAGAGATGCAACCTACTACGCCTATACATATTTATATTTATGCCCCTGGAGACTATGCCTTTGATGATGAATTTGAAGAGGTGGCCAGCAAGGTGGAACTCCATCCGCTGCCTCAACCGATACTGAATGCCTATCGTCAGTGGCTACCCAAGCAGGACGAGGTGTTGCTGGATGTGCCTGATAACTATGAACTGACAGAGGCAGAGCTTAACGAGAGTGGTGAGGACTTTATTTCAAGGGAGGATTAAGCGATGTTTGAACTGAAGACATATCAAGAAGATGCGGTTAGAGACCTTTATACAAAAGTGGTTAAGATGCTGGGGTATGACAGGTCGAGGCAACGGTTAGTATTGAAAGCACCAACAGGAGCTGGCAAGACGGTGATAGCCTCTGCCCTGCTGGAGCAGTTGACACAGGATTTGCCCGAACGCTACGACATTCCGACACAGGAGGCGGCTTTCATCTGGATAGCCCCTAACCATCTGCATGAGCAGAGTTACTTCAAGATGAAGAACTACTTTTCCCTGAAACGGTCGCTGAATACCATGCGATGGGATGAGATAGACCACTCTTTGGGCTTCTTGAAACATGGCGACATCTTGTTTCTGAATTGGGAGAGCATCAACAAAGACAATGCCATCATCATGCGCGACAGTGAGCAACGGCAGAACCTGACAGCCCTGGCACGGCGGACACAACAAGAACGTCGGACACCCATCATCGTGATAATCGATGAGGAGCACATGTTTGCCGGGCGAAATGCGAAGAAGTCGGAAAAAGTGCTGGCGGCGATTAAACCTAAGATAGAACTGCGGATTTCGGCAACTCCCGACACGACGGGAGTGCAGACCATTGAGATAGACCGCGAAGAGGTGGTGAGGGAACAGATGATCAAGAAGAACGTGGTGTTGAATCCTGCTGTCACGGAAGACGAGGCCAGCGGACTGACGCTGAACCAGCAACTGCTGAAAATGGCCTTGGCCCAAAGGGAGACCCTAAAGCGTAAGTATGAGGTTATCGGCAAGCAGATTAATCCGCTGTTACTGATACAATTGCCCAATGACGAGAAACAGACGATGAACGACGAGGAGAATCAGATAGTGGCGGAGGTTACCCAATACCTGAAAACGTACTCCAACATCACCGTGGAGAATCATCGACTGGCAGTCTGGCTCTCTGGAAGAAAAGAGAATCTGGATGATATAGAGAAGCCTGATAACATGGTGGATGTACTGCTCTTCAAACAGGCCATCGCCTTGGGCTGGGACTGTCCACGTGCGGCTGTACTGCTGATATTCCGTGAATTACAGAGCAAGAAGTTCACAGTTCAGACTGTGGGTCGAATCCTGAGAATGCCAGAGCAGCAACACTATTCCGACGAGGCCCTGAACAAAGGTTATGTCTATACCAACCTGAGTCAGGATATGATTGAGGTGGTGAAGGACGATATGAGTTATCTGAGCAAATATGTGGCAACACGTAAGGAAGGACTTGATAACGTAACACTCGATGCCGAGATAGCCGTTGACAAGAGCCCAAGAAACCGCCTTGGCTCAGACTTCAAAAAGGTGCTCACTGATGTGTTCAAAGAAGAGTGGGCGCTGAACGAGCCATACCTGGACTTTGATTTTGACTTCGATGACGAGGACGACGATTTCGGTAGTTCAGGTCAGCAACCAGGTGCTGTGCATGAAGAGCCTCAAAGCGAGGAAGTGAAGAACAATCGCACACAGGCTGGTCGCTTTATCAATTTCGATATACAACGTATTATTGCCATTATTCCCAAGGATGTCACCATCAAGGCAGGCAGTGAGGGCATCTATGAGGTGAGAAGCAGGGCGAAGATGGCCCGCACACAGAGTGAGGTAGAACGTCTGTTCTATCTGTTCTGCCGTAGTCACGTGGGTGGCTTTGCCAAGAAAGACTCTACACCTGTACTTCAGAATGCATTGTTGAAATTGATGGAGGATTTCTTCTACGTCAACGAGTTTGATGCCAAGAAAATCATCATGCACTCCGACAATCGCGGAGAGTTTATCAGTATCATTGACAAGGCAATTCACCGCTATCAGGTAAAGAAGGAAAAGGAACGCAAGGAGGCTGCTCTGGTGAAAGAAACTTTCCAGTGGCAGATACCCGATATACGCATCTACAATGAGGATACTCATACGAGGGTGGTGGCTGGCTATCATGCCATGCAGCCGTTCTATGAACTGAATCGCGTGTCAAGTCCTGAACAGAACTTCCGCAAATTTCTGGAGTCGCATAATGAGAGCATAGAGTGGTGGTATAAGAACGGGGACTCAGGGCGCGACAACTTCTCGATTGTCTACCAAGACCAGAAAGGCAGGAATGCCTCATTCTATGTGGACTTCATTATCAAACTGAGGAATGGCCTCATCTGCCTATTTGACACCAAGTCGAACAGCAGCGACCCCCTGGCTCCGAAGAAGCATAATGCCTTGATTGACTATATAGCCCGAGAACGTGAGGCTACAGGACAAGACATCATTGGCGGCATACTGATAGGCGACAAATACAATGAAGAGTGGCGATACTGCCCTATCTACATAGAAGATACGGAGAGTACTGCTGGTTGGAACAAGTTTAACCCCGAAGAACTTTGCAAACGATGAGAAAAGGAATAGACAGAACGTTTTTGCACTACGGTATCAGGCAGGAAGACATGCGACTGATAGAAGGTGCCTGCACAACAAATGAAATCGACGAAGATTGGCTGAAGGAGCAGATACTCCGACCATACCAAACGGAAAAAAGCGTATCCCCTACGGATACCGTGGAGGACAGGAATGTAGAGAAGATTCTGAAAAAGGCTTTGAAACAAATCGTTTAGCACTATGCAGATACAAAGAATCCATATAGAGAATTATAAGACATATCTGGACCTTGACCTGGATGTGTCAGTAAGTCAGAATCGGCCTATAGTACTGATAGGCGGACTGAATGGTGGCGGTAAGACCACCTTGTTTGATGCCATCCATAGTGCACTCTACGGTCTGAAGATAGACGATGCCCGACATTTCAGAGAATTGTTCAATTCTGGTGTCAAGGAGATAGATGGGCAGCGAATCATACTTGAAGTGGAGTTTACTGGAACCATCATGAACCAGGTTAAGCCCTACAGACTGAGGCGTACCTATCAACTATATAACGGGAAACCAGTGGAAAATGTTCGTCTGGATATGGACGGCTCGCCTTTCAGTTATGGGACCCATTCGCCCGCCAAGGAGAGGAAGGACAATGAGCAGATTGTCAGCAAGATTATCCATGCCAATCTGCCAGAGAAACTAAGCAACTATTTCCTGTTCGATGCCATGAAGACCAGCGAGTTAGTCAACGACAAGAGCATCAATGGCCTGATTGAGAACAATATCAAGATGGTGATGGGGTTTGACAAATATGAGCAGTTTGAGACCGTCGCAACCAATATGCTCAATGCCGAGAAGGAGGCGAAGTTGGAAAACGAGAAACTGAGGGAGGAGTTCTCAACGACGCAGATAGCACGCAAGAGCAAGGAAAAGGAACTTGAGAAATTGCGTGAAGATTACAACAACGCCTTACTATATGACACGAACAACAACGACCAATACGAGCGCCTGAAGGAAGGACGGAATAATGATGAACTGACACGCGACAAGATTGCTTCCATAGAAAAGCGTATAAAGGCAGTAAACAAGTCGGTGGAGGACTATCGCAATTCTATGGATACGTTGGTGAAGGATCTGGAAACAGAAGTCTTAATGCCAAAAGTGGCCTCATTGATCAGGAATGAGGTGGAAATGATACTAAACAGTAAGCAAGCGGTAGATGAGGCCCGGCGGAAAATCCTCTCTGACGAGCAGATAGAGCAAACCACCAGGAGAATCGTCAGTATCATAGAGCAGAGATATATTGAATCCGGCACAATCGATGTGGAAAGCATAGTGAATGCCTTGAAATTTGAACAGAACAGTGATGAGAATATCCGGGATAAATACGGCTATCTGACTACGGAAGATATTGAAACGCTTCGGGAAATCATTGGAACTGGCTATGCCAACCCTTTCATAACGCTTGACCAACAAAGGAGCAGCGTCAATATGGACGTGGAGGATTTGCCTAAACAGAAAGATCAACTGGAGAACTATAAAGCAGCATTGAGCGGTAATGACTATGGTATCATCAAAAAATTTGAGGACAACAAAGCAGAGATGCAGCGGCTAAAAGGCGAGATAGACCGTTGCCAACTGGAGATTCAGAAGATAGACAAGGCACTGGAAGCCTACGATTATCAGATACCACAAGTGCCAGACCCGAAATACGATATGCTTTGCAAACTGCCAGACTTCTTCAATAGTCTCGGACGAAGACTTCTGAAAACAAAGAAGCAAAGAATTGAAGAAAAGATGAAGGAGCAATTGAATTTGAATCTCGTATCTTATTCTGGCACTATAGGGAGTGTGACTCTGTCAGACAAAGACTCTGATGGTATTGTCTTCAGAATGTTCCATAAAAGTGGTAATGAGATACCTCTGAACCAACTGAATGCAGGAGCCAAGCAGACGGTTATGCAGGTGCTACTAAAGGTGCTCTACGAACTAGCAGACTATGACCCGCCCGTGATGATTGATACTGTAATGGGCGTGCTCGACAAGGAGAGCAGGGCTACCATCTTGGAATATTACTTCCCAGACTTGGCAGATCAGACCATTCTATTGAGCACCGACTCGGAAATAAGGACAGAGGATGACTTCGAGAAATTGAAGGCATACATATCGAAAGTTTATACCCTGCATCGTGACAAGGAACGGCAGTGTACTGAGATAAGTAATGACTATTTTGGACTTAAACTGGATGAGTGATGGCAATGACAGAAATTAGAATTGAAGGGTTGAGATATTCGGAGGGCATATATGAACAACTCTCCGACATAAAGGGACTCTTGGAACAGCGTATCAATCTGAACGAATACACAGGAAATGTGCGTCCTATCTCTTTACCACTAACTACCGTCATGCGTACATGCATGTTGGTTGGTCTGTGCGACAACAAGGATAGAAATATAGAGGAAATGAAGAGTGTAGAGTTAGCAAAGAACAGGCAACCTCTGCAAGCGTCTTTTTTCACAAAATTGAAACTCAAGCGAACGTTGTCAGTCCTCATCAAATTAAGGTATTACGGGAAAGGGCTTGACTTGAATGACAGTGTCATCATGAGCAAATTGATAGGATACGAAATGCTGAGGGGCAGAAAACTATTGATGCAAGAAGGGGGGCTTGAGGACTGGCTTCGCTTTATACCTTCGAAAGATGGTAAGCAGTCTGTCACTATCCCTGTTCTGGATTTGTGTATCGGTAAGTTTGACAATGAACAAGATGCAAAATTGGACATAAACAACCGTAGCATTTCAAACGCCCAGATTATCATTGCCGGTGCTACGGGCTCTGGTAAGTCAAATCTGCTGGCAGTGCTGTTGAACCAGATACGCACCGCTTCATCTGATTCGCAACATCCAGTCAATTTTCTGCTCTTCGACTACAAGGGTGAATTTTCCGACCCAGCCAATTCTGCTTGGCTAGAAAAATTCGACACAAACAGTAATGCTATACTGAATCCTATGGAGAAATCTCTTCCGTTTACGCCTTTCAAGGATTTCACAGGGAAACCTATAAATGAATTAAACCTTTATTCAACATCGATGTCGAAAGCACTGATCTCAATTGCCAACGCCAAGATTAGTGCAAACATGGATTATAGGCTCAGTGAAGCCATCATCAATGCCTACAAGGCGAAGAACATGAAGCCAATCACGTTTAAGGAGATGCTTGACAATTATATTCAGTTGCTGCCAGAGAAGAAGCAAGACACAACAGACAGCGTTATATCTACGCTCGGTCAATTAGTGCGTAATAATCCTTTCGAAGAGGAAGATAGGATAGACCTTATCAAAGACTGTTATATCATCAATCTTGGCAAGTATGAGAAACAAGGATTAATGGCAAAGGCTATCGTCTATTTTGTCATATCAAAACTGAATAATATCTATGAGCAATTGCCGAGACAGGAGAAAAATGACGAAAGGGTTGAAATAAGGCACTTCACGATCATTGATGAGGCACATTACATGTTAGGGTTTGAGAACAAACCTCTGAATAGTTTGATAAATGTAGGTCGAGACAAGGGACTAAGTATCATCCTTGCCACTCAATCTATGGATTGCTATAAGACCAAGGATTTTAACTACTATACCAATGCCCAGTACCCGCTGATTATGAGGCAGCAGACGCAGAATGACGCAATACTAAAAGACTTGTTTGGCGTTTCGGGCAGTAGTCTGCAAGAGTTAAAGCAGGCATTATCGTCTCTTCAGAAGGGAGAGGTAATTATGAAAGATGCTAACGCGATGGAATTTGGAATCGGCAAGCACTGGAAGAAAATCAAAGTGACACATTTAATATAAAAGGAAATGGAAAAACTGGATAAAGCATACGAGGCAATAGAACTTTTAAAAGAATTAGAATTGCCTATAAGTAGTGAACAGTTTAAGGCTATTAAGCAGATGGAAAGACAATATCTGCGCGAAGAAGTGATACCTCAGGTTTCAAAAGAGATAGAACCTTTGATGGATCAGATGCAAAATAAATTCAGCCTCTTGGTGACATGTAGCCATGAAAAAGGACTGGACATACAGATTATGGAAAAACAGACAGTACAGGAGAATCAGTCATCAACAACTCTCAAATCACCAAAAGGACAGGCAAAATTCCTCATACGTGTTATTTTCCCTGACGGTCATGTGTCATGTAATAGAGTTGTATGGGAAACATTGGCTGAAGTAGTAAAGTTTGCAGGGATAGACCGTGTAAGAGGTCTTGGAATTATGATGTTTGGTGACAATTTCATAACAAAAGACATGAATCCCAACGAAATTTATCGCTCTTCTCAAAAATATATCGGTGAAGGTTACTATTTGACGACATGTTCTCCAACAGATACAAAGTACGATCAAATTCGGAAAATCAACATTGATTTAGGATTAGGATTAAGAATAGAAAAGGTTTTGCTATAAATTCGGAAATATATGGAACAACTTAAGAAGGCATACGAGGCTATAGAAATGCTGAAGGCTCTAGATCTGCCTATTAGTGACGAGCAGTACAGAAGAGTTGCAGAAATGGAAAAAGAGTATTTGAAAGAAGAGATTATTCCATTACTCAAGCAAGAACTTGAGCCAATGACAGAGAAATTGATGAGCAAATTCAGCATAGAGGTTCTATACGATCAAGAAAATGGTTTGTCAATGGATTTGATAGATTCACATGAGATTCGCAACAAGATGGAACTACCCACACAAAATGATGAATCTACTCGTGATACAACCAAATACTCTATTGACGGAGGCAAACCTTTGATGAAAAGACGATTCGTACTGGCTGTTGTTGCTGAATACGTAAAAAGCCATCCTTACATCACTTATGATGAACTCAAAAGGATATTTCCAGACTCTTTAAGCAGAAAACCAACTCATGGTGTTTTTCAGCGTTATGAGGATATACTCAAGAAGATAGAAATACAACCAGATTTAGCAAATCGCTTTTTCCTACAGCCAGAAGAACTTATTACTTTATCTGATGGAACAACGATAACCATATATAACCAGTGGGGAAGTAATTTTCACAAGTTTCTTGAATTAGCAAAGAAAATGCATGACGTTAAGAGTTTCTAGTTTAAACAGGATTTGGATGATTTTACAAGGAACTGTATACAAGTGTCTCAATGCTTCTGCTGATTATGTTGCAGAAAATGACCGCAAGCATCACTCCATGTCAGCGGCTCTGAATCAGTATCTACTATTTGTAGAGGATATAGAAGCCCGATATGGTAAAGAATGAAGAACAATAAATGTAGACCTCCAGCGTTATTAATGACAGATATGAAAGTAACAAAGATCAGCGAAGAGCGTCTTGGGGCGTATGTAGCTTTCCCAAGAACGCAATGTAAGGGACTGACGGAGCCGTTGGACGTCCGTCAAGATGAGTTTAAGATCGTTGAGGTTAATGACGTGCCTGGGATGGGTACGGCTAAACTGATAGAAGCTATCGACACTCCAAGAAGGGTGTATCAACTGTTCTTACCGGATAATGAGGCGCAGTTTGATGATTATCTCAGCAAACTGTTAGGGATGCACGAGAGTCCAACGTATATAGACGGCGACACTTCGTTCATCATTATCTTTCAAGGTAATCATGATAGTGTCGAAATCAATCAGCTGAACTATAAGGAGGTGGTAGCTGCGATACGAAAAGACCGTGAGCGAGCTGCTTGGTGGTGGTATCTGTATGGAAAGAAATAAAAGAGTATGAGCAATATCGTATATAAAGCATTCAAGGCTTGCATCACTGTAGGCCACACCTTACAGATATTTGATAAAACAATTATTCTACTTATTTTTTACTCTTTCTT
>ODAJ011823472.1_pt1 | contig 15295 bp, 10 predicted proteins | sample 1539241 | NCBI WGS metagenome assembly ODAJ01 (sample SAMN02144231, study PRJEB22623) | gut metagenome | biome: sheep rumen | host: Ovis aries | place: New Zealand
ACATAAAGATGTACGACGAGGCACTGCTCTCCCCTATCCGTCGACAGATGATAGGCAGCAAGCTACGGCAGTTGGCTGCCCAGCACGACGTGGTCATCGACTTCGACTGCTGCCACTATGCCTATCTGAAGCATGTCAGAACCTGGAAGGTGGCGTGGTTCCACTTCAGCTTCAAGCAACTCATGGAACAGAACATGCGGCGCACACAGCGCATCGGCAACCACCTGCGCTACTACGATCGCGTCGTCTCCATCTCGCAGACCATGCTCGACGAGGGCAAAGAACTGTTTCCTTGGCTGGACGGCAAGTGGCGCCTCATCTATAATGCGAAAGACGAGAAACTGCTACGTCAACGTGCCAACGAACCCATTGACGATGCTCGTATCAACGATAGTTACTTGCTTGCCATCGAACGACTGGAAGAGACGCAGAAAGACCTCACCACCCTCATTCGTGCATATTCGTTGTTACGAAGACAATACCATCACGAGGAGAAACTCTACCTGTTGGGCAAAGGACGCGACGAAGAAAAGCTACGCCAGTTGGCTGCAAGCCTCGGTATTTCCGACGATGTCGTATTCTTAGGTTTCAGCAGCAACCCCTACCCTTGGATAGCCCATGCCAAAGCCATCGCCCATAGTGCCAAGTTCGAGGGACTACCAACGGTGATGATAGAATCGCTCATCATAGGCAAACTCATCGTTGCTACCGACTGTCCCACTGGTCCCCGCGAGATATTGGACCAAGGACGTGCCGGACTGCTAACCCCTGTAGGTGATGCAGCAAAGATGGCAGAGGCCCTGCACCTGTTGCTTACTGACAAAGCCCTTCAGACATCCGTCCTCACCCAAGCTAGCGAATATAAGCGACAGTTCTTATTCAACCATGCTGGCAAGCTATTCGACGAAGTGATACACCCCTAACAACTCACATCCTATGACTCCCACCGTAAGCGTCATCATCCCCAACTATAACCATGCGCCCTATCTGAAGGAGCGCATTGACAGCGTACTGAACCAGACCTATCAGGACTTCGAGGTCATCATCCTTGATGACTGCTCGCCAGACAACAGCGTAGAGGTCATCGAGCAGTACCGCAGCAATCCGCATGTGGCGCATATCATCGTCAACGAGCAGAACACTCGCAACACCTTTATCCAGTGGGAACGTGGCATCAGTCTGGCCAAAGGCAAATATATCTGGATAGCAGAGAGTGACGACGTGGCAGAGCCTCAACTGCTGGAGGCATTGGTGGGCCAACTTGAACAGCACCCTGACGCCAGCGTGGCATTCTGTCACTCACAAATGATAGACAGCAACAGCAAACCACTGGATATGACATGGCATCCGCATGGAAGTTCTGGACGAACAGAGATATACGACGGCTTATGGTATAACAAGAAGAGGATGTTGGTGAAGAATCACATCTACAATGCCAGCATGGTCGTTTTCAAAAAATCTGTTTTCAGTGCCATTCCATCAGACTACAAAAAATACCGCTACTGTGGCGACTGGCTCTTTTGGACATACGTTTGTATGCATGGACAGGTCATTGAGGTATGTCGGCAACTGAACCGTTACCGCCAGCATCAGGTAAAAGTAACCAATCAGTCGAAGAAGAACGGTGGAATGTGGCGCAACCTTGGCGGTATTATGCGCACTTATATCGTCCTATTCCATCTAAACCCTCTGCAAAGACATTGTCTGCGTGGACGATGGACCAAGCGTTTCAATAAGGAGGCACTGCCTGAAGACACGCTCATTAAGAATGAATACCCCGATATCTATGGAGGTCGTAGACTGGACATTATACTTTATGAAATCGGCAAATTGTTTGGTTTCCTAAGAAATTAAGACCGTAATCTTAGCGTCCAAAGTTACGTACACTGGCATGAAAGAACCATTGGAAAGGAAGGGTTATGACAAAAACGTAAAAATAAGCTTTCTTCTTATAATGTTTAAACATTCTATTCCATGTGCCAGTCGTGTCATATTGCCACAATGATGCTGTCCGACATATCAAGGCCTGAAACAGTTCAGGACGGAAACGCTTTAAAAAACACTTCTTATCTCGAGCAAGTGCAGACTGACTTACCAAGCCCTGTTCAACATATTGCTCCATAATAGTATAATAGTTGTCAAGCATCACTTCAAAATAATTATATCCACTACGCACAGAGCGTAGCATACTATCTAAAAACAACAAGGTTTGACTATTATATAAAAGCGCTCCTCGATTTCCAACTAAACTATATGTCCAATCAACCTGTAACAATTTCAATTTAGAATAGCGTTCTTTATTTTTCAGTTTCTCCCAATCAGTGCGCCATGTACCAAAGACATTATTAAATGTTACCATGATAGACATCTCGCCAATGTACTCATCTAAGTTGCTGCAATCAATAATCTCAGTATTTTTTGAGCGAGCCCATCCAGATGTAAAAAATACCGGTTTCTTAGCGTCAATGTTAGCCATCAAGAATTGTTTCATCTTGGCTAATCCATCTTCAGTAGGCAGACACCAATCATTCTGCAGTTTCAAATAGCGACCTACCCCTAAATCAAGTACCTTCACGAAATTTCGATCTAATATATTCTCCTGATTACGATAATATTTAATATTGGAGTACTGTGAAGCATAACGCATCCCCACCTCTTGAGTATTATCATTAGAACAATTATCTGAGATAACAATCTCTACTGTTTCATCGAAACTATCATAGGACACTATCTTCCCTAGAGCCTCATCCAATACTGAGGCTCTATTATAAGTAGGGATACACAGCGAAAGGATAGTGGAATTATCACTCATCTATCATCGACCTATTTGGTGAATAAACACATTCTTCTTGAAGAGCATCACTTACAAAAGGAGCCATCTTCTCGAGTGGAGCAGATGTCATACGTCCTGTTTCTTTGTCCATAAATGATGCTGACTTGGGGTACAATGTCTGTTCTGGATGCATGTGTATTTCACATATCACAGGGCCATCTGTTGCTAAAGTCGCAGAAATAGTGTCAGTCAATTTGGGGCCATTTTCACTGACACTCATATAAGGAATGCCATAGGCTGCCGCAATCTTAGACAAATTGGGACAAACAACACCGCTATTGGGGTTAGAACCAGTAAACTCTCCTTTAAAGAATGCTTTTTGCGTCGTCTTTATCGCCAGATAACTCTCATTCTCGATGACAAACAATTTAAGTGGAAGACGATATGTCACAAGAGTTTGTAGTTCCTGAAGATTCATCTGTATTGATCCATCACCAGTAACACAGATGGTACGACCATTATCGTTGCTGACGCAAGCGCCAATGGCGGCAGGCAGTCCATAGCCCATGGCAGCACAGCCCTGATTTGCAAATACACGCACGCCTTTCTTTACTTTCATTGCTTGGTAAGTGCAAGTGTAAGCAGTACCATTACCAGTCACTACGACATCACCTTCTTGTAACTGTTTAAACAGCTCGTCCGCGAACTTGTAGCTATTGGCATAACCTTCGCAATCTGGATTATCATCGAAAAGCGTAGGTAGTTTTTTCTCTATACTCCTACCCCATTCTCTCCAACACTTGAAATCAGGAATATTTTTCTCTGTTTCCAGTGTTTTCATCAGTTTATCAATAAATTCAGAGAGATTAACATGGATAGGCATATTAATATTCAATGTAGGCTTTTGCATCTCAGCCAAGTCAATATCTACCATTACTTTATAAGCTTTGGGCGCCAGTAAATCGTATGCATAACTAACCTGTCGAATGCTCAGTCGAGTACCCATAATGATTAGCAAATCTGAATTCTGCACCATAATATTACCGATACGATCGCCACAAATGCCAGGCTTTCCATAACAAAGAGGATGGTCATACCAAATAATATCTGAACCGCTAATAGCAGTAACAATTGGGATATTTAACTTTTCTGCTAATGTAATGAATTCCTTCTCACGTTTTGCCAAACGAACACCATTTCCGACATAGATTACAGGACTTTGGGCAACCTTTATCTTTTCGACAAGCTGTTCAATCTGTTTATCAACCAAAGCATGTTTAACAGGATCAATTATCTCAGTTTCTTTATCAAACTCTCTGAATTGCGTTTCATCAACCATAGCCCCTTGCACATCCAAAGGAATGTCCAACCAGACAGGGCCGGGACGACCATCCATGGCTATAGCAATAGCTTTATCCAACTCATACTTAATATCAAGAGGGTTATATACTGTCTTGGCGTATTTTGTTATAGGGGTCACCATAGAAACAATATCGGCCTCCTGATCTCCTAACTGACGAAGATTTAAATAAGGATATGTGTGCTTATATGTAGACGTTTTAATCTGTCCAGAGATATATAGTCCGGGAATAGAATCCAAGTACTGTCCAAGTACACCTGTAATCGCATTTGTTCCACCAGGCCCAGTGGTCACACATGTTACAGCCAATCGACCACTAGCACGATAATAGCCTTCACCAGAAATAGCTGATGCCTGCTCATGGTGATTACAAACATAAGTCAATCCCTTGGTATGTCCAATTGAGTCATTCAAGTGCATAGCTCCACCGCCAGTAACAAGAAAGCAATGCTTAATACCATGGATCTCAACAAGATGCCTGAATATAAAATCAGAAACTTTTATCATATGCGTTAGTGTATTTATTTGTTACTATTATTTTTCGTGTTCTAACAAACGCTCTTTCTTAAACTTCTTATATCTTCTAACATGTCCGTAAATGCGGTATTCCCTAAGTTTACGATACAGTAAGTATGTCTTTAATATTAGTCGTTCATTCCATTTCAGTTCATTAATCATCGACTCATCACCATCACCAAATGTTATCTCAGAAATGATGCGCACATAGTTATGGTGTGCCTTAATAATGATGTTCAAAATAAAATTCGGTACAAACAACTTACGAGCAATTATCTTCTGAATTCTGCTGTGGGCATTGGCAAATTGCGTATACAGCAACATAGAAGCATTCTCACCTATACGATACTTGAATATCGGAATATTGTTCATTATGCACCCATAATAATGAGTATACGACACCTGAAGGGCGTAGTCTGTCACCGGTTCGTAGTCATCATCGAATCCGCCAATGGCTATGAGTTTATTCCGGTTAAACAAGCTACCTATCAGCAAACCTCCAGATGCCAAGAATTGATCCCAAAGTGTATATCTAAAGTAATCTTTCTGAATTAAAAAAGGACCATTCTTAAAGTTAGGATAACATGTATCATTGAGGATATTTCCATCAGCGTCTATTGTCTTATATACCGAAATAATGCATTTGTCACCACATTTTTCCTGCAATTCCATCAGACGTGATAAAGCAAAAGGGAGGAAAAGGTCATCATCATGACAGAATGTGATATATGGAGCACGGGCTAGTTCTATTCCTCTGTTGCAATTCCCATTATAGCCGAGATTTGCTTCATGCCTATAATACATTATGTTTTTGGCCCCAACCTCTTTTACTATTTCCAGATTGGGGCTATTATTATCTTTATCGTAGTTGTCCACAACGACAATCTCATAAGGGAATTTGTAGTCCTGATTAACAACTGACAACAGAGATTCCCTAAATTTATCACCTCTATTGTAGACTGGCATAATGACAGAAACGCAAGGAGTCTCACAATCAGCATCACCGCCATATTGCAGAACGCTCTTTACACCTGCTATTCTGCTGAAGCGACTCTCTTTTGAGAACAAATCATAATGCGGTATTGGGAAAACTGCCTCGCTATTTTTCTGATTCATACTTACTGACAATTCTTTTTATTACGTCTTCAAAGCTTACAGTATCAACTATACCAACTATAGCTTCCGTCTTGCCCACATCAGGTGTAAGAGATACTAAATTCTCGGGGGTAATAACGCCAAAATTCAATACACTACTAGACTGACAGATGCTTTTTATCAGCAAGACGAACTCTCTTAATTGCCTAGTATCTCGCGATGCTATATGAAATATCTCATTTCTAAAAGTTGACTCTGACAATGCGTATGTCACCAAGCTTTCAATCAGCCTTGCTGCATCATCAACATAGAGAAAGTTCCAATTCTGTGTACAACTTGATAAGTCTATCGGATTATTATGCAACATCTTATCAATACAACTCATTACAAGCGTCCAGGGATGGTCATCTTCGCCAAACAGACTAAAAATACGCAAATGCATATACTTAATCTTTCCTGACTGAGCGACCTCACAGCCATAACGACATACTTCCAGTTTTGCCTTACCGTATTCAGAGAAAGGTCTGCATTCCGAATTTTCCGTTATTAGCTCTGTCTGTGTGCCATACTCCGCCTGAGAACCCGCCTCAACAAACAACTGGCAGCCCATAAGAATTGCTTGATTTATTGCTATTTTGCTATTTGCAATATTCTGCTGTTGTATCTCTTTATTATTTCTACCATCATGCCCTGTGCCATCCCATGCCAAATTCACAAAAACATCGGCATGTTCAATTTTCTCGGCCAAGCAAGCGTAGTCTTTCATCTGAACCTCCACGACATGCAACTTTTCACTGTCACCCAAGACTATCTTACACTTTGCTTTGTCACGGCAGACGGCATAGACAACATCTCCTTTGGACAGCAGCATATGAATAAGATGTCTCCCCAAAAAACACGTGGCGCCTGTTATGACGATACTTCTTGGCATGAATAGATAGAGTTATAACGATAAGAAAAACTTAATCTGTTCACAGCACAAGTTATAGACGTCTTCTGAGCGATAACGTTTATACCAATCCGCTGTCAACTGGCAACACTGTTCGATATTGGTACGTGGTTTCCATCCCAACAACATCTGGGCTTTAGAGATATCCAGCATCAGAAGGTTGGCCTCATGCAATGCGTTAGGATCAGAGACATCTTTCAATGTACCATCACCATAATAATTAACAAACATTGTAGCTACATCCCATACAGGGGTTATGCTTTCTGAGCGTGGTCCAAAATTCCAGCCTTCACAGAAACGCGTAGGTTCTTCGTACATTTTGACTGCCAGCTGCAAATAACCACTTAACGGCTCCAAGACATGCTGCCATGGACGTATTGCCTTAGGACTGCGTATCTCAATCATTTGCTGTGCCTCAAGCGCCCTAACGCAGTCGGGTATTATGCGGTCTTTTGACCAGTCGCCACCACCTACCACATTACCGGCACGGGCACTAGCTATTGAGACATGGTGCTTGACGGCATAATCCGAAGCATTAAAGAAACTGCGTCGCCAGGAATTGATAGCAATTTCTGCCGCACCTTTCGATGAAGAATAAGGGTCGTAGCCGCCCATAGGCTCGTTCTCACGATATCCCCATATTTGTTCGCGATTCTCATAACACTTGTCTGTCGTTATCATAACCCCTACACGCACACTATCAGTATGCCTGATAGCTTCCAATACATGTATGGTTCCCATAACATTTGTCTCATACGTCTCAACGGGAATATCATAACTAAGACGTACCAATGGTTGAGCAGCCAGATGGAAGACAATCTCTGGTTTATATTGCTGGAATATCTCTAAGAGTTGCGCTTGATTACGGATATCAGCACGAAGATCTGCAAGAATCCTCTCACCAATTCCAGAAAGGACATAGTTATCACGTTCACTATAGGGATCTAAAGAGACGCCAACGACCTCAGCACCCATCAAGTGTAACCATATAGACAACCAACTGCCCTTAAAACCAGTATGTCCTGTTACTAAAACGCGTTTCCCCCTATAAAAGTTTTCCATATCTCTACTTTTGCCTCTTTTTGTTTTCCATAGGAACGGTCCGTTCCCATTTTTTCCAAGGAGCATTACCGTTTCTAAGCATTTCCTCCAACAAGTCTCGTTCTCTGAGATTATCCATGCACTGCCAAAATCCTTGATGAATATATGATTTCAGCTGACCTTCTTGTGCTAACCTTGCCAGCGAATCTTTTTCAAAAACGGTCTGGTCTCCTTCTATGTAATTAAACACCTCTGGTTCTAGTACCATATATCCAGCATTAATGGGCTTACCGTCTGTTGCACTCTTCTCACGGAAAGAACGTACAGAGTTAGCCTCGTCAATATTCAGTACGCCTTTATCTTGCTGCTGAATGACTGCAGTAAGTGTTGCCAGTTTACCCTCTTTCCGATGAAAATCCAACAACTTCTTGATGTTTACATCACAAACGCCATCACCATATGTCATAAAGAACGGCTCATTACCAACATATTTCTGTATTCGCTTGATTCGGCCTCCCGTCATAGTATTATAGCCAGTGTCAACAACCGTAACTTTCCACTTTTCTAAGTGACTTTGGTGTACAATCATCTCATTCTGACCACCTCTAAAATCAAAGCTCACATCAGAGTTGTAGAGAAAATAGTTCGCAAACCATTCTTTGATATATTCCTGTCGATAGCCTGCACAAATAATAAACTCGTTATGGCCATAATATGAAAATTCTTTCATAATATGCCATAATATAGGCATACCCCCAATTTCTATCATCGGTTTTGGCTTAAACATAGACTCCTCGCTGATTCGAGTTCCAAAACCTCCTGCCAAAAGTACAACTTTCATGTCTCGATTATTTAATTACTGATGTTGCGAAACAAAATCTTTTATGACTTTTATCATGTACTCCAGACGTTCACGTGTCATACCAGGATAGACTCCCAACCAGAAAGAGTCACGCATGATTCTGTCCGTAACGGGTAACTCATCACCAATGACACGATAATCAACACCTTGCTGATACTGTTCAAAGGCAGGGTGACGCAACAAGTTACCTGCAAAGAGATTTCGCGTTTGCACTTTGTTATTTTCCAAATATGACGTCAACTCATTACGAGTGAATCTGGCATTTTCTTTTACTATGATGAAGAAGCCAAACCAACTAGGATTACTGTTCTTCTGAGCTCGGGGCAACAACAGTTCCTTGACATCCTTTAAACCTTCATACAGGATATCGAAGTTCTCACGACGACGAGATACTATAAAATCAAGTTTCTCAAGTTGGGCACATCCAATTGCCGCTTGAAGATCTGTCGCCTTGAGATTATATCCCAAATGACTGTAAACATATTTATGGTCATAGCCATTGGGCAACTGGCCAAATTGCCCTGTAAAGCGACAGCCACATGTATTATCCACGCCTCCTATGCACCAGCAATCACGTCCCCAATCACGATAACTGTTTACATATTTATGTAATTCAGGATTATTGGTATAGACAGCGCCACCCTCACCCATCGTCATGTGGTGTGGTGGATAGAAAGAACTAGTACCTATATCACCTATAGTACCAGTTTTTTTCCATTCGCCATCAATAAAGTATTCTGACCCAAGGGCATCACAATTATCTTCTACTAACCACAGGTTGTATTTTTTGCAAAAATCAACCACTTTCTGAAGATTAAATGGGTTTCCAAGACTATGAGCCACCATCACGCATTTTGTCTTTTCGGACAATGCTGCTTCTAGCTGTGTCGTATCAATATTACCCTCTGCAATATCCATATCAACGAAAACAGGTACGGCTCCATACTGAACAATACATGCTATAGTCGTTGGGAATCCTGCAGCAACAGTAATCACCTCATCACCCCGCTTTATCTGACGATCGCCCAATTCTGGAGCCGTCAAAGCACTAAAGGCTAATAAGTTGGCTGACGAACCTGAATTACATAGTGAACAATATTTAACCCCCAACCACTTGGCCAAACGAGTTTCAAACTTATGCGCCCAAGGGCCTGCTGTCAGCCAAAAGTCCAACGAAGCATCCACAAGATTTACCATTTCCTCGTCATCAAAGAAGCGTCCTCCATAGTTTATACGACTCTCACCTGGCACGAACTCTTGCTTCTGAGAATGCACTTCTTTATAATAGTCACGAGTTAACTCTAATATTTGTTTCTTAAGTTCTTCTTTTTTACTCATAGCGTTATTTAGCAAGAAAACCAAACTGTTTTGGCCACAAAAATACAAAAAACATTATAAATATCCAAATATAAATCATCTTTTTTACAACTGTTGCATATCGTACAGGCGCTTGTAATAGCCGTTCTTAGCAATGAGCTCGTCGTGCTGGCCAGATTCCACAATCTCGCCATCATAGAGCACGTAAATCTCGTCGGCATTCTTGATGGTCGACAAGCGGTGGGCAATGGCGATGGTGGTGCGCGACTTCATCAGGCGCTCCAAGGCCTCCTGTACCAAGCGCTCCGACTCGGTGTCCAGTGCCGACGTAGCCTCATCGAGGATAAGGATGGGCGGATTCTTCAGGATAGCGCGGGCTATTGATACGCGCTGACGCTGACCGCCAGAGAGACGTCCGCCACGGTCACCTATCATCGTGTCGTAACCATGTTCAGACTCCATGATGAAGTCGTGAGCATTAGCAATCTTGGCAGCCTCAATGACCTGTTCCATGGTAGCATTCTCCACACCAAAAGTGATATTATTATAAAAGGTGTCGTTAAAGAGGATAGCCTCTTGGTTGACGTTTCCGATAAGGCTACGTAGCTCCGAGATGCGTACCGTCTTGATATTCTTGCCGTCAATCAGCACCTCACCCTCGTTGACATCGTGATAGCGGGGAATGAGGTCTACCAGTGTGGACTTACCAGAGCCCGACTGTCCCACCAGTGCGATGGTCTTACCCTTGGGCACCGTCAGGTTAATGTTCTTCAGCACGGGACGCTCAGCGACATAGCTGAACGACACGTTGCGCAGTTCGATGTCTTTTTCGAACGAAGACATCGGCTGTGGTTCAGCAGGTTCCTTGATAGGATTGTCAGCCTTGAGGATGAAGTCAATACGATCCATTGAAGCCAGTCCTACAGGAATCTGGTAGGTAGCCTTCGACAGTTCCTTGATAGGATTGATTACGCTATAGAGAATCACCATGAAGAAGATGAATGTCGAAGCATCGATGAGGTTCGACTCACTCAAGATGAGGTAGCCACCGAACCACAAGACGACAACGATGATGACCGTTCCCAGAAACTCCGACATGGGGTGTGCAGCACTCTGGCGGATAGCCATTGCATTGGCATCCTTACGATAGCTGTCGTTGATATTGACAAAACGCTGCAGCATCTTGTGCTCGGCAATGAACGCCTTGATGATGCGCAGTCCACCCAGCGTCTCGTCAAGCTGAGCCAGCATATCACCCCACTTGCCCTGAACCGTTGCCGACTGGCTCTTCAGTTTGCGGCTCACAGAGCCCATTATCCAGCCCGCCAAAGGAGCGACGACAATAACAAACAGCGTCAGTTGCCAACTTACAGTAATCATGGTGGCAAAGCAGACGATGATAGCGATGGGCTGTCGTATCAACATGTCGATACTGCTTGTGATAGAGTTTTCCACAGCACCTACGTCCGACGACATACGGGCTATGATATCGCCTTTACGTTCGTCAGAGAAGAAACTCAGCGGAAGACGCAGCACCTTCTCGTAAACCTCTATGCGAATATCACGAACCACGCCTGTACGCAGCGGAATCATAATAGCTGACGAGGCGAAGTAGCCTAACGTTTTCAGTCCCGTCATTATAATCAACGCCATACCCATATACACCAGTGTCATAAAGGCACCATGGATACTGATTAGTTCCTGCACCCATGCATAGGCATTGTTGACGAGGACATCCTTGTCCAGCGTGTCCCATGTCCACGGCTTATAGGTATATACCTGTTGGTCTATCTTAAACAAGATATTCAGGATAGGTATCAGCACAGCAAAGGAGAACACGTTCATCCACTGTGACAAGAAGTTCAGCACCACCGACCATCCCAAGTATTTTCGGTATGGCCGCAGGTAGCGTGACATTACGGAGAAAAACTGTTTCAGCATATCTTATTCTTTCTTATCTCTTCACTTTTCACTCTTCACTAGCGAAGCGCCTACGGTGTCAGTCTGTTCTGGGTCATTCGTTCCATGTACTGCTGGATGATGGCCTTCAGCTCACGCTCCATCTGGTGCTGGTGGCTGGTGCCATTTTCCATCTTCCATCTTCCATCATCCAGCAGATTGTGCTGCATCAGGGAATCGCTGAGAGCATAGAAGCCTGTGGTCTTCTGACCGTCAAACTGCAGGATATGGCCGTGCTTCACATACTGGTAGATGCCATTCAGATAGTTTACCGCCCACGTATCCTCAGCAGGTGTCGTCAACAAGTCTTTGCCAAACGACAGGTAAGGCTTGTCGTACCCCAGATATTCCAGGATGGTAGGCATGATGTCCGTCTGTTGGGCAATGGCATCCACCATCCCCTCGCCCATTTCACCACTGGGGTCGTAGAAGATAATAGGCGATGCGAAACCACCAATATCTGTGCGATAGTGCTGGTATTTCGTCATATTCGTGTGGTCGCTGGTGATGGCAAAAATGGTGTTCTCGTACCACGGCTGTTTCTTGGCACGCTCAAAGAAATGCTGCAGAGCCATATCCGTATAGCGTATCACCTTATAGATAGGCATCTCAGGATCTTCCTCCTTGAAGACGTGCTGCCAGGCTGTGGGCACACGGAACGGATGGTGGCTGGACAGTGTGAACAGTGCCGTCATAAAGGGTTCCTTCATGTCCGTTATCTTCTGACACATATATTGCATGAAGGGCTCGTCGCTAATGCCCCACCAGCCGTCATACTCCTCGTCGCCCTTTGTCCGCGGGTCAGCATTGAAATCCTCTCGACCATAGTACGCCTTGAACTTCGTAGCACGGGCAAAGGCCATGAAGCCCATCGAGCCGCGCTCAGCGCCATGGAAGAAAGCCGTCTCGTAGCCTTTGCCATTCAGACAGTCTGCCAGACCCGACACGGTGTTCACGCTGTAGGGCGACAGGAAGAACGGCTCTACAAACATCGGTATGGAAGACAGTATCGAAGGCATGCCGTCTATGGACTTACGCCCGTTGCAGTATGAATAGCGATAGGTCAGTGCACCATTGGCCAGCAGCGAGTCGGTAAAAGGTGTCTGCGACGGATAACCGGCCTCTTTATTATACGTTCCTATATATTCTCTGCCAAAGCTCTCAATGATGATAACCACCACGTTCTTCTTTATAAACGGATGGCGGCGCTGCGGTTGTTGGATGGGGTTGAATATCTGCTCCAGTTGTTTGTCATCATAGTAGGCTATCACCTCGAAGTTGTTGGTGCCGAGAGTACGTATCAGCGCGAACGGTGTGTTCAGCACCAGTCCCGTCTCCGTAGGGCGGTCACAGTAGTTGTTGGCGTTACTGACAGTGATAGGACGGATGTCACGTGTCCAACCGCCACGCATGCCGGCTACGCAGAAGGGCGTAAAGCCCAGTAGCGATACAAAGAGCGCCAGTGCACACCAACGCCAGTCCACCTCGTTCCTGTCTGTGGTGGGTTTCACATAGAGCCGCCACAAGCCCCACGCTATCAGTGCCGTCAACAAGAAGAAGTACCAGTGGCTGACCATCTCTGTCCAAAAGATGCCGCCAAGGTTGTTCTCGTTCTCAAACTCCTGGAAGATGGTTATCGTGGTGCGGCGCATGGAGTAGCGGAAATATACCGTATCGGCGAGGTTGACGATTAAAGTCAGCGTATTGATACCCACAAATACCCAGCGACACACCTCGTGGTACTTCTTTGTTTCCTTCATGGGCAGGGGGAACAGCACCATAACAATCCACAATGCGTTGGTATACAGAATGGCTGAGGTGTCAAACATCACGCCACCACGCAGCATCTCCACCAGGTGCGGCCACGATAAGTTGTCAGCATAGAAGTTCCAGTTCTCCGCCAAGAAGGTCATGCGTGCTATGAAATACACCACATATACCAATAGCAGGTTCAGCAGCATGCTAAGCAGTGGTGACAGATAGCTGAATGCCATTTTTCTATTCATGGGTGCAAAATTACTAAATAATTATGAATTCTGCATAATGAATTATGAATTATTTTGTAACTTTGCCCCCATGAAACTCATCAAACAAGGATTTATATACTATCTGTTGGCTACCCTTATGGGTGGTTTGCTGCTGATGTTCTACGTACAAGGAGATAGCATGGCCTCATCAATCGACGCGACAGGCTGGGTGTTCTTTGTGCTCTCCTGCCTATCGCATGCAGGCATTCTGCTATTGGCTCTGTGGCTGGTTTTCTTCCTGCCATGGGCGCTGTTGAAGTGGCGCCCAGTGGCTGCCACACTGTTTGTTACGGCAACGAGTCTGCTGATGATGACGGGGTTCATCAATATGCAGGTGTACAAGATATACCGTTTCCACCTGAACGGCTTCATTCTCAACATGTTGACCGGTCCTGCGGCAGGTGATATCTTCGACTTCGACTGGAAGTTATATGCCATCGAGGGACTGATGTTGGTGGCTATCGTAGCGCTGTGCATCGGTGGCTGGTGGCTGAGCGGTCGTATGGTCCGCCATTGGCAGAAGCGCTACGCCATCACAGCCATTCTCTCACTGGTTGGCACGTTGCTCATTGCCAACGCCATCCATATCTACGGTTCGTTTGTCGTCAAACCGTCTGTCATCAAGGTTGTCAAACTGGTACCTTATTATTTCCCGCTGTCTACCACCGACCTCCTGGTGGATATGGGCTTCGAGCGCCACGTCCTGCAAGTTGACGAGGAGGCAGGGGGCGAACTGGTCTATCCGCTGCACGCCATCAAGAGCAACTCCTTCAAGAGCAAGCGCCCCAATATCGTCATGATTCTCATCGACTCATGGAGCCGTCTGTCGCTCACCGAGGAGTGCATGCCTAACCTCTGGCAGCTGGCCCACGAAGAGCAGTGGTACCAGAATCACATCAGTTGCGGCAACGGCACCTCCTACTCTGTCTTCGGCATGTTTACCGGTTTGGAGCCCTACTACTGGACAGCATGGGAAAGCAACCGCAAAAGTCCTGTGCTGATTGACCAGATGCTGTCACAGGGCTACAATATCCGCACTTACCCCAGTGCTTCCCTGGTGGACCCGCCTTTTGCCCGCATCATCTTTGGACATGTGCCAAACCTCAGGATAAACACAGCCGGCAACTCGTCCTACCAGCGTGACATGAATATCAAGGACGACCTCATCAACGACCTACCCACCCTGAAGGATAGCGACAAGCCCTTCTTCGCCTTTATCTTCTTCGACCTGCTCCACGCCTACAGCCTTCCCAAGGAGTTGCTGACACGCTTCCAACCATCGTGGGAGTATGGCCGTTTCGATGAGCTGCACAACGGCATGGACCCCACACCTTTCTGGAACCTCTACCGCAACTCGGCCTACCAGACAGACAAGATGGTGGCGGAAATCATCAAC
>ODAJ012151473.1_pt1 | contig 15295 bp, 14 predicted proteins | sample 1539241 | NCBI WGS metagenome assembly ODAJ01 (sample SAMN02144231, study PRJEB22623) | gut metagenome | biome: sheep rumen | host: Ovis aries | place: New Zealand
CCTCGATATACCTTATATTATTACGCGTGCGCGAGACGAAAAGTTTGGTGAAGTGGTCGTGCTGCTGGTTGAAGCTGCTGCCCCCGTGCCCCCCCCTTCGTTCCCCGAGGGGGATACAGATGTCTGTCAGCAAAGTAGTGAAGCCTCCTCGGAGGCCGTAGGGGGGGCTAGAGTTTTGGACGTTTGTCGCCGTGTGCTGCCCAAGTACTGGCAGCCGCGCCACGTACTCCAGGTCCGACAGTTGCCCATGACGGCTACTGGCAAACCCGCCCGGGCCGAGGCCCAGCGCATGGCCGAAGCCCTGCTGCCTTAGCCTTCGCGGTAGAAGTCGAGGGCTTCTTTTATCTCCTCCTCGGTGGCCGTCTGGTTGATGCGTATGTCGCCAATGCCGCCAAGCAGCGTAAAGTTGATGTCGGTGCCCAGATTCTTCTTGTCGTGGTGCATCAGCTCAAGCAGCTCGGCGTAGTCCTTGCACGTGAAGGACAAGGTGCCGTAATGTTCGCGGATGAAGCTGACCGTCTGGCGCAGGCGTTCGGCGGGGAAGCCCGTCTTCACCGAGCTGAGGTACAGCTCGACGATGAGCCCCCAGGCTACGGCATAGCCGTGGAGCACGGGCTGGCGTCTCATGGCAAACGACTCGAAGGCGTGGCCCGCCGTGTGGCCCAGGTTCAGCGCCTTGCGCAGGCCCTGCTCCGTGGGGTCTTCCAGTACGATGCGCTGCTTGATGGCTACGCTCTTGGCGAGCAGGCGGCTAATGTCTATAGCCTCTATAGATTCTATAGTTGCTATAGTCTCTATAGGATAATTCATGAGCTCCGCCCAGTGCGCCTCGTCGCTGATGAGGCCGTGCTTCAGCATTTCGGCATAGCCGGACAGGATGTTCTCCTGGTCAAGCGTACGGAGAAACGTGGTGTCCAGTATGACGCTGTCGGCATTGCTAAAGACGCCCACCTCGTTTTTCAGTCCGCCGAAGTTGATGCCCGTCTTGCCGCCCACCGAGGCATCGACCATAGCCAGCAGCGTGGTGGGAATGTTGATGAAGTGCAGACCGCGCTTGAAGGTAGAGGCTGCAAAGCCGCCCAGGTCGGTCACCATGCCGCCGCCCAGGTTAATCATGAGTGAGTGGCGTGTGGCACCGCCCCGTTGCAGCTCCTGCCATACATGGCTGACTGACTCAAGTGTCTTATTCGTATCGCTGGCACCAATGGTGATGCCCCCTGCTACCTCCCCCGAAGGCGGGAGGTTGACCATGTCGTTGATAACGGGCAGGCAGAGCCGGCGGGTCGTCTCGTCGCAGAGCACGAAGAGACGGTCATACTTCACGTCGTTCAGGGCTGCGGGGAGCGACTGGCTGATATCCTCGCTGATGATGACTTTCTGTGGGTTCATGTTCAGTATTATTATTACTCATGTTGCTTTCGACCATCCGAAAAGTTTGCTGCAAAAGTACGAAGAAATTTTAAACCTTCAAAGCCTTTGTGCGTCAAATTGTCATAAATCTTACATTCAGAATGAACAGAATACTTCTTTCGCTACTGCTCCTGCTGCTGACCGTCAGTCTGAGAGCACAGCACATTACGGGAACCGTAGTAGATAGCCAGAGCGGCGAGACGCTGCCCGCCGCCACCGTGAAGCTGCTGAAGACAGACTCCACCATGGTGAAAGGCGTGCTGACCGATGCCGACGGACTCTTCCGCCTGGAGGCACCCGCTGCCGGCAAGTACATCGTCCAGGTGACCAACGTGGGCTACGAGACGTACGCTAAGAGCGTCACCGTCAGTGGCAAGGACGTCAGCATGGGCACCCTCAGCATGAAGGCCGACGCTATTGCCCTCGAAGAGGCCGTGGTGACGGCGCAGGCCGCCAAGGTGACGCTGAGGAAGGACACCTTCGTCTATAACGCCAGCGCCTTCCGCACGCCCGAAGGCTCCACCATCGAGGAGCTGGTCAAGAAACTGCCGGGTGCCGAGGTCAGCGACGACGGAACCATCACCATCAACGGCAAGCAGGTGAAGAAAATCAAGATTGACGGCAAGGAGTTTATGACCGGCGACACGCAGACGGCCCTGAAGAACCTGCCCACCAGCATCGTCAACCAGATAAAGTCCTACGACGAGAAGAGCGACCTGGCCCGCGTCAGCGGCATTGACGACGGCAACGAGGAGACGGTGCTCGACTTCACGGTGAAGCCCGGCATGAACAAGGGCATGTTTGCCAACGCCGACCTGGCCCTCGCTACCCACAAGCGCTATGCTGAGCGACTGATGGGCGCGCGCTTCGACTCGAAGTTGAAGGTGATGTTCTTTGCCAATGCCAACAATACCAACGACCAGGGGTTCCCCGGAGGTGGCGGAGGCTTCCGTGGCGGTGGCATGACGCGCAACGGCCTCGTAGCCAATAAAATGGTGGGACTGAACATTAACTACGAGCCTAACCGGACGTTCAAGTGGGACGGCAGTGTGCGCTGGAACCACAGCAATAGCGACGCCACGTCGCGCACGGCCACGCAGAACTTCTACACCAGCAGGGGATCCTTCCAGAACAGCCTGACGCAGAACGACACGCGTGCCAACCGCTGGAACATGCAGATGCGACTGGAGTGGCAGCCCGACACGATGACCAACATCATGTTCCGCCCAAGGGCAAGCTTCAATACCAACGACGGCGTCAACACCAGCTCGACGGCCGTCTTCAGCGTCAATCCCTACCGCTACACCGACGACCCGTTGCTGGCGGTCAACATCAACGCTATGCTGGCGGCCAACGACACGTCGGTCATCAACAGCAACACCAACGCCTCTATCAGCTACAACCGGCAGAACAGCCTGAACGGAACCTTACAGCTGAACCGCAAACTCAGCAACAACGGCCGTAACGTGACGCTCGTTCTTGGCGGAGGCTACGGCGACACGAAAGGACAGCAAATACAGTCGAACGTGGTTCACCTCTACCAGATACTTGACCAGCTGGGCAACGACTCCACCTACCAGACCAACCGCTACAGCGTGACGCCCAACAAGAACTGGAACTACAGCCTCAGGGCCACCTACAGCGAGCCCCTGCTGCGCAGAACCTACCTGCAGTTCAGCTACGAGTACCAATACCTCTACCAGAAGAGCGACCGCTCTACCTACGACTTCAGCCAGGGCTACGACTTCAGCGGCGTGGAACCCTTCTACCGGGGATGGGACGACTACCTGAGTCAACTCCGACAGCCACTCGACAGCTACCTCGACGTGCCGCTGAGCCGATATTCGGAGTACAAGAACTACATTCATACGGGCGAAGTCATGTTGCGCGTCGTACGCGACGCCTACAACCTCAACGTCGGCCTTCAGTTTATTCCCCAGAAGTCGCACTTCGTGCAGCGTTACCAGGGCTTGGAGACCGACACCACGCGGACAGTCTTCAACTTTACACCGACGGCCGACTTCCGCTGGAAGATTTCTGACGTCAGCCAGTTGCGCATTACCTATCGCGGGCAGACCAGCCAGCCCTCAATGAGCGACCTGCTTGACATTACCGACAACAGCAACCCGCTGAACATCACCAGGGGTAACCCGGGACTGAAACCCTCGTTTACCAACAACTTTCGGCTGTTCTACAATAACTACATACCCCGCCACATGCGCGCCATCATGGCTCACGTTACGCTGAGCACTACGCGCAACTCCATTGCCAACATGGTGACCTACGACCCCACTACCGGCGGGCGCACCTCGCAGCCGCAGAACATCAACGGCAACTGGAACACCAACGGCTTCTTCATGTTCAACACGGCCATCGACTCTACGGGCTACTACAACGTGAACACTTCGACCAACTTGAGCTATGCTCGCCGCGTGGGTTTCGTCAACCTGGACCGTAGTGCAACGGCCACTAAGAGCAATACCCACACCTTCACCATCGGCGAGCGCATAGCTGCCAGCTACCGCAACGGCTGGATAGAGTTTGAGCCCAACGGCTCGCTCAGCTATACGCACTCTACCAACAGCGTGCAGACGTCGGCCAACCTCGACACGTGGAACTTTTCTTACGGTTTCAACACCAACATCACCCTGCCGTGGGGCACGCGCATTGCCACCGACCTGAACATGAACAGCCGGCGCGGTTTCAGCGATGATGCCATGAACACCAACGAGCTGATATGGAATGCACAAGTGTCACACAGCTTCCTGAAGGGCGGGGCCCTCACCGTCAGCCTGCAGTTCTTCGACCTGCTGAACCAGCAGTCGAACATTACCCGCAGCATCAACGAAATGATGCGCAACGACACGGAGTATAACGCCATTAACCAGTATGCCATGCTGCACGTCATCTACCGTCTGAACATCTTTGGCGGCAGGCCCGGCGGTCCGCGTGACGGTGGTGGCTTCGGCGGTCCTGGCGGTCGTGGTGGACGCGGCGGCGGCTTCGGTGGTGGACGTCCTGGCGGCGGCTTCGGTGGTGGTCGTCACTTCTAAGACATAGAAAAAGGGCTTGCGGTTCTGTTGCGCAAGCCCTCTTTCTTTTTGTTTCTTTCTTTTTGTACTTATTCGGCTTCTGCTTCTTCGTCCTTTCGGTCATCGACGTTGTCGCCATCGGTGGGCTTCAGTTCGTCGAAGTCGATGCCGGCTTTCACCAGAATGTTGTACCACTGCAGCAGCTTCTTGATGTCGCTGTTGTGTACGCGGTCGCGGTCCCACTCGGGCAGCACCTTCGTGAAGTAGTCCTGCAGCTCCTTGGCACCGGCCTTCTTGTAGTCGAAGCTGACGGGCTTGCCCTGTTCCACGTCCTTGACAGCGTTGAACACCTTGTAGAGGGCAATGTCCTCGCTCTCGGTAAACATGGCAATGTCGGCCAGCGACGTAATGCGGTCGGTGGCGAAGGCCGGTATGCGCTTGTGCGTCTCGTCGAGGGTCTCAACGATGAAGCTGTTCTTTGCACGTGATACGAGTTTGTAGAGTCCCGGTTTGCCCGAGATTGCTAAGATAGTCTGTGACATAATGATAATTTTCGATTTACTGATTTTCGATTTACTATTTTATTACTTTTAATATTTTTAATATTCTGTCTAACTGTTTGTTGAGGTCGGCCTCGCCGTCGTTGACGATTTCGAAGTCGGCGCGCTTCATGACCTCCTGCTGAGGCAACTGTCGGGCCATCCACTCGAGCACCTTCTCGCGGCTGATGCCATCGCGCTGCATGACGCGCTGAATGCGGACTTCCAGCGGTGCCGTGACAATGATGACACGGTCAACCAGCTGGTCGATGCCCGACTCGTACATGATGGCACTCTCCATCCACTCAAGTCCGCTCGCCTCGAAGTCGCGGAACACGGCGGGGTGGACAATGGCGTCGATGGCCCGCGCGTTGTCTTCACTCTTCAGCAGGAAGGCTGCCACAGCGGCTTTGTTGAGGGTGTAGGGCTCGTGGGGCTTACGGGGTTCATAGGCCTCAGGCCCAATAAGCTCAGTGAGCTGGCGGCGAATGTCGGGCGAGGTGCGAATGAGACGCTTAGCGGCAGCGTCGCAGTCATAGACTGTGAAGCCACGGACCCCGAGAAGCTTGCACACGAAGCTCTTTCCGCTGCCTATGCCGCCAGTGATGCCCGTCTTCATTCGCTTTCTTCGATGAGGTAATCTACCTGTTTCACGTCCAGCGTGGCACGGCTGATGCCACGTGGCACGGTCTTCAGGTAAATGTTACACTTGTCGGCCGGCTTAGCCATGATTTCCTTGTAGTCGGCAATGACGACAAACATGTCGGGCCTGAGGTTGCGGAACTGGCTGACACCCGTTACGAAGTTGACCTTCACTTTGGCAGGGAACGTGCGCAGTACCTTGCCCTGGGGCATGTTGATGGCCGTGATGGGCACATCGTCCATGCTCTCCTCGGTCAGCACGTCGGTGTAGAACCCCACCTTTATGCGCTCAGGCACGTACTTCACGCCCTTCATCTTGGCTAGTTGGCAGTCAACGAGGAGCGTATCGCGGAAGTTGGCGTAGTTCAGCGTCTCGGTATAGACCACCCTGATGCTGTCGAGTTTCTCCTGTGAGGCATATACATCGACGCTGTCGGGCCAGTACTGGGTGTGGGAGATGAAGTACAGATGTTCGGGAATGACGCGTCCGCTCCACCTGACGGGAATGCGCTTGTGGGCTCCGTCGTTGTAGAAGAACTCCAGCCTGTCAGGCTTGATGGCGGTAATCTTCGACGTCATCGTGGGGTTCTGTGCATGAATGAGCTTCTGCATTTCGGCATTGCTGATGGCACCGTAGCCGTTGCCACGGTTGTAGCTGCGGAAGTTTGCGCTCAGCGTGTTGAGCTGGTTGCCGTAGAGGTACGACATGATCATCCAGCCTCGGTCGCGTACGGTAATGCGGATGGTGTCTATCTCGTCGGAGGTAAGCACCACGTCCTTGGGCACCTGGGTGATACGAACGGGAATCTTCAGCTCCTTCTCGTACGACTCGTTCAGTGTGATGATGGTCCAGAAGATGGCTGAAAGCATAAGAAAGCCCATGAATATCAGGAACTGCTTGTTGAGATTGCTGAACAAGAAGTTCCTGACCATGCGAAATAATCCCGTGATGTCCACGCTTTACCGCTTTCTTTTATTTGTTCGTGGGAACGCTGGCGTCATCCTGGAAAACGTAGTTCTTGTTGACGCGGATAACGGTTCCTTTGGCTATCTCCACCTCGACGATGTTGTTGGCCAGGTCAATCTTCTTGACCGTGCCGTAGATGCCGCCGCTGGTAAAGACGTTGGTGCCTTCGGTGAGTGAGTTCTGAAACTTTTGTATTTCTTTTTGCTTCTTCTGTTGCGGACGAATCATAAAGAAATAAAAGATGGCGAAGATGGCCACCATCATGATGAGCATTTGCGTATTCGGATTCATTTCTTATTATTTAATAATGTTTTAATCTTTAATCTTTAATTTCCTTGGCTCGTCGATGTGCTTGATTAGCCGGCCCGTCGCAATAAGGTGGCGGGCTATGCTGTCAAGCATGCCGTTGATGTAGCCGCTGCTGCGTGGGGTGGAGTAGAGCTTGGCAATATCGACAAACTCGTTGATGGTCACGCTGATGGGGATGGAGGGGAAGGTCATCATTTCGGCAATGGCTATCTGCATGATGACCACGTCCATGTAGGCCAGGCGCGAGAAGTCCCAGTTCTGCGAGGCCTCGCTCATGTAGCCTTGATACTCGTTGGCGTTCAGGATGGTGGCACGGTACAGCTTGCGGGCATACTCCTTGTCTTCCTCGCTGTCGTATTCGGGCAGCAGTTCCTGGCTGGCCTTGTTGGTCTCCTCGAAGCGCTTGATGGTCTTCAGCACGAAAGTATCGACGATTTCCTTGTCGTCGTTCCAGTAGAGGCTCTGCTCCTCGAGTAGGCTGTCCAGGTCGTTGTTATCCTGAATGAACGTGCGGTAGAGCTTGCGCCACAGCTCGCGGTCGGCAGCATACGAGTCGTTGCTGTCGTCCATGTACTCCTGGTAAATGCTGCTGCTGACAATCTGGTTATACAGGGCGTGCACGAAGTCGGCATCGTTGTCCCACGTCTTCTTCTGCACCTCCATGAAGTCGTTGAGCATGTGGTTCTCCTCCAGCTGCAGGGCAAAGCGGTTGAAGGCAAACTTGCTTGACGGCTCAGGCTTGTTTTCGCGCTGGGCGCGGGCCTGGGCCACTTCCAGATGTCTGCGTGCCTCCTTGGTCACGGCCACGATGAGCGCCAGCAGGTAGTTGTAAAGGTCGTACGCTTTTGAGAGGCTGAAGAAGAGTTCCTTCTCAGCTGAGTCCATGTTGTTCTTTCCGTTCTGATAGTACGCGTAGGTTAACTGAACTATCTTAATCCTTATAATTTCTCGGTTGATCATTCTCTAAGATCATTTATGTTTATTTCGACTTGTTTGTATTAAACATTTGCAAAAGTACGTAAAAATGCGCTAAGTTGCAAATAATCGGGCAAAATATTGAGTTTTTTTTCAAAATTCTTGCGTAATTGCGGAAAATGGCGTACCTTTGCACCCGCTTTTTAGAAACCGTGTGATGGTGAATTAAGCAAAAGACAACAGTATTAACAACTTAATTTAGAGTAACACAAAAATGAGAGAAATCGCATTGAACGGTCAGAAGCGCACCGACACTGGCAAGAAGGCCAGCAAGCTGCTTCGCAAGGAGGGTCTCGTGCCCTGCAACCTGTATGGAGAAAAGAAGGGTGAGAATGGTCTGCCCGAGGCTTTGGCATTTGCTATCCCCATGTCTGAGCTTCGCAAAGCTATCTACACTCCCCACGTATATGTCATGAACATTACCATCGATGGTAAGCTTCATGTAGCCATCGTCAAGGAGTTGCAGTTCCACCCCACGACGGATGCACTGCTGCACGCCGACTTCTATGAGGTCAACGAGACGAAGCCCATCACCGTGGGTATTCCCGTAAAGCTGAATGGTCTGGCTCAGGGTGTGCGCGATGGTGGTCGTATCAACCTGTCAATCCGTAAGATTAATGTGACCGCTCCCTACAAGAATATTCCTGAGGTGCTCGACATCGACGTGACCAACCTGCAGCTCGGCAAGAGCATCAAGGTGGGTGAGCTGAGCTTCGAGGGTCTCGACATTGCTACCTCTCCCGAGGTGGTAGTATGCTCTGTGAAGGCTACTCGTGCTTCTCGTTCTGCTGCTGCTGCCGAGGAGGCTTAATCCGACAGAGGAATGGACAAATACTTGATTGTAGGTTTGGGCAACGTCGGCGCTGAGTACGACATGACCCGCCACAATACTGGATTTATAGTATTGGACGCTTTTGCTAAGGCGTCCAATATTGTTTTTGACGACCGTCGCTACGGTTTCTTGGGCGAGACGTCACTCAAGGGCCGCAAGGTCTTCCTGCTCAAACCTTCTACCTTCATGAATCTGAGCGGCAATGCCGTGCGCTATTGGCTGGGCAAGGAGAACATTGACCAGAGCCGGCTGCTCGTCATCAGCGACGACGTGGCCCTGCCCTTAGGCCAGTTCCGGCTGAAGGCCAGTGGTTCCAATGGCGGTCATAACGGCCTGGGCCACATTCAGCAGCTCATTGGCCAGCAGTATGCCCGCCTGCGCATGGGCATCGGCAACGACTACCCGCAGGGCATGCAGATAGACTACGTGCTCGGCCGCTTCTCGGCCGAGGAGCTGCAGCAGCTGCAGCCGGCAGTCAATCTGGGCGTAGAAATCATCAAGAGCTTCGTGCTGTCTGGCATTGACGTGACGATGAATCAGTATAATAAATTAGGAAAGGGACCCACCCCCCTCTCCTCCCTGAATGGAGGGGAGGAATTACCTCATCATTTAATATGAAGGAAAAGCCAACAACGCACAAGGTATCTTCTCCCCTCTCTCTCAGAGAGGGGCAGGGGGAGAGTCCGCAGAGTCTTGCCCGCATAGACAAGTGGCTCTGGGCAGCCCGCATCTTCAAGACCCGTAGCATTGCGGCCGATGCCATTAAGAACGGGCGCGTCACCATGGGCGGCGTGAATGTCAAGCCGTCGCGCATGGTGAAGGCCGGCGAAACGGTCAGCGTGCGCAAGCCGCCCGTGACGTATTCGTTTAAGATTCTCAAGCCCATAGAGCAGCGGGTGGGCGCCAAGTTGCTGCCCGAGATTTATGAGAATGTAACCCCGGCCGACCAGTACGAGCTGTTAGAGATGAACCGTATCAGCGGCTTTGTCAACAGAGCCCGGGGCACCGGCCGTCCTACGAAGAAGGAGCGTCGTGCGCTTGACGAGTTTATAGGACCGGTAGTTGAGGACTTCGACGATTTTGACTGGGAAGATTAACAACAATACAACAAGAATATCATGATACTTGATATTTTACTGATCATAGTAGGCATAACACTGGTCCTTGTAGGTGCCGACCGCCTGACGGAAGGAGCCAGTGCGTTGGCGCGTCGCTTTGGCGTGCCGGAGATTGTCATCGGCCTGACCATCGTGGCCTGCGGTACGTCGGCCCCTGAGTTTTTCGTTTCGCTCATGTCGGCCCTGAACGGTACGCCCGACATGGCTGTGGGCAACGTCGTGGGGTCTAACACGATGAATGCCATGCTCATTGTGGGCTGTGCCGCCATGGTGGCTCCAATGGTCATCAGCCACTCTACGGTCAAGAAAGACATTCCTTTTTCGGTAGGTGCCTCGCTGGCCCTCATTTTGCTGGCTTACGATTCCGTCATTTCGCGTCTTGACGGCATTATTTTAATCCTCGGTTTTATGTTCTTCATGGCTTATACGTTAAGGCAGGTAAAGGGTGCAAAGCCGGAGTCCACGGAGGTGAAACAGCAGAACGCCTGGCTTTCAGCCGGCTGGATTATCCTTGGGCTCGCCGGCTTGGTCTTCGGCAGCAACCTGTTCGTGGGTTCTGCTTCCAATGTGGCATCGTCCTTAGGCGTGAGCGAGGGTATCATCGGCCTGACCATCGTGGCTGGCGGCACGTCGCTGCCCGAACTGGCCACCAGCGTAGTGGCTGCCCGAAAGGGTCAGTCGGCCATTGCTATTGGCAACGTCATCGGCTCCAACGTCTTCAACATCCTGCTCATCCTGGGTGTTACTTCTGCCATTACGCCCCTGCAGATACAAGGAGTGACGCTTCTCGACATTGGCGTCATGCTGGGTTCCATCACGCTGGTGTGGCTCTTCTGTTTTACTCGCTATACCGTTGAGCGCTGGGAGGGTGCTGCCCTCACCGTGGGTTATTTGGCCTACGTAGGCTGGTTGCTCAGTAATGTCTGAAAGCAAGCCGCCGGCTCTTAAGTGTTTCCCACCGTGGGAACCCCTTGAGAGCCGGCGGCTCGCTTTGCTTTCCCTCCGTGGGAAACAAGCTTAGGATTACGGCTACTCCCCAAAGATTTCCTCCAACTTGTCTTCTAAGGCTCCGTTATAGAGGTTAGAAGCCAGGATGCGTCCGTCAGGACCGACGAGCACGTTCTGTGGCAACTGGTGAACGCCCCAGACCTCTACAGCCGCGCTGGGCTTACGCAGGTCGCAGAGCTGAGGCCACACCATGTGCAGCTCGTTGATGGCGCGCAGCCACTGTTGCTTGTTTGTGTCGAGCGAGATGCTCACCACCTCCAGCCCCTTCGGGTGAAACTCGCCGTAGCAGTAGGCCAGCCGGCGCATCTCCTGCAGATAGCCGCCGCAGTCGCTGCTCCAGAAGTGCAGCAGCACGTACTTCCCCCGAGCGCACCACTCACTCAGGCTTCGTTGACGGCCAAAGCTGTCGGCCATGCTGAGGTCGATGTAGGGCCCGCCAGCCATCTTCAGTTCGTAGTCGTGCAACATGGTTCGGGCCTGCCGGGCCATGGGGTGCTGCGAATAAGGCTTGTCGGGCGAGAGCAGGCTTTTCATCTTGTCGTAGGGTGTGAAGTAAGCCAGTTCGTTGATGTAGTAAGCTGGCAGCAGGTTGTCCTGGTTCTCCTCTACGGCGCTGGTCATGACGCCTCGCCAAGCCTGGCGCAAGGAGTCGAGCCGCTCGTTCTGGCCGCCCATGTAGGCATACTGCATGGCCATCTCCAGTTGCTGGGTCTGCAGGTCGTAGCGGTGCAGCTTCTCGTTGAGCGGCGACCCGACGAGCGTTCCCCTGTTGAAGTTGATGCTGACAGGCGTGGCGTCGCTCATCAGTGCGAACATGATGTCGCGTGAACCCACACGGAAGAAGAGTCCCTGCTCAGTAGTGCGTTCAAAGCGGAAGCGGTTGCCCGTAGGCTGCATGCTGTCAACGGGTAGGCCTGTCTGGAGGTCGATGAGGTAGATGGTCTTCATTTCGGCCGGTGCGGCTCCGCTAACCTGCAGCTGTATGGTCTGTGCCTGGGCCACGAGCGTCAGGGTGGCCAAAACCAGGGCGAAAGTGATTCTTTTCATGTACTTCAACTTGTTATATGGATAGCATGGTGCAAAGTTACGAAATAAGTGAGAGAAATACAAAGAAAAACATGTGTTTTTCTTTGTATTTCCGAACGAAAGGTAAGTTCGACGAAGTCAAAGTTACAAAATAATTGTGAATTGTGAATGATGAATGACGATTTTTTCGTACCTTTGCACCCAATTATGGAAAAGAAACTCAAAAGAGCAACGCTCTGCGTACAAGCCGGGTGGAAGCCGAAGAACGGCGACCCGCGTGTTTTGCCCATCGTACAAAGCACAACATTCAAGTATGACAACACCGAGGAAATGGCCGACCTCTTCGACCTGAAGAAGGACGGTTACTTCTATACCCGTTTGCAGAACCCCACCAACGACGCCGTAGCCAGAAAGATAGCTGCCTTGGAGGGTGGAGTTGGGGCTGTGCTGACCAGTAGCGGACAGGCTGCAAACTTCTATGCCCTGTTCAACATCTGCGAGGCGGGCGACCACTTCGTCACCTCGAACGAGATTTATGGTGGCACGTACAACCTCTTTGGCGTGACGCTCAAGAAGCTCGGCATTGAGTGTACCTTCGTCAGTCAGGAGGCCAGCGAGGAAGAAATCTCTGCTGCCTTCCGCCCTAACACCAAGGCACTCTTCGGCGAGACCATCTCGAACCCGGGCGGCAAGGTGCTCGACATTGAGAAGTTTGCACGCATAGCCCACAGCCACGGCGTGCCCCTCATTGTCGATAACACCTTCCCCACGCCCATTAACTGCCGGCCCTTTGAGTGGGGAGCCGACATCGTCACCCATTCTACCACGAAGTACATGGACGGCCATGCTACGCAGGTGGGCGGTTGCGTGGTCGATAGCGGCAACTTCGACTGGGACGCTCATGCCGACAAGTTCCCCGGACTCTGCACGCCCGACGAGTCGTACCACGGACTGACCTACACCAAGCGTTTTGGCCGCATGGCCTATACCACGAAACTCGTGGCACAGCTCATGCGCGACCTGGGCAGCATACCTGCCCCGCAAAACTCGTTCCTGCTGAACCTCGGACTGGAGACGCTCCACCTGCGCATGGCCCGCCACTGTCAGAATGCCCAGCGCGTGGCTGAGTTTCTGCAGCAGGACCCCCGCGTGGCTTGGGTCCACTATGCCGGGCTGCCTGGCGACGAGTGTTACGCGCTGGGACGGAAGTATCTGCCCGGTGGCTCGTGTGGTGTCATTGCCTTCGGTCTGAAGGGCACGCGCCAGACGGCCGTAGAGTTTATGGACTCCCTCAAGCTCATCGCCATTGTCACCCACGTGGCCGATGCCCGCACCTGTGTGCTCCATCCTGCCAGCCATACCCACCGCCAGCTCTCTGACGAGCAACTGCGCGAGGCTGGCGTGGCTCCCGACCTTATCCGGCTCTCCGTTGGCATTGAGGATGTCGATGACATTCTCGACGACCTGCGTCAGGCACTGGAGAGGGTTGGAAAAGCGTAAAAATGCGAAAATCGATAATCCGTAAATCGTCAATCGAAAATCCGTAAATCGTCAATCGAAAATCCGTCAATCGAAAATCGAAAATCCGTAAATCGTAAATAAAACAAGGTGGACAGAAAGAAAGAAAACCTCAAACAGCTGGGTAATGACACGCATTACTTAGACAAGTACGCCCCCGAAGTGCTCGAAACCTTCGAGAACATGCATAAGGAGAACGACTACTGGGTGCAGTTCAACTGCCCTGAGTTTACGACCTTGTGCCCCATAACGGGCCAGCCCGACTTTGCAGAAATCAAGATTATGTATATCCCTGACGAGCGCATGGTCGAGTCGAAGAGCCTTAAGCTCTACCTTTTCTCCTTCCGTAACCACGGCGACTTCCACGAGGACAGTGTCAACGTCATCATGAAAGACCTGGTAAGGCTCATGCAGCCTAAGTACATCGAGGTCATTGGCCTCTTTGTGCCGCGCGGTGGCATTAGCATCTACCCTTATGCCAACTACGGTCGCCCGGGCACGAAGTACGAAGACATGGCTGCCGAGCGCTTGCGCAATTATCAAGGCCGCTGAGAAAAAAGTCTGGATTTATTTTGTATTTTAATTCTTTTTCACTACTTTTGCAGTCACTTATCTGAAACAATTAATGACCATAGTATGAAAAAGAAAATCAAGTTCAGCCTTGTCTATCGTGACATGTGGCAGTCGTCGGGTAAATTCCAGCCCCGCAAAGACCAGCTGGAACGTGTGGCTCCGGCCATCATCGACATGGGCTGCTTCGCCCGCGTGGAGACCAACGGCGGTGCCTTTGAGCAGGTTAACCTCATGGCCGGTGAGAACCCCAATGCGGCTGTACGTGCCTTCTGCAAACCATTTAACGAGGTGGGGATCCAGACCCACATGCTCGACCGAGGCCTCAATGCCTTGCGTATGTACCCTGTGCCTGACGATGTGCGCCAGCTTATGTATAAGGTGAAACACGCTCAGGGCGTGGATATTCCGCGTATCTTCTGCGGTTTGAACGATACGCGCAACATTATTCCCTCCATCCACTGGGCCAAGGAGGCAGGCATGATTCCGCAGGCCACGCTCTGCATCACGACCAGCCCCGTACATACCGTTGAGTACTACTCGAGCATAGCCGACGAGTTGATTGCTGCCGGTGCGGAGGAAATTTGTCTGAAGGACATGGCCGGCATAGGCCAGCCCGCCATGCTCGGTGCGCTGACCAAGAGCATCAAGGAGAAACACCCCGACATCATCATTCAGTACCACGGCCATTCCGGCCCCGGACTCTCCATGGCCTCCATCCTTGAGGTGTGTAATAACGGTGCCGATATCATCGATACAGCCATCGAACCCCTCTCTTGGGGTAAAGTACACCCCGACATTATCAGCGTACAGTCCATGCTGAAGAACGAGGGCTTCGAGGTAGCCGACATCAACATGAATGCCTACATGCAGGCTCGCACCTTGACACAGGAGTTCATTGACGACTGGCTGGGCTGTTTCATCAACCCCGCCAACAAGCACATGTCGTCGCTCTTGCTGGGCAGCGGACTGCCTGGCGGCATGATGGGCTCGATGATGGCCGACCTGGGTCCCATACAGAAGATGATCAACAAGCTGCGCGAGAAGAAGGGCGAGTCCGAACTTACCATGGACGATATGCTGGTCAAGCTGTTCAACGAGGTGGAGTACGTGTGGCCGCGCGTGGGCTATCCCCCACTGGTTACTCCCTTCTCGCAATACACCAAGAACATAGCCCTGATGAACCTGCTCACCATGGAGCAAGGCAAAGGCCGCTACGTCATGATGGACGATGCCATCTGGGGCATGATACTCGGCAAGAGCGGCAAGGTGCCCGGCGAGATAGCCCCCGAGCTGCTTGAGCTGGCCAAGACGCAGAAGCGCGAGTTTACCGATGCTGACCCCCACAC
>ODAJ012036042.1_pt1 | contig 15293 bp, 15 predicted proteins | sample 1539241 | NCBI WGS metagenome assembly ODAJ01 (sample SAMN02144231, study PRJEB22623) | gut metagenome | biome: sheep rumen | host: Ovis aries | place: New Zealand
AGATATGAAAGAAATAACAGGCATCAGTATTGCTGCCATTCAAAAGCTTCTCGACCAGCTTATTCAGAAGAAGTACGTTGAGCGAGGAGAGAAAGATGGTAGCTGGAGAGTTTTTGCGACACAGTAAATAACATGTAGGAGAAGATGGAAGATCCAGAGTTTACCAATGAAATGCAATCCCTCTTGCGCCCAAACATTACTTTCAATACGAGTGATGCCTATCCATTGATTGTAGATAAGATAGAGTGGAAGAGAGATTAAACTTTCAGAATGGGATGGCTATGAATTTGAATACTTCAATGATTATCCTTCTGTGCAATGGAAACTTCTCAATCTGAAGAAACTCGCGAAGCTGAATCCGCAGAAGTTGCAAGAAGAGGCTGGGAAATTGAATAATGTATTTCTGCAGGATTAATATTATTAATATAAATAAGTATAGACATGTTCAATAAGATTCTTATAAAATCAGGTTCTAATGTGGCAGAACGATATCTATCCATTGCAGATGTTGTAGATATGATGTTCTACTTTACTGAAGTGCATGTTGTCATTTCTCAGTTTGAGCTGAAGCAATTACTTGCAGTATTTGGTGAAGACATTTTTTATGAATTAATTACGTCCAAACGCTTAATTGCTCACCTTTGCGATCAACACATAGGTGCTTCCAGATATGGGGAGTTGGATTCTGTAGGTTTGTTTCGCCATAATTTCCATTCTTTTGATGAGCTTTTATTTAATTTTCATAAAGAAACGACCAATGATTTCAAAGAGAATAAAAGATTTGCTGAAAGATTCTCAAAAGTCTTGTCAGAATACCGCTATCCCAAAGAAATAAATGACTCATTGTACAAAGATGTTGAGAATGAAGATTTATTGTCGAAGGTAACACAAGTATTTATTAAACAATATTATCCGAATTATCGGAACGTTGAAGATATTCATATTAAGGCAGACCCATCCGCATCTTCCTTTATGACATTCTATAAAATAGGTGGTAATCTTCGAATAAATGAATTGAATGAAATGCATTATCAGAATGGATATTCTGGTGCATTTGGGTATTCTACAATTCTAATGGCATTAGGTGAGACCCATATGGATTGTTATTTGGCCTCGGAGTTACAAGCAGAAATGATGGTGAACCAGCGTTGGAGTGAAGTGTATAAGCTCCGAATAAATGAGAGTATAAAACAGATTGACAAAACTATAGATGATATAGATCATTTCCATGAAATGACAGCCAATGATTATTTATCTCCAGGGCAGTCATTCGTAGATGGCTTGATTACCCCCAAAGAATTAGTTAACAGTATGAATTGTGACGATAGTATAAAATTTCGCGAGTGGCTTTCGAAAATCCCGCAAGGTCAGCCAATATCTGGCGAACTTTATAAAGCAATACAAAATCAAAATAGCAACAAATTATGGGTTAAAGGAATAAGAACTTTTGCACAAGTTGTTACGGGGAGTATTCCAATAGTAGGCCCATTTGTAGGTGGAACACTTACTTTTTTAGATGGATTTGCTGGCGATAAAATAATCAATGGTTGGCAACCATCAATGTTTGTCAATAGAGTATTGACAAAGGATCAATTCAAGAAATAAAAAGTTAAAAAGTATTTTTGAATCAAATATGGACATGGGTTCATAAAATATATGTTGTTCTTTCAGTTGATAAATCAAAGTTTTATAAATAATGAGTTTATGAATATTTTTAAATCATTACGCATTTATGCTACGCAGAGTGGAAAACTATACAATTCTTTGAAATTGTGGTCAGAATCAGTGTCCAGTGATTTAAATGAGAGCAGTATGACATGTTATCCCAATGGCTTTACTGGCTTCTCATTTGGCGACCGTCTTAATGCAGTCATCTATATTACTCTTGCCTATCTGCACAGAAAAATATTCTATGAAGAATGCCCAGAAAATAATATTCTGCCAATGCCAGAGACTGATTATGATTATTGGAAAAGGATTATCGAGTCATCAATAGAGGCTCAACATCTTTCTTCATCCAAGAATCCTAAGTATAATGAATTATTATCGGACTTGTTTGGTGCTGTATATGACTATTGCGATTGGCAATCCTTTATTAGCAGTACAATAGGTTATTTTGAAGATGATGACGACGAAACTGTTAAAGCTTTCTCATTTATGTTTTCCAAATACCATACATATACTGATGATTTCAATTATCAGGTAAGAGATTTGTTGAAAGAAGAAATTGATTTTCTCAATCATAGCACATTCTATAAATTTGGATTATTTGATTTCATATTACCACAGTCAGTTGAAAATGATTTTGAAGATATACCATTTATAGACAGATTATATAGACGATTATACTTTCCTGTATGGGACAAGAATAGTAAATACAAGCATGGTGACATCGTGTCTGTAGATGAAAATTCTCAAGTTATTTATAGTAAAAGCGATGCTTGTTTGATTCTTATATGACAAAGTTGCAGATGGCGAATAAATGGGGGAAACGTGTTGATAAAAGCCTGTGGATGTGATATCATCATCGTTGAACACCATAGTGCTGAATGTAGAGATTGTAAAAGGAGGTGGCGCTTTACATTGTTTAAGCTGGAATGTATATCTTCCAAAATCTCATGTGAAAACGTAAATCACCACCTATGAGATATTTTTGTCCCTCGGCTATTTTCGGTTATCTCGGGGGACAGATGGGGGACAAAATGGGTGATAATCTGCAAATATCGAAGTTAAAAATCAAAAATCTGCAAAAAAGAACGAAATTTTAAATGCTTGAAATCATGCGATTTACGAGCCATATTTGCAGATAGTATGCTTTTCTTTGCAAAAAATCACTTTCCCACGCAGAAATGACTGAAGATATTGTTAAGCGTCTCTTGAGGGGTGATTTGACCGCCGGTGATTTCGGCAAGGATGTTGATGGTATCACGTAGGTCTTCGCTGAGGAGGTCGCCACTAAGACCATCGTGGAGACCAGCAATAACTCTGGCCAGTGACTGTTGGGCTCTTAACAGCGCATCGTAGTGGCGGGCGTTGCTGACGATGATGTCGGCGTTGCCCATTTTAGGTGTTGCAGCTATGAGTTGTTGTTTCAGTGCGTCGAGGCCGATGCCGTATTTGGCTTGGAACAGCTTGGTTTTGTTTTCAATGCGTATGACGGTTTGGTCTTTGCGCACTTCCAAGTTAGGAAAAGGAACTCCAGGCTCCGCCATCATAATGATGATACGTGCACGCTGGGCCGCATTGATAGAGCGTTCTATGCCCATTTGTTCTATCTTGTCAGCAGTGTGGCGTATGCCGGCAGTATCGATGAATCGGAAGTTGATGCCAGCGATTTGTATGGTGTCTTCAATGGTGTCGCGGGTGGTTCCCTGTATGTCGCTGACGATAGCTCGTTCCTCGTTCAACAGGGAATTTAGGAGCGTGCTTTTTCCTACATTCGGTGCTCCGACGATGGCAACGGGGAAGCCCTCCTTTAATGCCTGTCCCGTCAGAAAACTCTCGGCAAGACGGGTAATGTGGGTGTCTATCTGCTGGGCCAGTTGTAGCAGTTCCGTACGGTCGGCAAATTCCAGGTCTTCGTGGTCAGAGAAGTCGAGTTCAAGTTCCAGTAGAGAGGTCATCTTCAGCAGTTGCTCACGGAGTTTGCCCAGCTCTGTAGAGATGCCGCCTCGCAGCTGGCTCATGGCTATGTGGTGAGTGGCGCGATTGGCGGATGCAATGAGGTCGGCCACGGCTTCTGCCTGCGAGAGGTCCATCTTACCGTTGAGATAGGCACGTTTGGTATATTCGCCCGGCTCAGCCATGCGGCATCCTTGTCGTACCAGTAGTTCCAACACCTTATTTAATATATATCGTGATCCGTGACAGGAGATTTCCACAGCGTCTTCACCCGTGTAGCTGTGTGGAGCGCGGAAGATGGTGACAAGCGCCTCGTCGATGACTTCAGTGCCGTCTTTGATGCGGGTAAAGTGGACGGTATTGGCTGCGATGGCATTGCAGCATACGGAACAAATGGTGCTGACGGCTGAGAATGCGTCGGGGCCGCTGACACGTATGATGCCAAGGGCCCCGCCTGGAGCTGTTGCTAAAGCACAGATTGTAGAAGCCTCCCCCGACCCCTCCAAAGGGAGGGGGGATTGGGTGGCGTGTGGTATCATATACGGTCTAAGACTTTCTGGATGAGTGTATCGATGGAGTTTTTATACTCGGTGTTCATCTTCTGGGCGTAGCGGTTGGCAATGACCATGCAGCAGGTCATGGCATGATGGCCAAGCAGCGAGGCCATTCCTGCAAGAGCTGACGACTCCATTTCGAAGTTACAGATGCGCATGCCGTCGTACTCGAATGACTCAATTTTCTCGTTTTGCTGTGGGTCGGCAATGTCGGCACGTAGCACGCGTCCCTGCGGCCCGTAGAAACCGCCGCAACTGATGGTGTATCCGCGTACCATGTCGTCTTGGGCTATCTGTTCAATGAGTCTGCTGTCAGCTACGGCCACGTAGGGCGCACCTTTGATGGGGTCCCACTGCATGTGGCGGGTAAAGGCTTCTTCGAGCTTCAGGTCGCAAACCTGGTTGCGTCCGGCGTAGTAGTTGAGCAGTCCGTCGAAGCCGATGCTTTTTACTGAGGCCACGAAGCAGCCTGTAGGCGTGAAGGGTTGCAGACCGCCGCAAGTTCCAATGCGCACCATGGTGAGTGTGCGGTGTTCAGGCAGCTCTTCGCGGGTCTGGTAGTCAATATTGGCCAGCGTGTCGAGCTCGTTGACCACTATATCGATGTTGTCACACCCTATGCCGTGGCTTTGGCAAGTAATGCGCTTCCCTTTGTAGGTACCGGTAATGGTGTGGAATTCGCGGCTACTGACTTCACACTCCTTTGTTTCGAAGTGGGCTGCAACGGTGTTGACACGGGCAGGGTCGCCGACGAGGATGACCTTGTCTGCAAGTTGTTCAGGCTTCAGGTGTAGGTGGAAGCACGAACCGTCGTTGTTGATAATGAGTTCTGACTCAGGAAAAACTTTTTTCATAGGCTTATTACTGATTGATGATTTGGTTCTCTGCGTTACGAATGTCCTGCAGGATGAGTGGAATGTCCTGTTCCAGCTGCTTGACCTTCTGCTCCGTGTTCAGAATGTCTTGGGCTATCTGGGCAAATCTATTCCCGGATGCTGAGCGATACTGTTTGCGCTGGGACTCCAAGGTCTGCTTGAGGTTGTCCAGCTGTGACTGCATCATAAGCAGCTCCTGGTAACGCTCCTGGTTGCCGGCAGCACGGAAGTCTGTAGGAGCGTGGTAAATGGTCTGGTCGTTAATGGCGAAGGCCATGCGTTCTGCATCGGGACTCGTCACAGACTTGATGGCCTCGCGCCGCTTGAGGGCTTCTTCCCGGGCTTGTCCGTCGCCCCAGGTGTCGGCTATGCGGCGTATGTCTGCATGGCTTTTCAGCTGTTCAGTGGACAGTGCGTCATAGGTGTGACGTACGTCGTTGGGTATAAAGGTGTAGAGGCACACGAAGCCGTCAGGCTGACGGCGCGATGTGGCGAAGTAGCCCAGATTGCTCTCCTCGTCGATGACATAGAGCAGGTCGTCGGCTTCCGAGTTGAAGGGCATTCCAAGGTTTTCAGGCTTCAGGAACGACTTGCTTTCAGCGTCGTAGCGTGTGACGAAGAGGTCGTACCCGCCAATGCTTTCGCTCCCTTTAGCTGCAAAATAGAGCGTCAGTCCGTCGTTCATCATGAAGGGACAGGCCAGCGAATCGACCACGCCCGGCGTGTAGATACCCTTTAGTTCGTCGCCTTCAGCAAAGGAGTTGCCGGCCAGCACACTCTCGTAGAGCCGACGTTCCTTGCTCTGGATGCGCCTTGTGCCTAACTGGTTCTGGTACGTAAATCCGTCGGCCGTCTGCGTCAGTTGGCCGACGGCCGGCGTAGTCTTTATCTTGTTCAGCATTTCCTGTCGTGGCACGAGCAGGCTGTCAATGAAGACAATGCGCTGTGTGTTCTGTATCATGCGGTCCAGCCTGGGGTCGGCCGGTATCTCCTCTTGTGCGGGCTTCTTTACCGTTTTACGCTTCTTCTGGGCAGAAGCGCCAAGAGTCAGCGAAAGTAAGAGCGTCAGTATGACGTAACGATTCATCAAGTGTTTCATTTCTGGTTCTGTGTATGATTTTAGCAAGCAAAGATACAATAATTAATCGAGCTATGGGGCGGGCGGTTTCGAGATTTATGTTTTATTAATACTCCACAAGCTTGCCTGCACTGTCTAAGGCGTTCCAGAGTGAGAAGCGCGCTTCGGGGTTTAGCTGCTGCATTTGGTTCAGCAGCTCTTTGGCCGACGTTCGGTGGGTCTCGCGTTCGTAGGGGCATTGCTTCAGCTGCTTCCGGTAGCCCTGCTGTTCGGCATAGGCAGCAATGTCATCCTCACTGACCATACATAGTGGGCGGATGATGGTCAGTGGCATCTTGCGTAGCTTGAGCAGGGCGGGCATGGTGGAGAAATGGCCCTGAAACGTCAGGTTCATTAAGGCCGTGTGCAGGATGTCGTCCTGGTGGTGCCCCAGTGCAATCTTGTTGCAGCCCAGGCTTTGAGCCAGGTTGAAGAGCTGCTTGCGCCGTTGCCACGAGCAAAGGAAGCAGGCGGGCTTCTGTTTGAGTGAAGAGTGAAGAGTGGAGAGTGAAGAATCGAAGCCGGTCGTCACTACATGTAGCGGCACGTCGAGCTGCTGGCAGAACTGTTGGAGCCACGTGGCGTCAGTCTCGTAGTGAATGTTCTCCATACGTACGTGCAGGGCCTGTACGGTGAAGTGGGGCACGCGGACTTTCGAGCGACGTGCCAGCAGCTCCAGCAGGCAGAGCGAGTCTTTACCGCCCGACAGTCCTACCAGGATGCTGTCGCCGTCAGTTATGAGGCCGTACTTGACGACCCCTCGGCCGAACTGTCGCTGAATGCGCTCGCCAAGAGTCATACACTACTTCATGAATACAAGATAGACAGCACAGATGATGAGCATGAAGGCCAGCACGTGGTTCCAGTGTAGTGTCTGCCCCTGAAACATGATGTTGGCAATGACGGCAAAGACGGTCAGCGAGATGCACTCCTGAACCACCTTCAGCTGAACCAGCGTGAAGGGGCCGCCGTTGTCAATGAATCCCAGTCTGTTGGCCGGTACCTGGCAGCAGTACTCCAGGAAAGCAATAGCCCAGGAAAAGAGGATAACGCCAAAGAGCGGCCAGGAATTGCTGACTCCCGACTGCTGCAGACGAAGATGCCCATACCAGGCAAGCGTCATGAAGACGTTGCTCAGTATGAGTAAGATGATGGTATAAAGTCCGTTCATGCAGTAGAATGTTATTGTCCGAAGATTTCACGGAGTTTGGCTTCCAGTTGCGGACCGCGCAGGTCGCGGGCTACGATGATGCCCTTGGGGTCAACCAGGAAGCAGGCCGGTATGCCCTCCACGTTATACACCCGGGCGGCTACGGTCTTCCAACCCTTCAGGTCGGACAGGTGAATCCACGGCATGTTCAGTTCCTTGATGGCGTCGAGCCATGCCTTCTTCTTTTGGTCGAATGACAGTCCTACAATGTTAAAGCCTTTCTTGTGGTATTTGTTGTAAGCGGCTACTACGAAGGGCATTTCCGCACGGCACGGAGGACACCACGACGCCCAGCAGTCAATGAGGACCCACTGGCCATTGCCCACGTACTCGCTCAGTTTGTGCATCTTGCCGTTCTGGTCGGGCTCCTCCAGGTCAATAAATTTTTTGCCGATGAACGGATCATGTTGCTGCACGGTGGCCCCGGTCGATGCATCGACCGTTGTGCTTTGGGCTGAGGCAGCCAGCGTCATGACGGCCATGACGGCCAGAAAGAGAATTCGTTTCATAATGCTTTCTTGTTTTGTAAGTGATGGTTTGTTCTTATAATAGTCCTTTCGTCGAGGGCAGGTTGAAGTGATCGACGTCGCGCCTGACGGCCATGCGCAGGGCTCGGGCCAGCGCCTTGAAGATGCCCTCTATCTTGTGGTGCTCGTTCTCGCCTTCGGCCTTGATGTTCAGGTTCATGCGGGCCGCGTCGCTCAGCGACTTGAAGAAGTGCAGGAACATCTCGGTAGGCACGTCGCCGATGCGCTCGCGCTGAAACTTTGCGTCCCATACCAGCCAGGGGCGTCCGCCAAAGTCGAGCGCCACCTGGCAGAGGCAGTCGTCCATGGGCAGCGAGTAGCCGTAGCGCTCTATGCCTCGCTTCGAGCCTAAGGCCTGCAGTATGCACTCGCCCAGGGCCAGTGCCGTGTCCTCTATCGTGTGGTGTTCATCCACGTGCAAGTCGCCCTTGCAGCGTACCGTCAGGTCCATGCCGCCGTGACGGCCTATCTGTTCGAGCATGTGGTCAAAGAATCCCAGTCCCGTCTCAATGTCACACCGTCCGTTGCCGTCCAGGTTGACACTGACCAGGATGTCCGTTTCCTTTGTCGTTCGCTTAACTTCTGCCGTCCGTTCGCCTGCGAAGACGATTTCCTTGATTTTCTGCCACGAGCCCACTTGCAGGAAGCCGCAGCCGATGTTCTGTGCAAACTGCCGGTCCGTGTCGCGGTCGCCAATGACGTAGCTGCTCTTCATGTCGTATTCGGGGTTGTCCATGTAGGGCTTGACGAGACCTGTCTGCGGCTTGCGGGTGGGTGCGTTGTCGGAGGGGAAGTGGCGGTCAACGAGAATGTTGTCGAAGGTCACGCCTTCGCCCTTTAAGGTTTGTAGTATGAAGTTGTGGACGGGCCAGAACGTCTCTTCGGGGAAAGAGTCAGTACCCAGTCCGTCCTGGTTGCTCACCATGACAAACTCGTAGTCTGTATGTTGGCGCAGGAAGCTCAGCGCACTGATGGCTCCTGGTACGAACTCAAGTTTCTCGAAGGAGTCTATCTGCTCGTCCTCAGGTTCGCGGATGATGGTTCCGTCGCGGTCTATGAATAGTACGTGTTTCATTGTTTCTTGTTGATGTAGGTCCTTATTCCGCCGTAGTTATAGTACATGCAGGCAAAGGCGGGCAGCAGTAGGTATAACTGTAGGAATGAAGTGAGCGTGCAGGTCACGAAGGTCAGTGCGGTGATGCTCGACGGCATGCCCAGCGGGTCGCCGCCCACCACGCCGGCATGAGCCTGCCAGTTGGCTTCGTAGATGATGAACTCCGGAAGGCTGGTAATGAGCAGCAGCGGAATGAGGATGAGCGAGCAGACAAAGCCTACGAGTAGCCAGCGCCCCCAGTAGCGTGGGTGCAGGGTGGGGAGCAGGGCTTTTATGGAGCCTGCTTTCTGGTCGGTCAGTTGCCGGAAGGCCCTGAGCCCCATGTAGTAGAACCATAGTGTGCAGGCCAGCGACAGCAGCGTCAAGGCCGCCACGGTGATGAGCATCATGCGGTAGTCGGCTGCGTACTGCCACGCGTGGTCAAGGTCGCTGTATATGCGGACCATGAGCTCCGGCCAGCTAATGAATATGACGGTGGCTGCCACTCCGCAGACGGTAGCCGTGATGACTGCTGACAACCATGTCGATTTGAATATTCGGCGCAGGTTCTCCATGAAAAAGCGGAAGCCTGCGGCCAAGGAGGCACGGGCGCTACGCTCCTTCATCAGCCTCTCTACATTCTTCTTTTGCATCTTTCTTTTCACTTTAATGGCGCAAAGGTAAGAAGAAAAATCCGAATAATACAACAATCAAGCGTTAAAAAGTTTTGTTTTGCCCTATTGCTTGTTCTTCTTGGTGTGCCAACTCCATGTCGCGGCGCGACTTTGACTTCGTGACCAGCCAGACGCCGCTGAAGACGAGGATGACGGCCAGCGCGTGGGAAAGCTTGAGCACCCCCAGCCCCATGAGCACGCTGAACAGTACCGACACCATGGGCTGCACGTAGTTATAGACCGAAACGACCGTGGGGCGCAGCGTGCGCTGGCCTATCATGGTGAGAATGTAGCAGAAGAAGGTGCCTACCACCACGACGTATGCCGCCTCCATCCAGGTGGACGCACTCAGCGGCGAGCTAACGGTCTGCCACGTGTGGCTGGCCGTGAAAGGCAGCACGAGACAAGTGGCCCAGAGAAACATCCACTTGTTGACCGTGAAGACGGAGTAGCGGCGGATAAGCGGATTGAACAGCGACAGGTAGAGTGCAAACGAGAACTGCGCAAAGAGGCAGAGCAGGTCGCCCCTGAGGTCGCCCACCTTGCTACTGACGTGGGCTGCCGACGTCAGGATGAGAATCAAGGCTCCGCTGCACCCCATGAGCACGCCCACTGCCTTCTTGCCGGTGATGGGCTCCCGCAGTATGACGGCGGCCAGCAGCATGGCGAAGATGGGCATCGACGTGGTGACGATGCTGGCGTTGATGGGCGAGGTGAGGCTGAGGCCCAGCGTGAAGCAACACTGGTTACACACCAGGCCGAAGATGGCGGCTCCGATGAATCGCAGCTTGTCGCGCAGGGGCACGTGTTCGTGTTTTACAAAGAGTGAGGTCAGCCAGAACAGCACGCATGCTCCGACAATGCGCAGCGTCACCATGTCGAGTCCCGTGATGCCGTGCGTCATGGCGTCCTTGCCAACGGGAGCCATGAGTCCCCAGCCGGCGCAGGCCATAAACATCGAGGCATGTGCCACGAGCGGCCTGTTGAGTCCTATATTCTTTCCGTTTTCTTTCATTTTGGGCGGCAAAGGTACTATATTGTGGGGAGAAAAACAAAAAAAGTAACAAATTGTTTGTTCGTTCGGAAAAAGTTTTATACTTTTGCAGCCGATTAGGAAAAAAAACGAACCGAAAGATGAAAAGTCTGAACCTACTAAACGGCCTGATTATTATTCGACTGCGTGGAGTGGTCGGAAGTGATGAGGCGTATCGTAGTTTAAGGACTGAAGAATGATTCTTCAAAATGGTTAATAGTTATAACGCGAGCCTTTCTCACTTCCGGGTGTGAAAGGCTTTTTTGTAAAGAGATAGTCAAACAAGTTAAATTGTAAAATAGTCAAATAGACATGGTGAGTGAGAGATTGTTTATTTTCGACACGACGCTCCGCGACGGCGAACAGGTGCCCGGCTGCCAGCTGAACACGGTAGAGAAGATTCAGGTGGCAAAGGCATTGGAGCAGTTAGGCGTCGATGTGATTGAGGCCGGATTTCCCGTTTCGAGTCCGGGCGACTTCCATTCGGTGATTGAGATTTCGAAGGCGGTGACGTGGCCCACCATCTGTGCGCTGACGCGTGCCGTCGAGCACGACATTGACGTGGCAGCCCAGGCGTTGCAGTATGCCAAGCGCAAGCGCATCCACACGGGCATAGGCACCAGCGAAGAGCACATACACTATAAATTTAATAGTACGCGCGAGGAAATCATTGAGCGCGCTGTCCGTGCTACGAAGTACGCCCGTCGCTACGTGGAGGACGTGGAGTTCTACTGCGAGGATGCCGGTCGTACGGACAACGAGTATCTGGCCCGCGTGGTGGAGGCCGTCATCAAGGCTGGTGCCACGGTGGTCAACATTCCCGACACGACGGGCTACTGTCTGCCGCAGGAGTACTACGAGAAGATTAAGTACCTGAAGGAGCATGTTGACGGTATTGACAAGGCCGTCATCTCCACCCACTGCCACAACGACCTGGGCATGGCTACTGCCAACACCTTCAACGGCATCATGGCCGGTGCCCGCCAGGTGGAGGTTACCGTCAACGGCATTGGCGAGCGGGCCGGCAATACCTCGCTCGAGGAGATTGCCATGATACTGAAGTGCCACAAGGCACTGGGCATAGACACCAACATCAACACCACGAAGATATACCCCACGAGCCGCATGGTCAGCTCGCTGATGAACATGCCTGTGCAGCCCAACAAGGCCGTCGTGGGCCGTAACGCCTTTGCCCACAGCAGCGGCATCCATCAGGACGGGGTGCTGAAGAATGTGCATACCTACGAGATTATGGACCCCAGGGATGTGGGCATCGACGACAACAGTATTGTGCTGACCGCACGGTCGGGCAGGGCAGCCCTGAAGTACCGCCTGCACTCCAACGGCGTGGAGCTGAGCGAGGAGAAACTGGACAAGATATATGAGAAGTTCTTGCAACTGGCCGACCAGAAGAAGGAGGTGACCGATGCCGACGTCTTGATGCTGGCCGGTGCCGACACGGCCGACCAGCACGCCGTGCGTCTCGACTTCCTGCAGGTCACCACCGGCAAGGGTGTAAAGAGCGTGGCCTCGCTTGGCCTCGACATCAGCGGCCAGAAGTTTGAGGCGGCGTCGAGCGGCAACGGTCCGGTGGATGCTGCCATCAAGGCGCTGAAGAAGATCATCATGAAGCAGATGACGCTGAAGGAGTTTACCATTCAGGCTATCTCGAAGGGTTCTGACGATGTGGGTAAGGTTCACATGCAGGTGGAGTACGATGGCTCTATGTACTACGGTTTTGGTGCCAACACCGACATCGTGACGGCCAGCGTTGAGGCTTATATTGACTGTATTAATAAGTTCAGATAGACCCACCAGACCCACCCCCGGCCCCTCCCTAAAGGGAGGGGAGTAAAGTGATAAAGCCCATGAGTTATAAGACAGCTTCACCTGACAGATACGAATTGTTGAAGGCTTTTGCAAGAGAGAATCGACGCAATGCTACAGAAGCAGAAGCGTTGTTATGGGAGTATTTGCGGAATAATGCGTTAGGTGTGAAATTTCTTCGCCAGCATGTTATAGGTGACTATATTGTGGATTTTGTTTCCCGGCAAGATGGACTGGTAGTTGAGGTTGACGGAGCGTATCACTCAGAACCTCTTCAGAAAAAAGATGACATTCAACGGGAACAAGTGCTTGAACAAATGGGATATCATGTTATTCGATTTACTAATGAAGAAGTCCTGTATAATACAGAATGGGTTATTGAACAAATAGAAGAATATTTTAATAATAATGGATTATGAATAAATACGTTAATGAAGAGAATATTGGAGTAACTGCTCCCCTCCCTCACAGGGAGGGGTCGGGGGAGAGTCTGCTTTCCAAGATTTGGGACCGGCACGTGGTGCAGCAGGTGGAAGACGGCCCCACACAGCTGTATATTGACCGGCTGTACTGCCACGAGGTGACGTCGCCACAGGCCTTCGACGGCATGCGCCGGCGGGGGCTCAGGTGTTTCCGGCCGAAGCAGATTTTCTGCATGCCCGACCATAACACACCTACGCACGACCAGGACAAGCCCATAGAGGATCCCGTTTCGAAGAAGCAGGTGGATACCTTGGCCAAGAATGCTGCAGACTTTGGACTGACCCACTTTGGCATGATGTCGCCCGACAACGGCATCATTCATGTCGTTGGCCCCGAGAAAGGCCTCTCGCTCCCGGGCATGACCATTGTCTGTGGCGACTCACATACCTCTACGCATGGGGCCGTGGGTGCCGTGGCCTTCGGCATCGGCACGTCAGAAGTAGAGATGGTGCTGGCTTCGCAATGCATTCTGCAACAGAAACCCAAGTCCATGCGCATCAGCATCAACGGCACGTTGCAGCAGGGCGTTACGGCCAAGGACGTGGCACTCTACCTGATGGCCCAGCTCACTACGTCGGGAGCAACAGGCTACTTTGTGGAGTACAGCGGCGACGTGGTGCGAAACCTCTCGATGGAGGGCCGCCTGACGCTTTGCAACCTCTCCATCGAGATGGGTGCCCGTGGTGGTTTCGTGGCTCCCGACGAGGTGACGTTTGCTTACCTGAAGGGCAGGGAGTATGCCCCGAAGGGCGAGGCGTGGGACAAGGCCGTCAGCTACTGGAAGACGCTCAGGAGCGACGACGACGCCGTCTTCGACAAGGAGCTGACGTTCGATGCAGCAGACATAGAGCCGCGCATTACCTACGGCACTAATCCAGGCATGGGGATTGGGATTACGGAGTGCATACCAGTCTCCCCAAGACCCACCCCCCAGCCCCTCCCTGTAGGGAGGGGAGGAGATACCTCGAAGGCGAATCATCTGGGCGTGCATGGTAATTGCCCCCCTCCCTCACAGGGAGGGGATGGGGGTGGGTCTTCTCCCTCACAGGGAGGGGATGGGGGTGGGTCTTCTCCCTCCCAGGGAGGGGATGGGGGAGAGTCTCGTCCTCTTCAGTACATGGGCTTCAAGCCCGGTCAGAAGCTTTTGGGACACCCCATTGACTATGTATTCCTCGGTGCCTGTACCAATGGTCGCATTGAGGACTTCCGCGCTTTCGCCAGCATCGTCAAGGGACGCCGGAAGGCTGACGGCGTGGTGGCTTGGCTCGTGCCTGGCTCGTGGGCTGTTGACCGTCAGATACGCGAGGAAGGACTCGACAAGGTCTTGGAGGCTGCTGGCTTCCAGATTCGACAGCCGGGCTGCTCGGCCTGTCTGGCAATGAACGACGACAAGGTGCCGGCTGGCAAGTACTGCCTTTCAACGAGTAACCGTAACTTCGAAGGCCGTCAGGGCCCCGGTGCACGCACCATACTCTGCTCGCCGCTTACCGCTGCCGCCGCTGCCGTAACCGGCGTCATTACCGACCCGCGTAGTTTTAGTGTTAATGGTCAAAGGTCAAAGGTCTAAGGTCAAAGGTCTAAGGTCAAAGGCTAACACCCATCACCCAACACCCAACACCCATCACCCAACACCCAAATAAATCGAAAATCGAAAATACGTAAATCGAAAATATAACATGGTGAAACAGAAATTCGACATCATAAAGAGTACGTGCGTTCCCCTGCCATTAGAGAACGTAGATACCGACCAGATTATTCCCGCCCGCTTCCTGAAGGCTACTGACAAGGAGGGCTTCGGCGACAACCTCTTCCGTGACTGGCGCTACCGTCCTGACGGAACCCTCATTGAGGATTTCGTCCTCAACGACCCTAAGTACGGGGGCTGCATCCTCGTGGCGGGCAAGAACTTCGGTTCCGGCTCCAGTCGTGAGCATGCCGCCTGGGCCATTGCAGGCTATGGCTTCCGCGTGGTCATCAGCTCCTTCTTTGCCGACATTCACAAGAACAACGAGCTCAACAACTTTGTGCTGCCCGTACAGGTCAGCGAAGACTTTCTCCAGGAACTCTTCCGCACCATCAAGGCCGACCCGCAGACCGAGGTGGAGGTCGATTTGCCTCGTCAGACGGTGACCAACCTCAAGACGGGACGCAGCGAGACGTTTGAGATTAACGCCTATAAGAAGCATTGTCTGATGAACGGTCAGGACGACATTGACTTTCTGGTAGAGAACCAGGGGAAGACGGAGGCTTGGGAAAAGACCCACCAATAGAAGACTCTC
>ODAJ012157586.1_pt1 | contig 15286 bp, 14 predicted proteins | sample 1539241 | NCBI WGS metagenome assembly ODAJ01 (sample SAMN02144231, study PRJEB22623) | gut metagenome | biome: sheep rumen | host: Ovis aries | place: New Zealand
CGATGCCAACACTGACGTCATCCTCGAAAGCGTGAAAGCCAAGCTGGAAGACATGGAGAACGACATGCAGCTGAAGTATAATGCCTACACCACCATACAGACCCAACTGCAGATGGCAAAGGCAAAAGTACAGGAACAGACACCAGCCTTCACCATCATCAAGGGAGCCGACGTGCCCATCAAGCCTGCCGGTCCCAAACGCGTGATCTTCGTTCTCGCCATGATGATACTTTCCACCTTCGCTGTCACGGGATGGATATTGGTAAAAGGGAAAAGCTAAAACGCCTTACTCTTAGATAGGGATTTACCCATGCAAATGAATCTCATCATAGCCGTACTATTTGCCATAACGGTCATGTTGGCATTTATAGAAGATTACATGAAGGAAATTCATAAAATCTTTATACTTGCCTTTTATGCCATCTTCATGGTTGCCCTGGCTACCACAAAAGATGTTGATCATACCGCAGATGCCGCCAATTATGAAGGAATCTTCTTAAAAAATGACTCTCCGATTGTAGAACTTGCGACAGAGCCGACATATATCTATCTGAGCAGAATAGTGTTAGCTATGGGGGGTACTATAGGGACGATGTTCCTCATCTATGCCCTCATCTCCATTCCTGCCAAGCTCCTGGCCCTGTATAAGATGAGTTACCCTTATATCTTTACGGCACTCATCATTTACATACCTATCTACTTTGAAGTGCAAGACTTGATCCAGATAAGGGCTGCCGCTGCTGCTACATTCCTGTTCTTTTCCATTTTCACTATAGTAAAGAAGCAATATGTGAAAACAGCACTACTACTCATCTGTGCCACATTGTTCCACTATTCCGCACTCTGCTATCTGCCGTTTCTTATCATCGGCAACAGGAAGCTGAATAGGACTGCGAGGATGATTGTTGCAGGCTTGCTGCCGCTTTGCTTTGGTATATACTTTCTGAAACTGGACTTTTTTTCATTTCTTCCATCTTCCATTTTCGGAAAACTCGACTTCTATAAAGAAAGCTCTGAATTAGGAGGATGGGACGAGATTGAGCCACCCTACCTCAATGTTTATTTCCTTGCGAAATGTGTAGTACTATATCTCTGCCTGTATTACTATGATACGGTAACGGAAAAGATTCCGTCAGCACCTATCCTCATCAATCTTTTTGCATCAAGCATGCTCTTCCTGCTGGTGATGGCAACCATTCCGGTAATTGCCGGGCGTATCAGCGATATTTATGGTATCGTTGATTGTATTGTAATGACATTTTGTCTCTACCTTATCACCCCTGCCCATTATGTCAGGATTGCTATTACCATCGCCGGACTATACATGCTGCTACACAACATGCTCTTCACAGAGTATTTCACTTGAATACAGACTGAAGCATTTTTTTTACGTAAGGATACATAACTTCATGCAAGCGATTGGAAACTACGTCCTTTAGAGGAATCTCAACTCGTTGTTCAGAAAGATGTAAATGATAGCGAAGCAAATGCGTATTGCGCGTACATTCATTAGCCGGCAAAAGCAGTTCCGGCATATACTGCTCTTTCCAATAGACATACATCAGTGAGAACTGGTCTCTCGGAACTGTCTTTGAATACTCTTCCCACCATTGGTCGGAAATCCTTATCACGCGCTCATCGAGATGGCTGCGGAATATCAAGTTGTTTTCAAACAAACCATAGTGACGCGGAAAATGATGGCGGTGAAGATACTTGGTCTGGTGCCAAGCCTGGCAGAATGTTATCTTGTTGTACCTGAAAGCATAGGGAATGTCGTCATATATACAATCTATAGGAGGCTCGCAGTGCCGTACTTGCGCGATAAGGCAACCTGAACTGATTTTTTCATCAATGATCCTATAGAACTCTTGCTCTATAATCTGAACATTCGAATCGATATATACACTATAGTCATAGTCGCCCAACAACAGATGTGGCTGCAACTTAGGATAGCGAGACAAGAAAGTTTTATCCACAGCGGCATAGGGAATGGGGCGTATCTGCCAAACGCCTATACGTTGCTCCTTGATGTCGTTAGAGAAACATACGTAATCGTAATCCTCGCGGATGGCTTCCGGCTGCAAGATGGCATCATATCCCCCCACGCAACAGGTATAAATAACTTTCTTCGTCATACTTTCTTTTCTTCAGGCAATTTTAACCACTCCCCCATGGTCAGGTTCCATTCTTTCGGTTCAAAGTGGATATAGCCCGACCATGTAAAGAAAGTAAACTCTCCAAAATAGATTTTGCCATCGATGACATACCAGTCGATACGGACTTGCGGGATACCCTTAGACAGTTCCTCACTGAATCTGACGATATCGTCCATTTCAGCAGGTTTCTTGATATCTTTCCCAGTAGGTTTATACACAGCATACCAATTCTGCCGCTTCCAGTCTTTGCTGAAATTGTCATTATTACGCAATTCTACGGCCTGATGGGGAATACCGCTGCAAACCGTTATCACCTTCACCTCGCCGTCAAAGCATGTCAATTTATACTCTACGGATTCTTTCTTTCCTAACGATGGCTCATATTGCTCTGCTATAATACGGCGTTTCACATTCTTATAAGGCCACTCACGGAACATCCAGAAGAAATTTTTCTTCAATGCTGGTTCCAACACCTGACGAGCCTTTTCTTTATCAAAAGTTGCCTTGTCCGTACAAACAACATAGCTGCCACTATCATGATTGCATTTAAGAACAAACTGATTGGGCAATTTGTCGAAGTCTATTTGGTCGAAGCTATCCCATACGCCATATATCGGAAGGACATACTCCTTACCAATCCGGTTCGCAACAAAGTCCTTCACTTCATACTTGTCAACCATTTGCGTATAGAGAGGATTGTGTGCATAAAGCTTCATCCACTGCAACTTTTCAGTAAATTTCGTCGGATTCTTCAGGTTTAATTCCTCACCCATGATATCCTTATATTGCTGACATATAAACACCTTGTCCGGAAGCAAACTGGGACAACGGTAATTCATGAAATAGATCAGTGCCCGCTTAGGATTCTTGAAAAATTCTTTCATCGTCTTTCTTTTATTTTATTGATAATAACATGTTGTATTTTTATTCGTTCGTTCTTATACATTCCTATATAAAACACAATAAGTGCCATCAGAACAGCTATCGAGACAATGCCCGTGAAACGCCATAAAGAGCCTTGAACTCCCACGTTTTGGTAAGCAAACAGGATGCCACATCCGATGACAAAGACTATCATCGGGCGGAGATAAGCCTCTCTTACAAATGAAAGGACCGGGAATTTCGACAATCGCCTCAACAACAACAATTGGCACACCCGATTAACCAAATCAGCAACGATAAAGACAATGAGGATTGACGTTGCGTCAACATGGTTCTTATACAAGAAAACCGCAACGACCAAGCCTATCATATACCAGGTGCTCATCCAAATGGAGAACCACTTCAGGCGCCCTATGGCATTGATATATTGCGCCAAGCCTCCTGAAGTTGCTGAGACAACAGCCAAAAGCAAAGTCAAATGGCAGAAGGTGTCAGTACTTTCAGGTACTCGCTCACCCAGCCACAGGTGCAGGATAAAATCCAAATCTGCCATCATTGCAAAATACACGATTTCTACCAGTAGTATGCAAATCCTGCAAGTATGGTTCACCAGATACAACGTACGGTCCCTGTCGCCCCGGCTCAGGTTTTGTGTAATCTGCGGAGCTGAAGCCTGATCAAAACAGCCGGCAAACATATTGACATAGACCAATACCATGTTAGAGATGACATAAGCCGCATTGACAACCGTGCCGAAAAAATAGTTAATCAGAAGATTGCTGCCTTGGTTACGTGCCATCAGCGATGCCGTTGACAACAATGTGTAGTTGTTGAAAATCAATATCTCTTTATGCTGGGCTATACTTTTCACCAATTTCTGCCGGATTTCCGAGGGCCAGCATATCCTGCATGCCATAAAATAGGCCATGAAAGACAGGAAAGTGAGCAGACTCATACCAATCGCATAAAGGCGCAACACATTTCCTGTGGCGAAGAACAACATAAATACCATGATCAGTTTGCACAGGACATTGACGATATCAATACAAGCCGACAGGAAGAACTTCTCATGGGCTATCAGCAAGCCCTGATAAGGAACATTCACTATACCCAGACATGCCACGGTCATGGAACAATGAAAGACAAACAGCGCATCATCCAACTTGCCACTTTCAACATTGAGATAGTTATAGATGTAGTACAAACCCAAGACCTCTGCCAGGACAAATATGACTATGGCAAACAAGACATGAATCTGCAATACCGTGTTGAAGATACGATTGACGTCGCCGTCAGGCCTGCCCATTTCATAGTTGATGAATCGTATTGTCGTTGCCTGCAATGAACCTGCAATAAAGGTAAACATAGCAATAACACCACCGATAACGGAATAGAGTCCAAAGTCTGACGCCCCCAAGATTTGAAGCACATATCTTGAAGTCAGCAAACCGACTATAGCCGTAACGATGAGCCGGACATACACCACGACGGTGTTCTTCGCTATTTTTATGTTATCTTTATTTGCCGCCATCAGTATTCTTGAAAGAAGACAAATCCAACAACTCACCTAATCTCCTGTCCGTTTCTTCATCTGCAAAGGGTTGAAGTCCGCCCCAGTCATAGAAGGTAAACTCACCAAAGTAGACCTTTCCCAGAATCTCAAAAAAGTCAATCCGAACAAAAGGGATATGGGCAGAGAGCTTTGCCGCAAGCTGTTTCATCAGCTCAAACCCTGTAGGTTTCTCAAATTCCGGTGATTGACGAGGGAAACCATGATTGATGTTGACAGGAAAGAAATTCATGTCATAGAAATTTTCTTTGATGACAGCACCCTTATTCGTTACGTACATGTAAACAGGCTTGCCATTAAAGCACCAGAACTTGTAATCCTGCAAGTCACCGGTTTTCCCATCTTCAAGATATTGCTCAGCCAAGATACACGGCTCTATATTCTTGTAAGCCCACTCCCTGCTTGGCCAATACCAGTTCCGCTTCCTCCGCTTGGAAGAGAATTCCCGCCTCAACAGCTGACGGTCTATTCCTGCCGATTTGTCTATCAGCACTCCTTTCTGGCTGTCGTGATTCATTTTCAGGAAGCATCTGTCGGGCAAAGCCGAGAAATCGATATCATCCAAGGTCTTCCAATGACCGTAACATGGCACCACATATTTTTCACCGATCAAGTCTGCCACATATTTCTTTACCTTATATTTATCAGCTAACGTTGTATATAGGGGATTTCTGTCATTCAATTTCAGCCAGTTCAGCTTCTCGTTAAACGTAGTAGGGTGCACCAGATTCAATTCTTTTCCAAAGATCTTGGCATATCTATTTTTTAAATACTTTTCATCATTGAACAGGGATGGATATTTCTCCATCAGAAGATTCTGCAATATCCTTGGATCCTGCAAGACATGGATACACTTCAGCATAAAATTACTTTTCATACGCGATGGTCTTACTTTCCATATAACGCTCAACACTGCAAGATATTGCAATGCACTTTTTCGGGTACAAAGATATATCAATCCTTAGTTTTTTACGAATAACCTTGTAATTATTTCATAGAAAAAAGTATTTACCCATCATTTATTTGCCAATTACGACAAAACTCATTAATTTTGCACGACATAATAATGATGGAAATTCAATAACTAATCGACGCAAAATGAAATATCTACGCATACTGATCGTACTTTTTTTATGCAACATCTCCCTCTACACCTATGCCTTGAAAGGAGAGATGCCAATCATAGCTTATCTGGGTGTACCCGACTGGCAAACCAGTGAGGAAAATTTCCACATCTTGAAAGAATGTGGCTTCAATGTCAGCCTCTATCCTTACCCCAATATCGACCTTCTGGTCAAAGCCTGCCGCTACGCCGATAAATATGGAGTAAAAGTACTGGGCAAATGTCCTGAGATGATCAGTTCACCTCACAAGACTGCAAGTATCTTGAAAAAAGAGAACGGATTCTTCGGCTATCTCATTCAGGATGAGCCAAATATACATCAAATCTCAGAACGCCAGAAAGAAATAACAGCGTTAAGACAAGCTGACGACACACATGTTTTCTACATCAACTTGCTACCCCTCTACGAAAATGACCCCGAATGGTTTAACTCCGTTGCGAAAGTCAAAAGCTATCCGACATATCTGAAGGCGGCTTCTGCTACATCTTGCCAGCAGATTTCCTTCGACTACTATCCCATCACGACAAACGGGATCCGCAAGACATGGTACCACAATCTGGAAATGGTAAGACGAGAAAGTCTTGCCTCGAAGAAACCGTTCTGGGGGTTTGTGCTTTCCGTACCCCATGCCGACTATCCGCAGCCTACGCTTTCGTCATTGAGACTCCAGGCTTATGCAAACCTGGCTTACGGCGCACAAGCCATTCAGTACTTTTCCTATCACACGGTGAAAGACCAAACGTATTATTTTCACGACGCGCCCATCACCCATGACGGAAAGAAGACGAAGACCTACACGCTCGTCCAGCAGATGAACCGCGAACTGAAACAAGTCGCACCACTCTTCTATGGCGCAAAGGTCACCTCCGTCAAGCACCTCGGCATCATTCCGCAGGGAACGTCCAAGCTGACGACGATGCCCAGGAACCTCAGTTCGCTGAAGGTGGTGAGCAGCAAGGGAGCCATCGTCTCACAGTTCACCAAGAACAAGCACCAGTACCTCGCCATCGTCAACAAGAACCATTGGGATCCGATGACGGTACTCATCCGTGCCAAGAACAGCACCCCTCGCCACGTCACCAAGAGTCTGACCACCGAACCGATGAAGACCACCTACACGGTTGCTGCCGGCGACATCCTGCTTTTCAGGTTGCAGTAACTAAAAACACACTCCCATCCTGTTATGAGCAGAAAACATGCTTAAAATACTTGGTTTTTGCAAAGAAAACAGTACCTTTGTACCCATATCTATACAACTATATATCCAGACGTGAAGTTCTCTATCACTATACCAACATATAAGTCACACTACCTGAAAGAGGCTATCGGGAGCGTTGTCGGTCAGACATACGCTGACTGGGAACTGATTATCGTAGACGACTGCTCACCAGAGGATTTACGTTTCATCGTCGAACCGTTCCTTTCCGACAGCCGCATACGCTATTATCGCAATGAGAAGAACTGCGGTGCTGTCAACGTGGTGGACAACTGGAACATCTGCCTCGGTTATTGCACCGGCGACTATGTCATCTGCATGGGCGACGACGACAGACTCCTGCCCTGCTGCCTGGCAGAATACCAACAACTCATTCAGAAACATCCTGGACTGAACGTCTATCACACCCGGACTGAAATCATCGACGAAGAGGGCGTGGTCACCGACTTGCAAGAGCCGCGACCAGAATGGGAATCAGTCCTGTCGCTGATATGGAACCGTTGGGATCACAGGAATAAACAGTATATAGGTGACTTCTGCTACGACACAGCCTATCTGAAAAATGCCGGAGGCTATTACAAGCTTCCCTTGGCATGGGGTTCTGATGACATCACCGCAACACTTGCCGCCAAGGAGAATGGCATTGCCAACACCCAGACCTTCGGCTTCCAGTACAGAGACAACGCATCCACAATAACGCGCTCTACCCAAAATATACAAGTCAAGATTCAGGCGCGCATCACTCTATGCCACCTGACAGAAAGCTTGCTCAACGAAAAAAGGCACACTCAACTATCTCCTTCGGACCATTTATACATTCAGACGATAGGAACCATAAAGGAAAGACACCACTTCATCACCTTTTCAGAGGAATGCCCCCTTTACATCAAGGGCAATCCGCTCAAACTACGTTGGTGCTACCGACAATTAAAGAATTTTCACTATCCCAAGAGTACCTTCCTGAAATGGTATTTAAAGTCCCTCTACTACTTGTTTACATTTAAATAAATAATACACATGACAAAACGGCTACTCTTCATCACATGCCACAAGTTGGACGAAAGCAACGGTGGTTCTAATGGGTCGAAAGGATTCATTCATAGCTTTGCTGCACTGTTTGACGACTGTAGCATCATCTACCCTCATATAGAGAAGACGTATCCCTTTATTCCAGAAAAATATAAGCTATACCCCATCACCAACCATCGGACAAATGTACGCAAACTGTTTGACATGTATCGTGGTGTCATCAGCCCACTCTATTATACGGTTCGCCAACATCTGAAGACTCACCAGTACGACGTAATCGTCATTGACCACAGCTTCAGCGGTGCCGGAGTCTCCAGCTTCATCCGCTCCACGGGTGCCAAGGTGATCACCATCCACCACAACGTTGAACGCGACTATCTGCGCGCCAATGCAAAAGAGCGTCCCCTCTTCTATCGCTTTCCTTTTCTATACTATTCGAAAAAGTCTGAAAGAGCGTGTTTGCAAAACAGCGATATCAACCTGACGGTTACAAGACACGATGCGCATGTGTTCCAATCCTGGTATCCCCATCTTCATCTCTACCCGTGGGGAGACTTTGAATTCCTGCCCATCGAGGACAAGGCCTTCGCTCCAAAAAGCAGAGACCTTACGTTTATCATTACAGGGTCACTGAGTTTCGTCCAGTCTTTACTCCCCATCAAAGATTTCATCACAAGATACTGGCCGCTCGTCAGGCAGCATTATCCTACAGCACAACTCATCATCTCCGGGCGCAACCCTTCCGATGATTTAAGACAAATGTGCAAGGCAACAGATGGCATCACCCTTGTTCCAAATCCACAAGACATAAATGAGGAAGTCGAAAAAGCGAACTACTATATTTGTCCTATCAATGTTGGCAGCGGATTGAAACTCCGCATCATGGACGGCTTACGACATGGTCTGCCGATTTTATGCCATGACGTATCCACCTCTGGCTATGAAGGAATCAAGGAGAAAGGCTACCTGTTCTCCTATCACGACGAACCGACATTCGTGGAATCATTACACAAGATGATAGAGGGCAACCTTTCACCAGATAGCATTTTTCAGGCATATAAGGAAAACTTTTCATTAAATGCCGGCATCAACAGACTTCACAACATCTTAAACCAAGAAGGCATAATCTAAACCACCGAATATGAATATCACCATCATAACAGAAGTATTACCTTGGCCGTTAAGTTCGGGAGGGGCTCAAGGGCAGTTCAATATCATTGACCAGCTGCGCAAGCATCACCATTTCACCTTGATTTTCATTGAAAACAGGGTAAACAAAATCTCCAGCATGAAAGAACTGCAGGAGAAGTGGCCAGACGTAAACATCATCTGTTATCCACTCTGGCGACAGCTTCTCAACCCCAGGTTCTTCAAGGACAAAGTAGAGCGTGCTTTCAAATTAACGTTCACACCAGACAATCCCCGTTTCAAGGTAGAACGCATCCTGAAACCATACGGACTGGTGTTCTCCAAGGACTTCACCGGTTTTGTCAACGACATCATCCGCAAAGAGAATACCGACTTGATCGAAGTTAACTTCTTCACGTGCCTTGAAGCAGTCAACTATCTGCCTGCGAATATCAGAAAGGTATTTGTGCACCACGAATTACGGTACGTCAGAAATGAAAGGATGACAAAGTCTTTCGAGCTGACCCCGGAGGAAACAGAACTGAAAGCCAAGGTCAAGGAACAAGAGATAGACAATCTGGGAAAATATGACTCCATCATTACCCTCACAGAACAAGACAAACGTTTTCTTTTGGAAGAAGGAATAGAAACGCCCGTATATGTTTCACCGTTTGCCGTGCAAACCACATCATGCCCGTTCCAGGAATGGAATGGCAAGCTATCCTATGTTGGAGGCTATAACCATATACCCAATCAGGAAGGTATCGACTGGTACGTCACCGATATCCTCCCGCTGTTAGGCGACAGAGCACCATTGCTTGATATTGTAGGGAAAGATTGGCCAAAAAATTATCAGACGCCACACATCCAACTGAAAGGCTTTGTCCATGACCTTGCTACAGCAATTCACGGTTCGATCATGATCGTACCCTTACTGACCGGCAGCGGCATGAGGATGAAAATCGTAGAAGCTATGGCAATGAGCATGCCCATTATTACCACATCGGTGGGCGTGGAAGGCATTCCGTTGGTGAACGGTGAATCGTGCATCATCGCAGACTCACCCAAAGATTTTGCCCGTGCCATAGAACATTTAGCCAGCCATCCGGACCTATGCAGGAAATTAGGGATTGCAGCTAACCGCATCTTTCAAGAATCATACTCTCCTGCATTCCTGGCAAAAGTCAGAGAAAACATTTATCAGCAACTGGTTGACTCCAAATAATTGTCCTGTGCCTACCGCCCTGAAAACAACTACATCAAAAGAAAAAACAGCAGAGGATATAATTTCCGCCTATAACTCACGTTATAATATATAAATACTGTAGAAACATGATTATTCGTAGTAAGGCTCCTTTACGATTGGGATTGGCAGGTGGAGGCTCGGACGTTTCTCCGTACAGCAACACCTACGGCGGACTCGTGCTTAATGCCACCATCAGCCTGTATGCCCATTGCACCATCGAAGAAACGAAAGACGGGCTGATTACCATCTGTTCCTACGACACGGGAGTCAACAAGTCATATCCTGCCGCACCTGCCTTAGACATCGACGGTGACGCAAGCCTCATCAAAGGTGTCTACAACAGAGTCGTGAAGGACTATCAGCTGCCGGCGCTCTCCTTCAAGATTACGACCTACAACGACGCACCTGCCGGTTCTGGCCTTGGCACTTCGTCGACGATGGTGGTCTGCATTCTGAAGGCATTCGTCGAATGGCAAGGGCTTCCGCTTGGCGATTATGAGATAGCCAAACTTGCCTACGAGATAGAACGCAAAGACTTAGGACTCAGCGGCGGCAAGCAAGACCAGTATGCGGCTGCGTTCGGCGGCTTCAACTTCATCGAATTCCTGACCAACGACATGGCTATTGTCAACCCACTGAAAATCAAACGATGGATTATTGACGAACTGGAAGCCTCCATCCTGCTGTATTTCACAGGACGGTCGCGCTCCTCGGCTGCCATCATTGACGAGCAGAGGCGGAATACCGAAGAAAAAAACAAGGAAGCCATTGAAGCCATGCACAAAATCAAGCAAAGTGCCATTGACATGAAACTGGCATTGCTCAAGGGCGACATCGACACGATTGCCGACATCTTGCGGAATGCATGGGAAAACAAGAAGAAGATGGCTACACACATCACCAACCCTGCCATCCAGCAGGCAATGGAAACTGCCATGAAAGCAGGAGCTAAAGCAGGAAAGGTATCTGGTGCCGGCGGTGGCGGCTTCATCATGTTCATCGTGGAACCTACGCGCAAGAAGGAGGTCGAAGAGGCATTGTCGGCACTGAACGGTTTCGTCATGCCTTTCAACTTCAGTGACGGCGGTGCACATGGCTGGAAAATCTACGAGACTGACAAAGTAAATGCTTTCTAAAACCGTATGGACAACAACATCAACAGACATATAGAAACGCTGATTGAGCGATACCCTACCCTTGCCGTGTGCAAGGATGACATCCAAGCTGTCTACACCATCCTCTGCGAAGCCTATACCAAGGGGCGCAAGCTACTGGTTTGTGGCAACGGAGGCTCGGCATCAGACTGTGAACATATCGTGGGAGAACTGATGAAGGAGTTCAAGCTGAAACGTGAGGTGTACAAGGAGCAGGCTGCCACCATGAAGCAGATAGACGAAACGCTGGGCAGCGTACTCGCCAACCACCTGCAAGGAGCGTTGCCTGCCATCACGCTGACCAGCCATTCGTCACTGACAACGGCGTTCATGAACGACAGCCAGCCGGAACTGGTCTTCGCACAACAGGTGAACGGCTACGGAAAGGCAGGCGACGTGCTCTTGGGTATCTCTACGTCGGGCAACAGCAAGAACGTGCTCTATGCCGCTGTGACGGCAAAGGCCAAGGGACTGAAGGTCATCGGACTGACAGGACAGCAGGAGAGCCGGCTGAAAAGCCTTGCCGATGTCTGCATACAGGTTCCTGAAACGGAGACCTACAAGATTCAGGAACTGCACCTTCCCGTCTACCACTGTCTGTGCATGATGTTGGAAGAACACTTCTTTAAAAGGTAAAAGACTCATGAAGGCAGTAATCATGGCAGGCGGCATGGGTACGCGCATAGCATCCATTGCCAACGACATACCCAAGCCGATGATTCGCATTGGCGGAAAGCCCATTCTGGAACATCAGATAGAGAACCTCAAAGCGTGTGGACTGACAGACATCACACTGGTCATAGGGCATCTGGGAGAGGTCATTGAAGACTATTTCAAAGACGGAAAGGACTTCGGGGTGAACATCACATACTTTATAGAAGACCACCCGCTGGGCACGGCAGGTGCCTTGTTTAAGATGCCGGAACTGACAGACGACTTCCTGCTGATGTGCGGCGACGTGATGGTCAGCGTTGACTTTCGCCGCTTCATCGCCTTTCACCAGAAAAATCGGGCATGGGCAAGCCTCATGGCACACCCCAACGGTCATCCCTACGACAGCTCGCTACTGGTCACCGAGACGCTTCCGCCCCGGCAGCCTGGCGGACTGCCCGTTGAGACACATCGCGTCACAGGATGGCTGAACAAGGAAGACGAACGGTTGTACTATAAGAACCGTGTCAATGCAGGCATAGAGATCATATCGCCCAAGCTGCTGGAAGAAACCCGCAGACACTTCACACCACGCCATCCTGAACAGCCCGACAAGATAGACCTCGACCGTGACGTACTGAAAACCAACATCGCTACAGGCAAAATCTTTGCTTACGATACACCAGAATATATCAAGGACATGGGAACGCCTGACAGGTTCTACGAGGTGGAGCACGACCTGAAGAGCGGAAAGGTAGCTGCACGCAACCTTCAAAACAAGCAGAAGGCCATCTTCCTCGACAGAGACGGCACCATCAACGTGTACAAGGGCTTCCTGACCTGTGCCGATGACTTCGAACTGTTGCCGGGTGCTGCTGAAGCCATCCGTGACATCAACCATTCAGGTTATCTGGCAATAATAGTCAGCAACCAGCCCGTCATCGCCCGTGGCGACTGCACCTTTGAAGAACTGCGGACCATCCACGACAAGATGGAGACCCTGCTGGGCAAAGAGGGTGCTTTCGTCGATGCCATCTACTACTGTCCACACCACCCCGACAAAGGTTTCGAGGGAGAGCGTCCAGAATATAAGATGGAGTGTGACTGCCGCAAACCGAAGGCTGGTTTGTTGCTCAGAGCCGCCCGTGAGTGGAACATCGACCTGTCGCAGTCGTACATGATAGGCGACAGCGAGAGGGACGTAGAAGCTGGCAACCATGCGGGGTGCAAGCAGTCTATACTGATACCACGCAACCAACATCATTCGCTCACGAAGGTGTTCAGAGAAAACAAAATCATCTGTTTAGACAAATAAGATGAATCTTTTCTTGCTGTCTTCTTTTTTTTTTGTACCTTTGCACCCACATTTTCAAAAAAGCCTAACTGCCTAAAAGCCAAAAAGGAACTGCATGATTTCAGTCTGCATGGCCACTTTCAATGGCCAGCTATACATAAAGGAGCAATTAGAATCAATTCTGAAACAGATTTCGCCAGAAGATGAGATTATCATTTCTGACGATGGTTCTACCGATGACACCATTGGAGTCATTCGGTCTTTTCAGTCCCCCATTATTCATATATATACTAACGAAGGAGAGCACGGATACACTCCAAATTTTGAAAATGCGCTACGACATGCTAAAGGCGATTACATTTTTATCTGTGACCAAGATGACATCTGGCGAGAAGATAAGGTGAAAAAGATGGTGGGCTGCCTACAGAAATACGACTTGGTCATTTCCGATGCCAAGGTTGTCGACCACACGGGTAAGAATGTCATCAAGGACTCGTTCTTCAGTCTTCGCAAATCTCGCCAAGGGTTGATAAACAATCTGATACGCTATTCTTACTTAGGATGTTGCACCGCTTTTAACAAGAAGATTTTAGACAAAGCGCTACCTTTCCCAAAGAATCATTCCTATTGCACTCATGACAATTGGTTGTGCATCGTGGGCATGTCTTTTTTCAAAGCAAAGGTTATCGACGACAAACTGATTTCTTATCGCAGGCACAAAGGGAACACTTCTTCCGGAGGTGTTGAAGACAGGACAACCTTCTTCTTCAAAATCAACTATAGGATATACTTGATATGGTGGCTTCTGAAAAGAGGGCTGCTTAAATCCTTAGTTCAAAAATCTTAAACAGGAACTTTGAACTGATCATCAGCGCATTCGTATAGACTCCATTCTCGCGACAACCGCGCACATCATCCTGAATTAACTGCAATCGGCTGCGGAAATCCCGATTGCTCAGACCGCCTGTCCGCATCGTCACGAAATCCATCGGCAGGTATCTGGCTTTGATCTTGTGCACACAAAACAGGCGAACCATCATCTCATAGTCCGAACCTATGGCATAGTCCGTCTTATACAGTCCTGCACGCTCATACACTTCACGACGGCAATAGAACGACGGGTGAGCAGGCATGAAGCCATAGCGAAGGCGGGATGGGCAGAATTTCTTGGATGAATAGTAGCGCACACACTTCTCCTTTACGCCATCATGTATGTAATGTACGTCACCATAGACAGCATCCGTGGAGTCGTCGAAGGCTGCCACCGCCTTTTCTATCACATCGTTACTGGTGAAAAAATCGTCTGAGTTCAAAAGTCCGACCACGTCTCCCGTAGCCATCTTTATGCCTTTGTTCATGGCATCATATAGTCCGCCATCCTTCTCAGATATCCATTTCATCCTTCCTTCAAACAGTGGTTCGTATTGACGAACCACTTCCAATGTACTGTCTGAAGAAGAACCATCTACGATGATGTATTCAATATCCTTGTATGTCTGATTCAATACAGACTGAATAGTGTCGCCAATGGTGGCGCTGCTGTTATATGTGGCAGTTATTATAGAGACTTTCACGTTGTTTGTTCTTTATAAGAAGAAACGCAATATCCCGCAGATTATTGCATTTAGGCTTAAAAATAAGATTTGCCCTTTCGCTCTTTTTCCGAGACTACACGGCAGAATCTCTCTGCAACGCCTTGTTTCAACATATCCCAAAACGTTACAATTCTGCAATCTCGTCTGGTGAGAGGTGGGTGTAGGCAGCTATCTTTTCCATGCTTTCACCAGCCTGCTTCATGGCTGCGGCAATCGTACGCATGGCTTCATTCTTACCTTC
>ODAJ014764016.1_pt1 | contig 15278 bp, 20 predicted proteins | sample 1539241 | NCBI WGS metagenome assembly ODAJ01 (sample SAMN02144231, study PRJEB22623) | gut metagenome | biome: sheep rumen | host: Ovis aries | place: New Zealand
TCAGATTCGACAAGCTCGATATTTGTTTCTTGAATTTCATTTTTCTTGCCGCTTTTATTCGCCATCTTTAATTTACCAACACACCCTAATTAAAAACCTAAGCGGTGCCGACCACATTAATCTACGCAGTAATTACGGTGAGTACCCATTATTTTAGGGGTCGAAAAAAATACACCATAACAACTGTAAAATTTTTTCTGCAACTCTTGCGAAGTTTACTCCAACTCTAAGTTTTTGGCGTCTGTGAAGTCCCCAATTTTTCTTTAGACTATTGCTGGAAGAGAGGTGCGGGGGGAAACTATATAACTTTTTACTCTTGCGAGGGTGTCTTGGATAGGTTAGACTAAGTTTAACGTTAGTCGTGGAGGGATTGAGATGTCTTTTGAGGTTTTGCGGAATGATATAGCGTGGGTGGAAGCCGATGTGATAGTAAATCCGGCGAATCCTTTGCCTAAAATCGGTGATGGTGCGGAGCTTGCCATATACGAGAGGGCGGGCAGGAAGAAATTGCTTGCCGAACGCATGAAAATCGGAGAAATTGAGCCTGGTAATGTTGCTCCGACTCCTGCCTTCGATTTGAAGGCGAGGTATATAATTCATGCGGTTAGCCCTGTTTGGAAAGACGGAAGCGAAGACGAACTGAAACTTTTGCGTTCGTGCTACAAAAAGGCTCTTGATATGGCGGTCGAAAAAAATTGTCGGAGCATAGCTTTTCCGTTGCTCGGCACGGGCAATAATCGATTTCCGAAGGAAAAAGCGTTGCTTGCGGCAATAAGTGTTATCCAAAATTTTTTGATGATTCACGATTTGGATATAAAGCTTGTGATTTTCGGTCAAAGGACTTACGAGCTATTTAGTCAATTTTTTGAGGACATAAAAATTTTTGTCGACGAAAATTATGAGAGGCGTGTTTTGCAAAAAGAATATTTCGCTCAACGCTTGAGCAAAACATTGCCGAAGAGCATTTTTTTGGACGAGTTGGACGGCAAGACGCTTTTCAGAATTTTGGATAGCTGGGGAAAAGATTTCAAAAAGTGTTTGCGCAAACATATTGAGCGTAGTGGCATGAAGAACAGCCAAATCTACCACGCGGCGAATGTTTCCAAAAAAGTTTTCTACGAGATTAAAATTAACGATGACAGCAAAAAAAATAGACCTGCCAAAAATACTTTACTCGCGTTAATCGTTGCGTTGAAGTTATCGATGCCGGAAGCGTTGGAATTATTGGCGCGAGCTGAGTATATGCTGTCGAATGCGAGCCAGTTTGATTTGATTGTTGGGGAGTTCATAAAGAAGAAGCGTTACGACGTGGACGAAATAAATATTGCTCTGTACGAGCAAGATGAGAATTCGGAACTACTTGGACAGAAATGAGTTTGTCACCTGGTAAGTTACATGGAATGGAAAATTTTTTTGTATAATGGAGTTCGTGAACTGCACGGACTCTATTTTTTTGAAGTTACTGACTGAAAGGGTGTTTCCATGATGAAAATGTTTTTGAGCGTTTTCGTTGATGGCTGAAAAAAATTTATCTGTCACCTGACGAGTTACACATAGCGAAAATTTCCTGTGTATAATGGTACTGTCGAAAGGAAATAACCTATAACGGAGGAGATTGTAATGACAAAAGAAGAAAAGGTGCTCTGGGCTACATGGATGGCATCTACCGACATTTGGGAATACGCTGTTGATATATTCTTGGATTTTAATCAGATGGATCCTTGGGAGTTGAACAGAGTTTGGGAGGAAGGATTACATATCACTGTATGCGACAAAGAATGTGTTGCGTATCCCATCAAGAGTTATCGTGTTCCCAAAATTATTGTTCTCGCCCCGTATGAAGGCACTTTGATACGAGTGAGTTGGGATGATGAGAATGAGTTGGATGAATATATTGTAGCAGAATTGAAGCGCATTGATTTTGTTGCCCCTTGGGTTAATGGTCTGGAAGTGAAGAGTATCTTGGTTGGTAAGTGGGGCCAAAATTGGAAAGAGGAATAAAAATACTTGTCACTTAGTGGGTGTCTCGTAGCGAAAAGTTTTAGTGTACAATTGGGATAATGATAAGAAAGGACGTGCTAACATGGCAATGGTATGGCGTATTCTCTTGAAAAAAGACATTCCGACTTCTCCGAATTATGGCGAGTATTGCCTGAAAAACAAAATCGCCGCAATGGGCTGGATTCTTGACAAACTCAATCCGGATATCGCGAACGGTAAAATAAAAATCTCTAACTTCGCTGACTTCGAGGCTTACGCGAAATTGGAGATGGATAAATATCATGATGTCCGCCGCTTGGCGAAAGAGATTAAAGCCGGTGATTTCATCTGGACGTACGTTGGCGGAAAATATTATCTCGCGCAAGTCGCCGCCGATAGCCGCTATATGTACAATGCCGACAGCGAAGCGGTTGCGTATCGGGCTTGTAACCAGTTGACGAACATTGATTGGAAATGCGTTGGCGATAGCAAAGCCATTGATGAGAAAATCTTTAAGAGACTTCAGCGCAGTATGACGTTGAGTAGATTGTTTTCTTCTAAAAATCCCGACTTCGCGTTTGGCTTGCGGTATACGCAGGACGTCTTTGCGAAGTTGCCTTGATTTAGTGAGAAGAGATAGATTCAGTTCAGTGGTGGCGTTAGTTCGATTTGAGAACTTGCTGTGTAACTTTAGGGGGCGATTTAATTGTTGTATCATCTTGTGTCTAAAGGACATTATGAAAAAGTCAGCCGTACAACTCTGGCAAAAATTGGTTGGCTTGAAAAGGATTTGGAGAATCTGCTTTCGAGAAATATCGATGATTTGATTTATTCTAACGACCTCATGACTATTTTCACTGAGCGTCAAGGTAAAGAAGAGCCCGATATTATCGCGATTGATTCTATGGGCGACTTGTACATTTTTGAATTGAAACGCTGGTCGTCTAAAAGCGAAAATTTGCTTCAGGTTTTGCGTTACGGTCAACTTTTCGGTGGGAGCAATTACGATGCTCTCAACGACTTGTATAAAAAGCATAATCCTAACGGCGGTGAATTGTCCGACGCACATACGAAACATTTTGATTTAAGTGCAACTTCTAAACTACCCGTAGCAGATTTCAATCGCAAACAGCATTTTATCGTCGTTACAAATGGCGTGGATCAAGAAACACTGGAAGCTATTTCCTATTGGAAGCGCAATGGGTTGAATATTAGCGCGATTGTGTATTGGGTCTACGAGCTGAATAATGAACCTTACATCGAATTCGACATGTATTCTCCGGTTGAGGGGTTTATCTCTTATGAGAGCAATTCTTTCGTAGTTAATACGAGTAACAATCCCGATATGATGGCAGAAGAAAAAGCCGCAGCATATTATCCGGGTTGGCGTGAGAAAATTCAAAGGTTGCAAAAGGGAGATTATGTATTTCTGTATCAGTCCGGTGCAGGAATTGTTGCATACGGTATAGCCGATGGGGTTTTGAAAAAGCAAGATTGTAATGGTCACAAAGATTATGAGTATTACATGCACTTGGATAATTTCAAGAAGTTGAAAACTCCTATTACCGCTAACGAAATGAAACAAATTGCGCAAAAAGGTTTTCCTTTCCCGCAAACGTTGTATGCAATCAGTGATGAAGTGAGAAATCTTTTTGAGAAGGAAATCATAAAAAATCGGCTTTAATTTAGCTTTGAAAGGGTGATAGTAGAATGAAAAAAACTGCTCTGTATGGTGCGATACTTGGTGATATTATCGGTGTTCCATACGAGTTCGATAGGAATAAACCTGCGTCGCGAAATTCTTTTCCGCTGTTTTGTAGGGAATCGAATTTCTCTGATGATACGGTTACGACGATAGCAGTTGCCGACGCGATTTTGAAATCTGGCGACGAAGAGGACGGGAGGATTTTCTTTAACACGCTTGTAGAGACGTTGCAGGCGTGGTGCTGCAAATATCCTCGTCGCGGTTATGGCGGAAATTTTCGCAGGTGGATAGTTGAGAAAAATCCCAAGCCCTATAACAGTTACGGCAACGGCTCGGCAATGCGCGTGTCGGCTGCTGGTTGGTTTTGCGACAACATCTACGATACCCGCGAATGTGCGCGGACGACCGCCCGAATTACTCACAACCACAAAGAAGGCGTGAAAGGCGCAATGGCGACCGCTTGCGCGATATTTTTAGCTAGGACGGGAAAATCTAAAGAGGCTATCAAGTCTTACATAGAATACGAGTTTGGTTACGACTTGAACAGGAAGATTGACGACATTCGCGTTCACTATGAACATACGGAAGAAATATGGGAGACTGTTCCTGAAGCGATAATTACCTTCCTTGAATCGACCGATTTTGAAAGTGCTATTAGAAATACGGTCTGGCTTGGCGGAGATGTCGATACCGTCGGCGCGATAACTGGAAGCATTGCCGAAGCTTTTTACGGCGTCCCCGATGACTTGATTGCCGAATGTCGGAAGCGTCTGCCGAAAGAAATGTTGGACGTTATCGACAGGTTTAACGAGAAAGTTTTCGGTAAAAAAAATGAGTGTTCCAACTGAATTCACTCATAACAGCTTGTCGAACAATCGCCTGACGAAAAAATTTTTTGCGGACGTGGCGTTTATCTACACGTCGGCAAGTGGCGCGATGGGCGATGCCGGAGTGTTGGAAGTTTGGAATAAACGTTTCGAGCATTACAAGTGCTATTGGACATCTAAAACCGCCGAAAAACTCGATAAGGCTTTCTTGCCCGACGATGATGTTCCGGACTTTACAACCCCCAAGAAAAGCGGCTGGTGCTTTTACTATATGGGCTACGGGCACAATTTTTATATCAGAGAGGAATTCGCGGAAGCTTATCTGAAATGTTTTGAGGCTGAAGGTTACGGCGGCGAAATTTATCCTGTCGAAGAGATCATGCTTAAAGTTTTGGGCGGAGGTCAATAGAATGGATTTCAAGGAACAGAATAGGCGCGTGGCTCGTGAAACGTTGCTTGTCACCGAACAGGGCTTTTATCTTAAAGACGGCGAGCACGTTGATTTGGTCAGCGAGAATTTTGGCAAAGCTGTCGTTATTCTTCCGGATGACTCGACGGAATTTGAAAAACATTTGCCGCAACCGTCGGCAGCTTCTTTCGCTGACATTTCGATAACGAATGAAGATTCATTTACGGCGGCGCGGACATTGGGTGGTAACTGTCTCGTGATGAACTTTGCCAATGCGCGTTATCCCGGCGGCGGATTTTTAAATGGTGCGAATGCTCAAGAGGAGTCACTTTGTCGCGAGAGCACGTTGTACAGTTCTTTGAAGAGCGACAAAGCCGCTGAGATGTACGGTTACAACAATCGTCATAGAAATCCTTGCAAGTATAATGCGATGATTTTGTCGCCGAATGTTTGCGTTTTCCGTGACATCAAGGACGAATTTCTTGACGAACCTTTCACGACTGCTGTTGTAACCGTTCCCGCGCTCAACAAAAACGGCGGAGCTAAAAACATTCCGCAAAACGTAGTTGATGACGTTATGAAATTTCGCTTGAGGAATATGTTTGCCGCCGCCGTTCATTACGGATATAAAAATCTTGTTTTGGGCGCGTGGGGTTGCGGTGCTTTTGGTCACGACCCTGAAACGGTTGCCGATTATTTTTTGGAATTACTTTTCCACGAAAATTTTGGCTCGTATTTTGACAAAATAATTTTCGCGATTCTGGACAGAGGCGCGAAGAGAAATTTGAAAGCGTTCCAATCGGTTTTTGATGATAACTCAGCGTCAGTATCGGAATTTGAAATGATTAAGCAACAGGTCAAATATTTGGAGTCGGCGATAAGCGAATTTGAGTTGCGTCAGAGCGCAATGTTTCATAAGCTTGCCGATGTATCACTCCTGAATTTTTTCCGAATAGTTCATGCGAACGGCGGATATTTTCAAGACGACGGCTTCACGGATACTTCCGCACTTCATATTGACGCGCCGAACGAAAATTTTATCGAAGTAAAAATCCTCGTGCCGATGGGCAAAGGTCGCGGGGCTTATCTCGCACCAATGTCGGCGTTTCCTGGAGAATGTCAATTCACTTTGAATCGCGGCACGATATACAAGGTTTTGGAAATTAAGCAGACTGAAGCCGGAATTTGGCAGGTAATTGTTGAGGCTATTGGACGCAATCCGAAGGAGCTGGATTAACATGAGTGAAGAGAGAAGAAAGCCGCATATTTCGCCGGAACGCAGGGAGCGTTATACGTGGCATGTTGGAGATTTAAAGTTTTTGACGGCGGAAGAGTTCGAGCAAATTAAGCAGTCGGGAAATTTTGTTGATTATGGCGTGTTGAAAGAAACTTCCAAAGGCGACGGAAAGGAGTAAAATCTATGTACGGTGCGATATTGGGCGATATTATAAGCCTTCAGCACAAACGTGACAAAAGCGGCATATGCTATTTGGTTAAACCGAAAGTTAAATTCACTGACTACACTGTTTCAACGATTGCGCTTGCAGATGCTTTGACTTCTACCGATAGTGACGACATAAATCAGCTTGAAGAAAAAATAATTCAGTCGTTGATTCGCTGGGGCAAGGAATATTTCAATGCAAATTACAGCTCGCGTTTCAAAAAGTGGCTCGATAATCCTGTGCCGATAGATGAATACGATGGACGCGTTTTTAAATTCTACAGACGTTCGAAGCGCGATTGAAAATGTCATTGCTCTCGGCGGCGATATAAGCGTTCGGGCGGTTATTGCCGGTAGCATTGCCGAAGGCTTTTACGGTGTGTCGTATTCTGAAAAAGAAATGTGCAATCGTTTACTGCCCGAAAACATGCTTGAAATTATGGACAGATTCGATAAATTTTCGCAAAGAAATTTTTTGGAGGTTCCTGACAACGAAGAAGATTTAACTGACGAGCTTATCGAAAATGCTATTAGACAATTTAACAAAATCACTCGGTTCAGATATATTTTTTCCGCTCGACAGGGTATCGTAAACGCATTGACCGTCAGTGGATATTTTTTTCCTCCCGCGCCGTCAATAACGCTACCATTTGGCAAAAATCATCGTGATTCGCCGTCGTTATGACCGGTAATCGCCCTCCTAACGTCTCTTTTATCTCGATTTTCATCGCGTCTATACTTTTCCAATCAAATTTTACCGTCGGCAATTCAAATTCTCGGCTTAGAAATTCCAAAACCTCGAAATTTTCTTTCTCAGACCACATAGTTATAAATTTCTCGTCCGATAATGGCAATTCCGGAAATATTTCCGGCAATTTGTAGCTGTGCGCTAAATATTCCGCCGCTCTCATCAGTTTTTCTCCTTTATAAATGGTTTTTCACTCAAAATTTCAGTTTCAGATTTTCTTTCGGGCTGTATATCATCTTCGGAACGCTTTTTAACTTTTCCGCGCTCGTCCAAAATTGTTGAAGGCGCAACCGCTGATTTTTCTAAAGCTTTCGTCGCATTTTTGCCCCTTTCAACTTCTACTGAATAAATTGCCGCGTCAATTTCAATCGGTATGCCCATCGCCTTTTCCAGTTGCGCTTTGTTTAGGTTATATGAATACAGCGCGTCAAAATAATTCACTTGAGCTTTCGTCAATTTTTCTTGCGCGTCCATGACCGGCAAATTTGTATCTTCGCCCTCTTCGTAGCGAATTTGAGCTATTAAAAATTTTTCTTTAGCTTGTTCGACCGCTTCGGACGTGATTTTTATATTTTCTTCCGCGATTTTTAAATTTGTGTAAGCGTTATGAACTTCAAGCCGAATTGTTTCCAAATTTTGTCTTGCAATCGATTCTGCTTTTCTCTGCGCGGATTTTGCTTGCTCAACTCGCGTTGAAGTTAAATTATTTGAGCTTCAGCGCGTTTTATTTCGTAAATAGCCGCGATTGAGTCCGGTCTATGCGCTAAAGCATATTCCAAACATTCAATTTCGCTTTGTTCGTGAGGAAAATAATATAAATTATCGGCTACGGCAATATTTGTATCAGTCGGCAAGCCGATAATGTTATTTAGAGTGGCAAGCGCGTTAGAATAATCGCCGCGCACCGTGTTAAATCCCTGTCGGCTGTCTGCAATTTGCACTTTTGTTTCAATTACGTCCGCCATAGCGACATTTCCGACGTCGTATTGAATTTGAATATGGCGCAAATGCTCATTTAAGTTATTTAATTCTTCCTGACGAACTTTTATAAGGTTTTTATATTGCAAAACTCTGTAATAAGCCTGAGCGGTTTGAAATTTTACTGCTTGACGAGTATTTTCCAAAGTTAAATCAGCAGAATTTAAACAGAAGTCCGCCGATTTAATTTGCCCTTCGATTTTCCCGCCGGTGTAAAGCGGAATGGATAAAATTACGGAATTTGAATTAGAACTTTTATAAGGCGGGTAATCGGCAAGGTTAATATCGTTTTGACGGCGCGTTTCTTCGTCCATTGCTCTGAAACGATAACGCGCCTCGCGATAATTATGATAATTTCTGCCGCCGATGCGCATTGATGAACTATTCCAGCTTAAAGTTGATCCTAAACTTTTTCTGGCGGCTGAAAGTTCCAATCTTGCCGACTCTCTATCCTCTTTTGCCTGTTCGATTAAGCGATTGTTTTCGAGTGCAAGGGAAATTGCTTTTTCAAGAGTTATGGTCAAATTTTCCTCTGCATTTGCTGCGCAGGCGAAAAATATTGCCGCAATCAATGTCACTGAAAAAATTTTCATGACTTTGCACCTCTGAATTCAGATTTAGTTCATTATAATTGATTTGGGCATAAAAAAATACAGCGGCGAACATTTTTCCCGATGTATTTTTATGAATCCGTATTGCGCATTGAATTTACCGTCAATATAACGTAGATTTATAGCTTGCAAGCGGGCAAATTTGAATTTTGAGAGCGGGACAAGGCAAACAACGCCTCTTATAACTGCAATCCGTGCATGGCGATTCATATGCGCGGAAATTTTCAAGCGTCTGTGATTTCTGCCAATAATCGGCGATTGAATTGGATTTTTCGTCTGGAATGAATTTGCAGGGAGAAAAATTTCCTGTTGAGGTAATGCAGAAATGATTTCTACCTGCCGTGCAACCGCGATTTATGCCGCGATTAGGATTTTTTTTAGGATTTTCGCCGCCCATGAAGGCTTTAAGGACAGAAAAACACGGTTCAACAGATAATTTCATCTGCGCGGGAGCTTTTTCATAGTTGCTGATAAAATTCGCTATATATTCCAAAGCGTCACGGCTCGGAGCAGATTTTTTTATGTTATGCGGATTCATGCCGGTTAAAATCAATTCTTTTACGCCGAGCGAAGAGGCAAATTTAGTTATTTGCTCAAGGTCGCGGAAATTTTCGTCATCCACGAAGAATTTCGCCTGAATGTTTGCAAAATTGAGTTCCTGCAAAATTTTCAGCGCGGAATTTTCAATATCGGCGATAAATTCGCTTGCGCCCGCCGCTATCATGCCTTTTAATTGCTCGCGAGTAATTTTTTTGGACAATTCAACCGTTGCAACGATTTTATTTTCTTTGCAAACGTTCAAAAGTCGGTCGATATGTTCATAATTACCGACATCGCCCGAAAATTTGACGCGCCGAATATTATTTTCCTTGCAATCGTAAATATATTTCAAGGCGATAGCAATCGGCAACGTATTTTTTTCGTCCTTTAGCATGAATTCGACATAAAGCGGGCGATAATAATTAGAAAAATAATGGTGAATAAGGTGCGGAGTCTGCTCAATATACGCTTTTGCCTCGATAATTTTCCCGTCCAGATAATTCAGCTTGAAATAATGAATATCGGTCTGGATAAATGGTTCGACATCGGGCAAAATTCTTATCCAACGGCGTAGCGCGTCGCCTTTCGAGTGCAAACACAAGCCAGAACGCTCCAACCGCGCAATAAATCTATCGACAAGCAGCGGATGACGCCAGCGCGGAAATAATTCAAAGCCCATTTTGTCATGAACGCCCTTTTCGCTTAAATCGAAAGTGAGAGCCACGCCAAAATTTTCGTGCCAAGATTCAATCGTCGCCCATAAAGCATTTATATCGCCTTTCCAACCGATTTTTTTCAAAGCGGGGCAAATATCTTCCCATTTGCTAAGTAATACGGCTAGGCACATGAAATTTAGTTCGCCGCGCCCGGTCATCGTGCCGATTTGTTTAATAATCGCGCCTTCAGGCAAATTTGCAGTTAAATTATCAAGTGGCGCACGAAGTTTACGCGCTCTTTGCTCGCCCATGAACATTGGCAAAACTTTATCCCAAAATTCGCTATAATCGCCATTTTTCGGAGTGACGTCGACAAAAAAACACGGCTCGATTTTTTTATCAGCCGCAAATTGTTCGTAATCGATTTCAATCCAGATAAAATCTACAAATGGTATATTTTTTTCCTCAGCAGTCAATATGTAGTCGACGTAGCGCGAAGGATTGCCGAGTCTGACTTCAAAACCGCTTACGCGAGAAAATTTATTGCCGAATTGCGCCTCGACATTAGAAAAAGCCGCCAAACAATCGTCCGAAATAATTTCCGATACGGTTTGGCGGCGAAGATGCGCTAAAAATTCTTTGACGGATAATTTTGGCTTTTCCATTATGAATTCTCCTTAATATTTTCCGGCATAAGCCCTGTAGTTTTGGCAAGCTCGAAAATTTCTTTCTGACTTTTGGTAGTCATGATAATTTCGCGCTCCTTTTGAGTAAGGCGCGACAGCGGACCTGCCAAAGATAGCGATAATTCTTGTTCGTGATGTTTTTTCCAATGAGCACCGGCAATCAGAGAGGCGACAAGGTTAAAAATTTCCTTAGTTTCGCCGCAATCTTCGCGGAAACAGTTTCCGGTATTAAAATCGGCACGAGATGCGCAGCCACCGCGACAAATAAAGCAATAAGGACAGGTTTTGCACTTTTCCATAATATCAACGGTGCGAGTTTTCCATTTCGCCTTGTCGAAGTTCCAAAGGAAACGTCCAGTTTTTATATCGACGAACCCGACAGCTTTATCATCTTTGCCGACGAAATCCCAACAAGGGAAAATCTTTCCGAAAGGGTCAACAATAGCCATATTTAGTTCCGCGCCGCAATATATCGGAGCAAATGACGCGAAATTTTTCTTTTGGAAGAGATTTTTTAAGTTGGCGGCGATGGAATATTGAGATTCGCGCTCGAAAGCTTCTTCGGTGGTAATTCCGTATTTTATCAGCTCATCGAGAATATCTTTTTCGCGGAGAATATTTTTTTCGTGCTTAAAGTCATTGGTTATAGCTTTGAAGTAATAAGAAAAACTGCCGCGCTTAGTTTTTGCTTTAGGGTCAGTTTCTCTCAAAATTTTTTCATCGGCGGCACGTTCTTTTTCTTTATCGATAAAGCCGCGAGCTTTTAAATCGTCAATCAAAGCTTTTATGCCGTGAATATTTTCCGTTCCGACGTTCACGCGCAAAGAAATTTTTATGCCAAGTTCCAAAGCAAGTTCGACATTAGCCAAAATCTTTTCGTAAGTGCCGACGCCGTTTTTATGAATTCTGCGCTTGTCGTTGACTTCGCCCACGCCGTCAACAGTTATTTGCAAAGATTCAAATTTAAAATCCTCAAAAAATTCGCGATAAGCCTCAAGGTCGTAGCCGTTAGTTATTGCGCCCATTTTTAAATTAAGTTCGCGACAATGTTGAGCGATTTTGCGCACGACGGGCAGATTTTTTTCTAACAAAGGCTCGCCGCCATAAAATGTACACTGGTCAACGTTGTAGCCTCTTGATTTATAATTTTTCAGTGCAGAAAAAATCGCCTCAATCATCTCGTCGCTTATGGTTTTAGAAAGCCAAGATTTTCCTTTACTCAATAGGTGTTGCTCATAACAGTATGGACAACGAAAATTGCAGTCATAGGTTGGAATGATAGCCAATCCGATTATGGAACTGCCATAAACTTTTTTGTGCAAACGGGCAAGTAATTTCATATCGGCGAGTTCTTCAGATTCGTTTTTGCGCGTGAGGTGACCTCTAAGAAGAAATTTTTCAAGGAATGCGAGCGGCAGTTCAGAAAATTTGCCCGCCGAAATTTTTTCGCAGTTTTCCTTTGAAATAATGTCAAACGCGCCGTAAAGCCCATTCACCATCAGCCGATAATCTGCGATTTCTTTTTCGTCCTTATCCAAAAGCGGCAGGATTATTTCATAAGTGCTCAATCTCATATTTATCCTCCTGAACTTTTTCCGGCATAGCTCCTTTAGCTTTGACAATGTCGAAAATTTCTTTCGGATTTTTAGCCGTCATGATAATTTCGCGTTCCTTTTGCGTAAGACGTGACAGCGGCTCTGCCAAAGATAGCGATAATTTCTGTTCGTGATGTTCTTGCCAATGAGTACCAGCAAGAAAAGCGGCAACAAAATTGAAATATTCCTTAGTTTCGCCGCAATCTTCGCGAAAACAGTTACCGGTATTATATTCGGCACGAGCAGCGCAACCGCCTTTGCAAATAAAACAATAAGGACAGGAGTCGCTCAAGTCGCAATGGTTGCCGGATTCACTTCTGCCGCACTAAATGTCGTTCGTTCAGTAGCACTTTTGCGATTCTCCGTTCATGTTGATATGGCTTTGGAATCAGCAATGTTAGCGCGAGTGCTTGCCTTGCCGACAAAATTTTTCCGCCAATTCACGTCTGGCAATTTGGCGGCGCGTATGCAAGGGCTTAGCCGAATTCAAACTTTTTTGGCGGGAGAAACAATCGGCATTGTGTTTAACTTTGCTTTCGGCTTTTGGAGCTTAGGCTTGATGTGTTACTACAGCGTAAAATTGACGGGCGCGGCTCTGCTTATCTTGCTGAAATGGACGACATGGAACTCGATAGCAAGCAACTGCGTGCGGTAGCCGGCGGAATCGAATGGTGCCGAGATTGCAGCGACTTTTGCAGTGCTAATCGCTTATAATTATTGAGGAGGAAATTACTATGGGAAAATTGACAGACGAACAGAAAGCTAATCTCTCGCAAGAAGTTATCGCGAAGGCTATGCAGTGCGAGACGCCCGAACAACTTATCGAACTTGCCAAAAGCGAAGGCTTTGACCTGACAAAAGACGAGGCAGAAGCTTATCTTGACGAAATGGAAGACATCGAACTCGACAACCAACAACTTAAAGCGGTTGCCGGCGGCTACTGTGCGTACTTCGAGTGCCCTAAACATAAAAACGAGAATCCTTGTGGTTCCTAGTTGTGGTGAATAAACAGTTAGAGAAGTGAGAATATGGGCAAATTGACCGACGAACAGTTATACGATTGAATAAGGAAGAAAGTTAATTGTGAGAGCTATTGATATTTTTGACATTATTTGTTCACACGCGGCGCGACACGGGCGCGACGAAAAACTTTTCGGGAAAAATTTTCCTTTGGCGCATGAAGTAATAGCCAATTCTTTAGCCGGAACTCCTTTTTCCGAAATTTGGTTTGAAGTCCCGCTTTTGGGTGCGCCGCGTTTTGATTTGCACGTCGTTCTTTCCAACGAGACAGTTAAAGCGCGAAAAACTTTGCCCGACGATTTAATTGACGGCGATTTTAATGCGGCATTTGAATTGTACGAGGGCAAGAAAAAATATGGCGGCTACGGATTCACGCTTGCTTTCGACATAAGCGAGGGAAAAACTAAAAGTCATGCTCTGCACTTGCTTGATACCGCGCCTTTCTACGACGTTGAAAAATTTTTTGAAGCGGTCGGAAATCGTAAGGCGGCAGAACATTTTCTTAATTTTGTTGAGCGTATGCCTAAAGGGTGGCACGTTTGGTACTATGGCTTACTGACTTCCCGCGAAAATAAGCCGTTGCGCATAGATATTTACACGAGCAGAGCCATTAAAGAAGCTTATGCAAAGGATATATCGCTTTTCGCTCGTCATCTTAAGGACGTAGGCTTTTCAGCTGTCTCCGATACTTTTTTGGAGCGAACAAGGGAACTTGCCGCAATGCCCTTTGTAATGGAGTTGCAATTTGACTTATTGCCGGACGGCTCCACCGGCTCGACAATCAGCACGTCTTGTTCTTTCGGCAAATTTCTAAAGGACCGCAAAGAAATTCCTGCGGGCGATATTGCCGAACACATGGAAAACGCGCAAGTCGTATTTTGCAATATTTCTGCCGCCGAACTCAAAAAAGATTTTTTGCATGGTGAAATTGCCGAGCTCATGGAAAAAATTCAAAGTTGGGGACTTGCTGACGAACGTTGGCACCTGTTGCCGGAAGCGTCATTCATAAAAAGACTTTCACTCAGCTCGGTATCCCTTGAAATTTTCAACAGACCACGATTTATAAAGTTGCGTTACAAAGAGGGCAAGCCTTTCGACGCTAAAGCATATTTTCAAGCAGGAGGAATACAAAGTAAATGAGGCTAAGCACCTATGAAATAATCCTGCCGCTTTTGGACAAGGACAGGAAAGAAATTGCAGATTATCGCTGATTGTGAACGGACTTTACGGCGCGTATGACATCGTTTCAAAGGAAGATTGCGAAAAAATTTCGGCGGGCAAATTTTCTGAACTACCGCCCGCACTCCTTGAAAAATTTCTTCTTAGAGGGCACCTTACGCGCAAAAGCGAATCTGAAGAACTCGCCGATATGAAATTACTTGCCCGTTTGCACAAAAAAGTTTATGGCAGTTCCATAATCGGATTAATTATCATGCCAACCTACGATTGCAATTTTCGTTGCCCGTATTGTTTTGAACAACACCGCTTGAACAAGGAAAAAGATTGGCTTTCTCAAACAATTTCAGACGAAATTATTGATTCTGTCTTCTCAGCACTGAAAAATTATAAATCAAGAGGCTACAACGTTGACCAGTGTACATTTTATGGCGGCGAGCCTTTGTTAGAAAAAATCTGCCTGTCGTGCGCAAAATCGCCGAGCATTGTCGCGAACTAGATATAACTATGACCGCAACAACAAATGGCTACGACCTTGATAAATATATTGACCTTTTGACAGAATTTAACTTTAAACAAATTCAAGTAACGGTTGACGGCGTGGGCAAAATCAATGACCGGCTTAGAGTTCATAAAGACGGCGTCAGCACTTACGAGCGAATTTTAGCAAATGCCGAGCGTGCATTGGAACTTGGTATACAAGTTTCTATTCGCGTAAATGTTGACTCACAAAATATTTACGGCATGAAAGATTTGATTGACGATTTAAAAGCTCGCGGCTTTATTAAAAAAGCAAGCAATGCTAAGGCAAAAACTGGGGTTGTTGGTAAATTAAAAGTGAATAACAGAAGCAGCAAGTAAAACGAAATTCTCAAAGCAATCAGCCAATTTGTCGAAGCGCGTGGC
>ODAJ014775127.1_pt1 | contig 15267 bp, 11 predicted proteins | sample 1539241 | NCBI WGS metagenome assembly ODAJ01 (sample SAMN02144231, study PRJEB22623) | gut metagenome | biome: sheep rumen | host: Ovis aries | place: New Zealand
GTCAGCGAAGTCATTTTGCCGAAGAAATCGTCATCGTAAACAATGCTGCCATTCTCATCCTTCTTCAGGTCGTAAAGGTTCTTGGTAGTCACCTGGAACATCTGACCGGCGCCTTCACAATCGCTAGCGGTGATGATAGGCGTATGGAAATAGAAGAAGCCCTTCTGGTGAAAGAAAGTGTGGATGGCCATAGCCATATTGTGACGGATGCGGAAAACGGCACCGAACGTATTCGTACGAGGACGAAGATGAGCTATTTCACGAAGATATTCGAACGAGTGGCCCTTCTTCTGCAAAGGATACTCATTCGGATCGGCCTTACCATAAATTTCGATAGAGTCGGCTTGAATTTCAACAGCCTGACCAGCGCCCATAGACTTAACCAAAGTACCAACAACCGAGAGGCAGGCACCAGTCGTAACATCTTTCATCAGTTCTTCAGAGAACTTAGAAGCGTCAGCAACAATCTGAATATTATTGATAGTAGAACCGTCATTAAGAGCGATAAAACTTACATTTTTGTTACCTCTTTTTGTACGAACCCAACCTTTGACGTTAACAGTAACATCGTAGGTAGTCATTTTGACTGCATCAACAATCTTAGTTCTACGAATTTCCATTTTGAATAATTAAAAAGTTGAAAGAATAAGGGTTAAAACCCCTGACATTTAAATTTTCACAAAATTAATGAAATTTACACAGAAAAAGTAAAAATGAACTATTGAATTACAAAGTAGAGGCTATAAGTTATAAACTGAAAGCAAAAGGGACAAAAAAAAGAGGAACTCCGAAGAGTTCCTCTTAAATATGATTGAAATTAATTTAATCTAATTACTTAGAGTAAAGTTCGATTTCAACACGACGGTTCTTAGCACGGCCAGCCAAAGTAGTGTTAGAAGCTACAGGGTTAGCAGAACCATAACCGAATGACTGGATCTTAGAAGCGCTAACGCCCTTGTTAACCAAGTAAGCCTTAACAGCAGCGGCACGATCCTTAGAGAGCTGAAGGTTCTTAGCAGCCTGACCTGAGTTGTCGGTGTAACCTTTCAAAGTAACAGTCCATTCCTGGTGAGCCTTCAACAAAGTTGCAAGACCATCGAGTGAAGAATAAGAAGACTGCTTGATGATAGCCTTAGCAGACTCGAATTCCAACTGAGAGAATGCGGTCTTGATGATTTCATCCTCTTCCTTGGTAGGAGTGTAACGAACAGCAGGCTTAGTATCGCGGATGTGCTTGTTCAAAGAATCCTGAGTAGCCTTCAACTCGTTCTGAAGCTTAGCGATCTGAGAGTTCTGGTTGTTGATCTGCTCCTCAAGACGAGAAGTCATTTCAGCAGCCTGACGCTTCTGCTCGTCAAGCAATGGAGTGATATCTGGAACTTCTACCTTTGGTTCGTAGTCAACAAGGGCAACATTGCGAACATTGCGGTCGCCACCGAATTTGTAACGAACACCAACGTTAGCCATCAACTGCCATGAGCCACCGTTTTCGCCACCTTTAGGGTGCCAAGCCTTAACGGTAGAACGTCTTGCCTCACCATCCAAACCGATAGCGAAGTACTTAGAAACGTTGTACTCGAAGTTCAAGCCCAACCAAGCCATAGGAGCTGCGCCATCGTTCTCGTAACCCTTATTTTTACCTTCAGTAACTTCGTAATCGTAAATCATTGCACCGAGACCAGCGTTCAAGTAAGTGTTGAACTTCTGCCATCCTGCAGAACGATACTTAGCCAAAAGGTTAGAAAGGTTAGAAGAAGCAAACAAAGAGATTTCGTGAGCTGTATTCTCATACTTCTTCTGGTTGTTACGTGCCCAAGTGTAATCCAAGCCAAGGCCCCACAAAGGATTGAAAGTGTATTCAACCTGTGCGCCAACCTGTGGGTTGAAGTCAGAGTTAGGCAACAAAGCCGCACGATCGTTTGACTTAGACGAGTTAATAACGTTAACACCGCCATTAATGTCAAATGACCAGTGGCACAAACCCTTAGCTGCAGCTGAATCAGCAGCAACCTCTTCCTGTGCAAAAGCGTTGCATGCAACAGCAGATGCTACAAATAAGCCTAAGAATTTTCTTTTCATAAAAGATATTCAAATAAATTAAAACTTTTCTTTTCTAGAATTAAATCAAATTGTGTTGCAAATATATATATTTTCCTAAATATGTTTTACAACACAAGGCGTTTTTTTTAATAATTACTTCTCGCCCTGAGAAAGTTTGTCCTTCAAAGCTGCGAGAGCAGAGATATCACCGAGGGTGCTCTTTTCAAGAGTGATGTTCACTGCAGCGTCAGACTTCTTAGCAGCAGCCTTCTTCTTCTTGCCTTCACCTTCTTCGCCACCTGCCTGCCATACACGAGTGTGTGAGAGAGAGATGTGGTGAGTATCTTTGTTGAATTCAGTAACGCGGAAGTTCAAAGTTTCGCCTTCCTTAGCTACAGAACCGTCTTCCTTAGCCAACTGCTTAGAGAAAGCGAAGCCTTCTACACCGTGGCCAAGATTAACGACAGCGCCCTTATCCTTGATTTCAGTGATAGTACCTTCAACGATAGAGTCAACAGCGAAAGAAGCCTCAAGAGCATCCCAAGGGTTTTCCTCAAGCTGCTTGTGACCCAAGCTGAGGCGACGGTTTTCCTTGTCTATTTCAAGAACAACAACCTCGATGTCGGCACCAATCTGAGTGAATTCAGAAGGGTGTTTGAACTTCTTAGTCCAAGAAAGGTCAGAAATGTGGATCAAGCCGTCAACGCCTTCTTCCAATTCAACGAATACACCGAAAGTAGTGAAGTTGCGAACCTTAGCGGTGTGCTTAGAACCAACAGCATACTTAGTTTCGATGTTTTCCCATGGATCTGGCTTAAGCTGCTTGATACCGAGAGACATCTTGCGGGTTTCGCGGTCGAGCGTCAAGATAACAGCTTCAACTTCGTCGCCAACCTTCAAGAAGTCCTGAGCTGAGCGGAGGTGCTGAGACCAAGACATTTCAGAAACGTGGATAAGACCTTCAACGCCAGGAGCGATTTCAACGAAAGCTCCGTAGTCAGCCATAACGACAACCTTACCCTTAACCTTGTCACCAACCTTAAGGTCAGCGTCAAGAGCATCCCAAGGATGAGCAGTAAGCTGCTTCAAGCCGAGAGCGATACGCTTCTTTTCGTCATCGAAGTTAAGGATAACGACATTGAGCTTCTGGTCGAGGTGAACAACCTCTTCTGGATGGGTAACACGGCCCCAAGAAAGGTCAGTGATATGGATGAGACCATCAACACCACCGAGGTCGATGAACACACCGTAAGAAGTGATGTTCTTAACGGTACCTTCAAGGATCTGACCCTTTTCAAGCTGTGAAATAATATCTTTCTTCTGTGCTTCAAGTTCAGCCTCGATAAGAGCCTTATGTGAAACAACAACATTCTTGAATTCCTGATTAATCTTAACGACTTTGAATTCCATTGTCTTACCAACGAATACATCGTAGTCGCGGATAGGCTTAACGTCGATCTGAGAACCTGGCAAGAACGCTTCGATACCGAATGCGTCAACAATCATACCGCCCTTAGTTCTGCACTTGATCAAGCCCTTAAATACTTCGTCCTTTTCAAGAGCTTCGTTAACACGCTGCCAAGACTGAGACAAACGTGCCTTCTTGTGAGAAAGAACCAACTGGCCCTTCTTGTCTTCCTGGCTTTCGATGAAACATTCAACCTGGTCACCGATCTTCAAGTCAGGATTGTAGCGGAACTCGTTAGTAGAGATGATACCGTCGGACTTGTAACCAACGTTAACAACGACTTCGCGCTTGTTCATTGCGATAACAGTACCCATAACCACCTGGCTATCCTTAAGTGCGTTAAGGGTGTTGTCGTACTTTGCTTCAAGAGATTCCTTGCTTTCAGAAGCCTGGACATCACCATTTTCGTAGGTTGACCAATCGAAATCTTCAAGAGGCTTAACCTGTTCAGTTAATTTGCTCATTTTAAATGAATAAAAAATTAAAAATTAGTGGTTTGACATTATGTGTATAAAATCGGGTGCAAAATTACTAAAAATTCGTGATTATCAGCACAAGAGACGAACAATATTTCAATAAAGCGGCCCAGAAACGCGAAAAAAACGCATTTTTCTGTAATTTTATGGAAAAAAGAGAGGTTATGCCAGACAAATTAAAACTCACCATACTTGGAAGAGGCTCCGCAATACCGTCAAAACTTGCGAACCAAAGTTCCCAAATATTAGGAATACACAGCAAGTATATGCTTATTGACTGCGGTGAGGGCACGCAGAACGTAATCAGGCAGCTGGACCTATCTCTTGCCAGACTAAACCACATCTTTATATCGCACCTGCACGGCGACCACATTCTGGGCTTACCCGGACTGCTGTCGACACTGGGCATGCTCGGGAGGAAAGGCACCTTAAATATATATGGGCACGCAAATCTGGAAAAATACATCGAGCAACAGATTTCCTTTTTCGGAGAGGACTTCGGCTTTCCGATAGCCTTCCATGCCATCGACCCCTTCCACCCCGCAGTCATCTACGAAGATAAGGCGATGAAGGTGACCTCGTTTCCGCTGAAACATTCCATACCAAGCAACGGCTTTATTTTTGAGGAAAAGCCCAAACCGCTACACCTGTGCAAGGAAAAAGCGGACAAGTACGGTGTCCCCATCTCGCAATACCTTAACATAAAGAACGGAATGGATTATGTGGACGAGGACGGCAGAGTTATTCCAAATGCCGAGCTCACCCTTCCGGCAGACCCCAGCAAAAAGTACGTTTATTGCAGCGACACGGCCTATAACGAGAAAATGATACCGCTGATAGAGCACGCCGACTGCCTCTTCCACGAGGCGACCTTCTTGAGCCAGCAGAAACTACGGGCCAAAGAGACGCAACACAGCACAGCAGCCCAAGCCGCCGAAATTGCACGAAAAGCGAAAGTAAAACAGCTAATTATAGGGCACATTTCTGCCCGCTACACCGACTTCGAACCCCTGCTAGAGGAAGCAAAGGCCATTTTTGAAAACACAATACTGGCCGAAGAGAAGAAAAGCTACTGGTTCTAGATTTTCGAGGCAAGGTTTTTCGCTTCAACCAAAGCCAGATTACCCTCAATATCGCCTGCCTCTTTCACGCCACGCACCAAAACGGTGCCACAATCGTCTAAATGGAAAAATTCTAGGCAGAGGTGATATTGGCACAGAATAGAATCGAACAAATTAGGCAAAGTAGCCGCGCCGACCGCCAGCAGCGCCATTTTAAAAATAGGGAAACTGTCGCGGAGCGGATTATGCAAACGATCGACCAATGCCTTTAGTTGCGCACTGATGCTGTAGAAATAAACCGGAGTGGCAACCACCAAAACATCGGTTTTCGAGAGCAGCGCGTAAACCTGTTCCATATCGTCGTGCTGAGAGCAGCGATGTTCACTGTTCTTAAAACAGAAATTGCACCCCCTGCACGGCTGTATGCCGAGTTTAGCGACATTGACCACCTCGACACTATGCTGCGGGCCTAGCCCTCCAACAAAGGCCTCGACCAGTTTGGCCGTATTGCCATTCGGTCTGGGGCTGCCCATAAGAACTGTGACCCTACCCATAATTATTTACCGACAATAGTTTGAAGAATAGCGATAGCGTCGTTCACACAAGAGACGCCATTAAAGACAATAGCACGGTTATCGGACCCCTTGAAGGTACACTGTGCCGGATGCGAAACCACATAATCGATAATGTTTCCGAACACCTGCGAATTGAAATAAGGCGAATTTTGAGACTGAATCAGGAAAGCGGTCATACGCTCGTTTTTAAGCACCAGTTTTTCAAAACCCAGCCCAATGGCAAGCCACCTCAGGCGGACCAGGGACATCAGGTTCAGCGCCTGTTCAGGAATAGGGCCGAAACGGTCGACAAGATTATCTTGGAACTTCTGCATCTCGGCTTCATCCTTTACATTGTCTAAGTCGCGATAGAGGTTCATACGTTCAGAAACATTGCTGATATATTCCGCCGGGAACATCAGTTCCATATCGGTTTCCATTTGGCAGTCGGAGACAAAAGTCTCGTTTTCGGCAACCTCGGAATTTTCACTGGCATAAATGTCGGCGAACTCTTCATTTTTCAGTTCATCGACCGCCTCGTTCAGAATTTTATGATAGGTTTCATACCCCAAATCCGCAATAAAGCCACTCTGTTCGGCACCCAACAGGTTGCCAGCGCCACGAATGTCCAAATCTTGCATAGCGATATTGAAGCCGCTGCCAAGATCAGAGAACATTTCAATCGTCTCTAACCGTCGGCGGCTTTCATCAGGAAGAGCCGAAAGCGGAGGCGAAAGCAAATAACAGAAAGCCCTGCGGTTACTACGTCCAACGCGACCGCGCAACTGGTGCAGATCGCTCAAACCGAAGTTCTGGGCATCGTTTATAATAATTGTATTACAGTTCGAGATATCAATACCCGACTCAATAATAGAGGTAGACAAAAGGATGTCGTAGTCGAAATTCAAGAAATCGAGCACCACTTTTTCCAAATCCTCACCCGGCATCTGTCCATGTCCGATAACGACCCTGGCAGAAGGGACGAGCCTGTTTATCATCTCCTTCAGCGGGAGTAGGGAAGCGATTTTGTTGCTAACGAAGAAGACCTGTCCGTTTCGTCCGAGCTCGTATTTAATAGCCTCGCTAATCACTTCCTCGCTAAACACCGACAGTTCAGTCTGCACAGGGTAACGGTTAGGTGGCGGAGTCGTCATAATAGACAAGTCGCGGGCCCCCATCAGAGAGAACTGCAAAGTTCTTGGGATAGGCGTAGCTGTAAGGGTCAGCGTATCGACATTGACCTTCATCTGTCGGATTTTCTCTTTAGTAGAGACACCAAACTTCTGTTCCTCGTCGATAACGAGGAGCCCCAAGTCGTGGAATTTGACAGATTTACCTATAAGTTTATGCGTACCGATAACAATATTGATTTTACCGTCGGCCAAATCTTTCAGCACCTCTCTTGTCGCCTTGGCAGAGCGCGTCCGGCTCAAATAGTCGACCCTGCAGGCCATCCCCTTCAAACGTTCCGAGAAAGTCTGGTAGTGTTGGAACGCCAGCACCGTAGTAGGAACCAGCACAGCAACCTGCTTGTTGTCGGCAACTGCCTTGTAGGCGGCACGGATGGCAATTTCGGTTTTACCGAAGCCCACATCGCCACAAATAAGGCGGTCCATAGGCTCGTCCTTCTCCATATCCTTCTTCACGTCGGCCGTAGCCTTCAGCTGGTCGGGCGTATCTTCGTAAATGAAAGACGACTCCAGTTCCTGCTGTAAGAAGCTATCGGGAGAGAAAGCGAAACCACGTTCCTGTCGGCGACGGGCATAAAGAGCAATCAGGTCACGGGCAATGTCCTTAACCTTCTTTTTAGTACGGTCTTTAAGAGCCTGCCAGGCACCCGTACCCAGTTTGTTGATTCGGGGTTCCTCGCCCTCCTTTCCCCTGTACTTGGAGATTTTGTGCAACGAATGGATACTGATGAAAACGAGGTTGTCGTCTTTATAGACCAGCTTGATAACCTCTTGCTTTTTTCCGCTAATATCCATCGTCATCAGTCCGCCGAACTTACCGATACCGAAATCGATATGGGCCACATAGTCGCCGACCTGCAAAGTCTTCAGCATTTTCAGCGTCATAGCGGCCTTACCCGCCCTAGCCCTTTCGGAAGAAAGGCTGTATTTATGGAAGCGGTCGAAAATCTGGTGGTCGGTGTAGCAGCAAATCCGGAGGTCATTATCAACGAACCCCTGGTGTAGGGTTTTCTGGACCGGAGTAAACGAGATAGCGCGCTGCATATCACCAAATATAGCCTTAAGCCTATCGGTCTGGTGCGTATTAGCGGCCATCACATATATCTTGTACTTGTCGGCCAACATCTGCTGGAAGTTGTCGGCAATCAAGTCAAAATTTTTATTAAATAAAGGTTGTGGAGAGATATGGAACTCTAAGACAGCAGAACCAGTGAACGCATTGTGAAGACCGAACTCCGCAATTTTAAACGTAGCGACCTGTTCTAAAAAACCGTCATAGTTGAAAGCCTTCTCAAAGCCAGCGTTTTCCTCGTCGAGGTTCTTCATGCAACCCGACGCATAATTATAGTCGGAGAAAGCCAGCAAAGTGTCTTTGGAAATAAACTGTAGGAAAGGGACGATGTCGTTCGAGCCCGAATTAACGTCAGAAACGACAGACACTTTCTCCTTCTTCTCTTTCGACAACTGGTTGTCGACCTCGAAAGTACGGATAGAATCGACCTCGTCGCCGAAAAAGTCAATTCGGAACGGGAAATCGGAAGAGAAAGAGAAAACATCGAGGATAGAGCCACGCACCGAGAACTGACCGGGCTGGAACACAAAATCGACCTGTTCGAAACCGAACTTCACCAGTTCCATTTTGACCGCCGACATAGTCACCCTCTGGCCAACGCTTACCGACAGTGTTTTCGTGTGCAGGGCTTCGGTAGAAACCACCTGTTCGAACAACGCCTCGGGGTAAGTCACCACCATAACAGGCGAGCCAGACACATCGAGCGCGTTAAGCGTTTCCGTCCGCATAACCTCGTTTCCCGGGTCTTTTTCACCATATTTAATGCCACGCTTATACGACGAAGGGAAGAAGTAGACATCGAGTCCACCCGTTATTTGTACCAAATCGTTATAGAAATAAGCGGCGTCTTCCTGGTTATCGAGCACAAAAGCGACGCTTCTGTTCAAATCGTGAAAAACAGAGGAAAAAAAGACAGCCCCGTAGGAGCCGGCAAGCCCTTTCAACCAGATATGGTTGTTTTTGTTTGCGCCGAACCACGCCAGGAACTTGTTCAACTGCGGATGTTTCTCCTGCAGAAAGAGTAAATCAGCTATTTCCATACCAAAGCAGAGAACGCGAAGGGCAGCACTACCCTATCTTGCTAATCTTACGAAGTTGTTCCTCGTCAATAATCTTGATTTTTCTACCATCGAGCGAGATAAGGTTCTCGGCCACAAAAGTAGAAAGGGTTCTGATTGCGTTGGAAGTCGTCATGTTAGAAAGGTTAGCCAAGTCTTCACGCGACAAGAAAATACTGATGGTTTCCCCATCAGACTCAACGCCATAGCTGTCTTTCAGGAACAACAGCGATTCGGCCAAGCGGCCACGTATATGTTTTTGAGTGAGGCTGACGGCACGCTTGTCGGCAATGCCCAAGTCAACAGCCAGTGCCTGAATAAAATACCAGGCCAAATCTTTATTTTCAGAGATAAGTCTGCGGATAACCGCCTTCGGAATGGCATAAATAGTAGTGGCCTCGAAAGCGCAAGCGGCGGTGACAAAATCTTCCTCAGCAAACATAGCCCTATAGCCCAGCATTTCGAATGGCTTGACCATACGGACAATCTGGCTACGTCCGCCAACACCTGTCTTATAGATTTTCACCTTTCCCTTAACGACACAATAAACCAATGTCGGAGTATCGCCCTCGCAGTATATAATTTGGTTCTTCTTGTAATTCTGAACGATAATATTCTCCTTCAGATATTTCAACTGATCTTTAGTCAGGATTTTCCAAACGTCAGAAACCTCATCAATACTTTGATACTCGGCTTTAGGGGTCTTTACCATATTTATTCCGATTTTTCTACAAATTTATGAAAAAAAACAGAAAACGCAACGAAATCAACCTATTCAAAAACAATTAGTCGACAAACATACGCTAGTAAAAAAAAAAGCAGTGTATCGGAAAAGGCTTCCAAACACACTGCTTTTCCATAGGGATATATTATCGGCTAGAAAGCCTTATCGAATTTCGAAGCATCGTACAAATCGTTTCTCTCGTCACGGTTCGGATAGTCGATTGTGAAATGGAGGCCACGGCTTTCTTTTCTGTCGATAGCCTGTCGGGTAATAAGATAACCCACATTCACCATATTTCTCAGTTCACAGATGCTGCGGTTGGCCTTAACGCGTTTGAAGAGGGCTTCTGTTTCTTCGTAAATGAGGTCAAGACGGTCCCACGCCCTCTTAAGTCGCAAGTTGCTGCGTACAATGCCCACATAGTTACTCATAATCTGTCCCACCTCTTTAACGTCTTGTGCAATAAGCACTTTCTCTTCGTTAGTGAGCGTACCCTCGTCGTTCCATTCAGGCACAGCCTCGTTGAAAGTGTACTGGTCGATGACAGACAAGCTGTGCTTTGCGGCAGCATCGGCATAAACAACCGCCTCGATGAGCGAGTTACTAGCCAAACGGTTACCGCCGTGCAAGCCTGTGCAAGAGCATTCGCCGACCGCATAAAGGCGCTTGATGCTAGAGCAAGCGTTAGTGTCGACTTTAATACCACCACACATATAGTGGGCGCAAGGCACAACCGGAATGTATTCCTTTGTGATGTCGATACCGATGCTCAGGCACTTTGCATATATATTTGGAAAATGGTGTTTAACCTCTTCCGGATCTTTATGGGTAACATCGAGGCAGACGTGGTCGATACCATGAATCTTCATCTCCTTGTCGATAGCACGAGCAACAATGTCGCGTGGAGCCAGCGAGAGGCGCTCGTCGTACTTCTCCATAAAGGTTTCGCCCGTAGGAAGGCGCAAAATGCCGCCAAAACCGCGCATGGCCTCGGTAATCAGGTAAGCCGGATGCGACTCGTCGGGGTTATAGAGGGCTGTTGGGTGGAACTGTACAAATTCCATATCCTTCACCGTACCTTTGGCACGGTAAACCATGGCGATGCCATCGCCAGTAGCCACATTAGGGTTTGTGGTAGTCGCATAAACCGACCCCGTACCGCCAGTAGCCATCAGGGTCACCTTCGACAGGTAGGTGTCGATTTTACCCGTGTTACAGTCGAGGACGTAGGCGCCATAGCACTCGATGTTCGGTGTGCGTCGTGTGACCTCCATACCCAAATGGTGTTGGGTGATGATTTCCACTGCAAAATGGTTTTCCAGTACAGTTATTTCGGGAGTGTTTCTCACAGCCTCCATCAGACCGCGCTGGATTTCATGTCCGGTGTCGTCGGCATGGTGAAGGATACGGAATTCAGAGTGTCCGCCCTCACGGTGCAAATCGAAAGAGCCGTCTTCCTTTCGGTCGAAATTCACGCCCCAGTTCACCAGTTCCATAATCTGGTCGGGAGCATTCTTCACCACCTGTTCAACAGCAGCCAAGTCGGAGATAAAATCACCGGCGACGATGGTATCGTTAATATGTTTTTCGAACGTATCGACAGCAAAATTGGTGACAGAAGAAACACCACCTTGGGCCTTGTCGGTATTAGCCTCGCCCATTTCAGACTTACAAATAAGGGCTATAGAGCCTTTCTTGGCACGCGCTACCTTCAGCGCATAGCTCATACCAGCTACACCGGAGCCAATTATTAAGAAATCGAATTTCTTTATCATTTTCAGAATATAAGTACCTAAATATAATTTAAGAGATAGGACAAAAGTAGCACATTAAATTAAAAATGGTAACTTTGGAACTGAAAAATGTAAATTCAAGGATACAAAAAATAACATTCATTAAAGGAATACACCTTTTCAACGCCTCTGCAGCATGTGGCCAAGAGACGTAACAAACCAGAAAAATATGAATGACACAGCCATACTGACCACCCTCTGCAACAAACACCTCGGGCAGGGCGAATGGACCCACGAGTTGATAAAGGGCGAAGGTTCGAACCGGAAATACTACAGATTGAGAAACGCGAAAGACGGGAGCACCTGCATTGGCGTTATAGGCGAAGACCAAAAAGAAAACGAAGCCTTCATCTACCTTTCGGGGCAGTTCAAACAGAAGGGGCTTCCCGTTCCACAATTCATTGCAGCGAGCGACGACCACATGGCCTACTTGCAAGAAGACTTGGGTGACACCTCACTCTACAGCGAAATTCAAGACGCCATCAAGACCGGGGTTTTCGGAGAGAAAGAGCTCGGACTACTCAAACAGATTGTCTCGTGGCTGCCAGTGTTACAGTTTGAAGGCAGCGAAGACCTGGACTTCGGCGTATGCTATCCGCAAGCCGAAATGGACAAAAGGGCCATAATGTGGGACTTGAACTACTTCAAGTACTGTTTTCTAAAGCTACAGAAAACCAGTTTCAGCGAGCCACTGCTGGAAGACGACTTCGAGCAACTTACCGCAGACATACTGGGTATACCCTACCACAACTTTATGGTTCGCGACTTCCAGAGCCGAAACGTGATGGTTAAAGACGGACGAACCTACTTCATTGACTACCAGGGAGGCCGCAAAGGCCCCTTCCTGTACGATGTTGCCTCGTTCGTTTGGCAGGCAAAAGCCAATCTGCCCAAAGCCGTAAAAGAGCAGTTGGTAGAGACCTACTACAACGCACTCAAAAAATACGTGAACCTTCCACGCAAGGCCTTCGACGAACTGCTGCAGGAAATGGTCTTGTTCAGGACACTGCAGGTGCTAGGGGCATACGGCTTCAGAGGGCTGATTGAGAAAAAACAGCACTTCATTGAAAGTATACCCTTCGCCATAAAGAACGTGAGAGAGTTGCTCCAGACCACCGTAGCAGACCGCTACCCGCACTTGAAACAAGTGCTTACCAGCTTAAGTGAAAAAGAAGAGTACCAACAAAAAGATATGAAAGAAACAGACACCAGCAAACTGACCGTCAGCGTATACAGTTTCAGCTACAAAAAGGGCATTCCGGCCGACGAGAGTGGAAACGGGGGCGGCTACGTGTTCGACTGCCGCGGCGTACACAACCCCGGCAAATATGACCAATTCAAGCCCCTAACCGGAAGAGACCAGGCCGTGATAGACTTTCTGGAGAAAGACGGCGAGATTCTGACCTTCCTGGAAAGCGTGTATGCGCTTGCCGACGCCCATGTGGCACGATACATAGAACGGGGGTTCAGCAACCTGATGTTCTGCTTCGGATGCACAGGCGGACAGCACCGGTCGGTATATTCGGCCCAGCACACCGCCGAGCACATTGCCAAAAAATTCGGCGTCAAGGTGAACCTAATACACCGGGAACAACATATTGAAGAAAAATTCAACTATTGAAGCGGAACCATGTACATCATAAATACAACATACGCCGTTTCGGCATCGCTCTGCAACGAATGGAAGAAATGGGTGAGCCAGACGCTATTTCCGGCAATGATCAGGACCGGACAGCTGACAGCGCCCCGCATGTTCAAAGTAATGGTCGCCAACGAGAACGGAGACGAGTCGTTCTGCGTCCAGTTCGAGACCGACATTGAAGGCGTAAGGCTTTGGAAAAGCGACTTGGAGGAACAGACCAAGAAACTCATTAGCGACACGTTCGGCTTATCGGTAATCGGGTTCAGCACCATTCTCAAAGAGGTCAAATAAGCGATGGCAAACTTGGCGAAAAAAGAAGCACGCACCATATTGGGCATTGACCCTGGCACAAACTACATGGGCTACGGCGTAATCAGGACCGGAGGCACCAAACCCGAGTTGCTGGCACTGGGCGTACTGGACATGAAAAAAGGGAACGACGGATACGAGAAACTAAAGGAGATATTCCGCTTCACCAACGACCTGATAGCCCAACACCACCCTACCGAATTTGCCATTGAAGCCCAATTCTTCGGGAAAAACGTGCAAAGTATGCTGAAACTGGGACGCGCCCAGGGCATATCTATAATAGCCGCCCTAGAAAACGGGCTAACCGTTGCCGAATATGCCCCGCTGAAAATAAAGCAGGCGATAACAGGCAACGGAATGGCCAGCAAAGAGCAGGTGGCTGCCATGCTGAAGCAATACCTGCACATAAAAAGCGAGGAAATGCCCGACCACCTGGATGCGACAGACGCTGTTGCCGTGGCACTGTGCCACCATTTCGAGACCAACCGCAAACTGCCAGGCACCAAGAATTTTAAAAGTTGGAGCGATTTCGCAAGGCAGAACCAAAGCCGCGTAACCAAAGGACGGACAAGAAAAGAAACAGAAAATTAAGGTTCCGAAACCATAACAAAATCAAAAAAAAGGAAACGGAACCATATTTTCAAGAAAAGGTTTTATATTTGTATAAAACTAACTAACTCAGAAAATTTCAAGAAACTAATGGAAGAGAAGCAAAGTCAGGAACTAGATATGTTTGAACTAATGATAAGATGCAAAGAGTTGGCCTCACGTTGCTACTGCATCGCCTGTTCATTCGTCACCGACATACTACGTTTGACTTATGGCTATAAATTTCTGTTTTTAACCTCGCTGATAGCCGCAGGCGCACTAGCCTATTACAAGACAAGTGGAGACAGAAGAATATACCGGGGAGAAATGGCCTTGAAAATAAACGCCGGTACCTCGTACACAATAGCCGACATGATGAACGAGCTAGACAACTTCGTCTACCTTAACGACTCGAAGGCTCTGGCCGAAGCGCTCAAAATAAGCGAAGAAGAGGCAATGCAGGTTGCCCATGTGAAAAGTTTCTTCTACATCGCCATCAACAGAGATTCGACCCGCGCCATCATCGACTATAACGGACGCTACGATATAGAAGACACCCTCAACATACGGGTGAAAGACAAACTAGTTATATCGGTCGGACTGAAAGACAGAGATATGTTCGAGAAGATGCAGAACACCATCACCTCGTACATCAACCGTAACGAATATCTGAACCTGTTGCATGCCAAACACATTGAGAACCTCAGACAAAGAGAAAATGTGATAAATTGCGACCTAAGCCGGATAGACAGCTTGCAGGACCAGCAGTTCTTTAAGGAGACAAAGCCTGAAATTTACCTGTTCAACAAAACGCAACTGAGAACGGGCCAGCAAGACCTTTTCTACAACGACAAGCAAAACCTGCTAGACAAGAAACAGACGCTTGAGGAGCAACTGGCTGGTAACAATACCATTGTAACCATTATGTCGCCGTTCCACCCAACAGCGGTAAGTTCGGTAAGTTTCTGGAAAAAATTCCTCATTTACGGATTCGTTTTCTATATTTTGTTCCTTATCTGCGCTACTGTGTACAAAAACAGGGCAAAAATACACGAATACCTTAAAGAGAAATAAAGAAGACAAAAGAAAGAAAATACAGCATAACAAATTCAATATCAATACATAGCACAGGCAAGAACTCAAAACTAGACATAATCGTTATTAGAATGATTATAAATTAAGAAAAAAGAGGGTGCCAATACGCTAATGATTTCAGCAAAATCTTATCTTTGCATACGAAAATAACAAATACTAACAACTTAATACAGAAAAATTATGGCATACGTAATCAG
>ODAJ012079403.1_pt1 | contig 15262 bp, 14 predicted proteins | sample 1539241 | NCBI WGS metagenome assembly ODAJ01 (sample SAMN02144231, study PRJEB22623) | gut metagenome | biome: sheep rumen | host: Ovis aries | place: New Zealand
TAATAGATAGGTGCAGCCAGTACCAGCACCTCGGCCTCGGCCATCAGCGGGTAGAGTTCCTGCATGTCATCCTTCTGGATGCAGGCACCGTTGCCCTGGTTATGGCAATACTCGCAAGCCAGACAGCCTGCAATCTTCTTGCGCGACACATTGACCAGTGTCACCTTGTGACCTGCTGCCTCGGCAGCGTTCTTGTACTCTTCCGCCATCCAAGCGGTGTTACCTTTGGCTCTCGGAGAAGCCTGTAAAATCAGAATATTCATAATCGTCTTGTATTTGTTTAGTGATAATTTGAGGGCAAAGATAGTGAAAAATCTGCAAATAATAGCCAGACCGTAGTCTGTATGAACGGATTTTGCCTGATTTTTAGTAATTTTGCAGCGATTTTAACGCTGCGGGCATTGGATGCACTCGGATTATCATTCTCCTGTTTGCACAAGCTTTGCAAAAAATTTGACGGACTATGAACAAGAGACTGAAGATTATCGTGGCAGACATCACCACACTGGAGGTGGATGCCATCGTGAATGCCGCCAACAGGTCGCTGCTCGGCGGTGGAGGTGTGGATGGTGCTATCCATCGTGCAGCAGGTCCAGAACTTCTGGCAGAGTGCAGGACACTGAACGGATGCGAGACAGGTCAGAGCAAGATGACCAAGGGGTATAGACTGCCCGCTAAATATGTCATACACACGGTCGGCCCCATATGGTATGGTGGTAACAAACATGAGCAAGAACTGCTGGCCTCATGTTATGACACGTCGTTGAGGATTGCCGAGGAACATGACCTGAAAACCATCGCTTTCTCCAATATCAGCACTGGGGTATATGGCTATCCCAAGCAGGAAGCCGCCCATGTCGCACTGAGCGTGATATTCAAACACTTGCAGTCAAGTTTCCAAGGCGAAGTGACAGTGTGCTGTTTCTCAGAGGGGGACAAACACATATATGAGAACGCCTTGAAGGAGTATAAAGACAAAGATGACTAGCATTCTCGCACCACGAAAAACAGTCAGCGTCGGAGCCAGCCTAAGGGGTTGAGCGGGGCCTTGCCCTTACGCAGCTGGAACTGCAAGATGCCGCCGCTGCCAACGGAGCCTATGATTTGGCCGGTGCTGACCGTCTGGCCACGGCTTACGCTGACGGAGCCCAGATTACCATAGACGGAGAAGTAGCTGCCGTGACGGATGATGACGCCGGTAATGCCTGATGCATTGAACACCATGCTGACTTCGCCGTTGAAGATACTGCGTACGCCGGCTCCGGGCTGGCTCTTGAGGTTGACGCCCTTGCTGTCGAGTCGCACGCCGTGCAGCCCTTCTACGTTGTACTGTCCGAAGCTGTTGACGACCTGGTATGAACCGACGACGGGCATGGGCAGTCGTCCGCGATTGTTCTCGAAGTTGCCCGTCAGTGCCCGGTCTTCCGTGTTGTAGTTGGCCACTGCTTCCGTCTCGCGCTTGGCGGCGGCCATTTCGCGCTCGTGGGCTCGCCGTTCCTCGGCGGCCTTGCGTTCGGCGGCCAGTCGTTCGCGTTCGGCCTCGCGGGCACGGCGTTCGGCTTCGCGTCGTTCGCGCTTTTCGGCGGCACGTGCTTCGGCCTTCAGGCGTTCCTCCTTCTTGCGGGCTTCCTCAATGCGCCGTTTGTTCTCGCGCTCTATGCGCTCTGCCTCTGCCTTCTTGCGGGCCAGCTCCTCGCGGCGTTTCCTGGCGGCCTCGGCTTCTGCCTTACGCTTGGCCTCGGCCTCGGCGCGGGCTTTGGCGCGGGCCACTTCCTCGGCTATGAGCTTGTCTATCTGGGCATTGAGGGCGGCGTCGCGCTTGCGCTGTTCGGCTATGAGGGCTTCAATGTTCTTGTGCTCCTTCTGTAGCGAGGTTACCACCTTCTGCTGTTCGGTCTGTGTGGTCTCCAGTTCCTGGTGGGTCGTTATGTCGCGCTTCAGCAGCTGGTCTTTCTTGTCCTTGGCGGCCAGCAGTGCGCCCTGGACGCGCGTGAGTTCTGCCTTCTTCTGGATGACGGCTTCGCCCTGGGTGCGCTGGTAGGAGGCGTAGTGGCGCAGGAAGAGTGCGCGGCGGTACATCTGGGTAAAGTTCTTCGCACTGAGAATGAACATCAGCTTGCTCTGCATGGAGCGGTTGCGGTGCATGTAGCGCAGCGACTTGATGTACTCGCGCTTGTGCTGGTCGAGCTGTTCCTGCAACAGGGTCTGCTGACGGTCCAGACCGACGATGGTGTCGTTCAGGTGCGAGAGGTCCAGCTTCATGGTCTCGATGCTGCGCTTCTTGTCGGCTATCTCGGTGTTGAGCACCATGAGGTTCTCCAGGCGTGCCTTGACGTCTTTCTCGTTCTTGCGCAGTCGCTGTTCCTGTTCGCGTATCTGGCGCTGCAGCTGCTGCCGCTCGTTCTGCAGACCCTTGATGGAGGGGCCGGCTGGTGCTGCGGGCTTCTTGCCTTTCTTCTTTTTCTTGCCGGTGTTGGTGGTGTTCTGAGCCGGTTTCTTGGTCTTTTTCTTCTTCTGTTGCTGCACGGCGGTTGTGGCGGGCTTCTTCTTCTGGGTGCGCTTACGCTGTTGGGCGTAGGGAGCCTGACAGAAGAAGGCCAGCAGCAGTAGGAGGACGAAGAGTCTGTTCATCATTGCTTCTTTACAGAGCCATGAAACGGCGCAGAATTTCATCTACCGACACTTCCTTATAGCTTGACGATACGTCGGTTCTGGTCTCCCAGCCGTCGTCGTGCTTCAGGTAGTTCAACATCATGTCGAGTTTCACTTCTTTGTCCTGGGTGTTGAAGGTCACGATGTGTTCGCAGGGGAAGTACTTGCGGTTCATGGTCCGGAAGTCCTCGTAGTCCCAGTTCAGCTGGGTGTTGCCACGGAACTGGTCGTTGTAGATGATGTTGGTCATGCGAATGCGGGCGCGGTCCTTAGTGGCTAACCAGCGGTATTGCATCTTGCCGCTCTCCAAGGAGATGATGGCGTCTTCGCCCGAGAGGTCGGCCTTCATGTTCTTCAGCAGCTCGTCGGTCACCTTGGTTTGTCCGGGCACGAAGAGCTCGTTCCAGAACAGTGCCTGTAGCGTGTAGAAGTTCAGCCCGCTGTTTCTGAGGAAGTCAACCGAGCTGTAGGTGGCCTTCATGTACTGCTTGTTGATGCGGTCCATGATGAGCACGTACTCGGGCGTGAGTTCAATGCGTCCGGCCTCTACGAAACCGAAGGCCATGAGCTGCAGGCGTATGCAGTCGTCGCGCTTCATCTTCAGGTTGCCGGTCAGCGTGAGTTTCTGCACGCCTACCTCGATGGAGAACTTCACCTTCGACGTGATGAACTTTGCGTAGTGCGCGTTGTCGTTCACCTTTTGCAGGAAGTTGTTTTGCTGAATGGTCTCGGGCGTCGGGGGCTTTGGGGTTTCTACCACGGCTTGCTTCGACTTACAACCTCCGAAGAGGAACGGCACTGCTATGAGTGCCACCTTCATAATGCTTGTTGCTTTCATTGCTTGATGTATTTTTTCTGTTCTATTTTCTTGATCAGTGTTAGTTTCCGTTCGTCCTTCACCTCCGAATCGTCAGAGGCCTTGGAGAGTGCCTGCTGCCAGTAGGAGAGTGCCTGCTGCATGTCGCCGCAGCAGGCATAGATGTCGCCCGCGTGTTCCAGCAGAACGGCGCTGGGGGCTGGGTCGTTCTGCAGCGTCTGGTCGATGTAGATTCTGGCCTCGGCGTAGCGCTGCTGCTTGAAGAGTATCCAGGCGTAGGTGTCCAGATAGGTTGCGTTCTGCGGCTCGGCCTTGATGGTCTTGTACGACATTTGCTCGGCCCTCTCCAGCTGTTCGCCCAGCTCGCTGAGGTAGTAGGCATAGTTGTTCAGACAGCTGATTTTGTCGGGCTTCCACACCAGACAGGAGTCGTAGGCCTCGAAGGCTTCGCGCACCATGCCTTTCTTGTGAAGCAGCTCGCCCATCATTTCGTAGAAGTCGCTGGCTAGGTCGGGGTTGCTCTGGTCGTTGATGACGCTCACGCCGTTTTGGAATGCGTCCAGTGCGCTATCGACGTTGTCCTCCCTGTAGTAGGCAAAGCCCTGGTAGTAGTAGAATGCCATGTCGTCGGGGTTGTACTGGCGGGCAGCCTGACAAAGGCTGATGACGCGCTGCATGTCTTCACGCTCCCAGGCGTCGGCCACGAGCTGCAGGCGTGCGTAGGCATGGTCGGGAGCCGTCAGCAGCACGCGCTCGTATAGGGCGTTGATGCTGTCTTTCGGCATTTTCTTCAGTTGCATGTATGTGGCAAACATCATGGCTACTTCAGTGTCGTCGGGGAACTTGTCCGTCACCTGATGGAAGAGATTAAGCATCCGTATGCTGTCGCCCGGGGTCTTCAGGCTGTTGACGGCTTCGCGCCGCAGGATTTCCAATCGGGTTTCAGCCTCGAGGTTTTCGTTCAACAGCAGTTTTATGCTCACCTCGCCTGCCTTCTCGTCCTGGCCCTCGCTGGCGTAGTAGCTTATCATGGAGAGCAGGGCCGGCACGTTGTCGGGCTCCTCCTTCAGCACGCTCTGGTAGATGTCGAGTGCCTGTTGCTTCTGGTCGTTCTTCAGCAGGGCGTCGGCATACATCACGCGGTAGTAAGGGTCGTTGGGGTACTGGTCGGAGAGCGACTTCATTTCGGCGATGGCCGCTTTCTTGTTGCCCAGCTGTGTCAGCAGCTCGCTCTTGGCCATGGTCAGCCGCTCATTCTTTCCGTCCAAGGCCTCGATGCGCTCCAGCGTGCTGACGGCCTTGTCGGGCTGCTCATTTCTCAGGTATAGTTCGTAGAGCATGCCCAGCACGTCGTCGCGGTCGGTCTCTCGCTTGACGAGTTGTTCCAGGATGCCGATGGCCTTGCTGTACTGCTGGGCGCTGGTGTAGGCTTGGGCCAGCGTCTCGTTGTAGGTGGTGTTCTCGGGAGAGAGCTCGTAAGCCCGCTCCAAGGAGGCCAGGGCTTTCTCCTGATTTTTCATCGAGCTGTAGTACTGGGCAATGAAGTAGTGGGCCTCGGCAGCCTCGGGGTTGAGCTCTATGCAGTGCTCGAGTAGCTCGAACGCTGCGTCGTGGTTGCCTTTCTCCCGTTCACAGATGGCTTGAAGGAAAAAATGGTTGAAGGTTGAATTTGGAGTTTGGAGTTTGGAGGGTTCCTGGGCGGAAGCCATGATGCTCCAGCCTAAAACCACGATTAACATCATCAGTGTACGTTTCATCATCACTTCAAAATTCCAAATTCAAAATTCCACCTTCAAATAACCCCCGTATGTCCATAGCCGCCGGCACCTCGCTCCGTCTCGTCCAGCGTTTCCACCACGCAGAACTGTGCCTGCTCGCAGCGGGCAATGACCATTTGGGCTATGCGCTCGCCGGCACGGATGGTGAAGTCCTCTTGCGAGAGGTTGACCAGTACCACGCCCACCTCGCCACGATAGTCGGCATCGATGGTGCCCGGGGCGTTCAGCACCGTCAGCCCATGCTTCAGGGCTAGTCCGCTGCGGGGGCGCACCTGTGCTTCGTAGCCTTCGGGCAAGGCAATGAAAAGTCCGGTGGGAATGAGCCTGCGCTCCAGGGGTCGGAGCACGATGGGCTCGTCAATGTCGGCCCTGAGGTCCATGCCGGCACTCCCGGCTGTGGCATACTGCGGCAATGGCTGTCGGCCACGGTTTACAATTCTAATTTCTACCATCATTCGTTTAAACGATTCTCCTTATGAGGTGCAAAATTACTGATTTCTGATGAATTATCCACATTTTTACTTCAAAATAAGGTTAATTCTATAAAAAATAGTACTTTTGCACGCAAATAGAAAAAGGATAATCAGTAAATCGTCAATCAAACCGTGTACTGGAAACAACTCATCTCTAACAAGCGCTTAGGTCAGGAGTATCGCCACGCCAAGCGAAATGATGACCGCACCGAGTTCAAGCGCGACTACGACCGGCTCATCTTCTCGGCTCCCTTCCGCCGTCTGCAGAACAAGACGCAGGTCTTCCCCCTGCCGGGCAGCGTCTTCGTACATAACCGCCTCACTCATTCGCTCGAAGTAGCCAGTGTGGGCATGTCGTTGGGCAACGACGTGGCAGCGCAGCTGGTGCTCAAGCGCCCCGAACTGCGAGGTACGCTTTTCGAGCAGATAGGCCAGATAGTCGCTACTGCCTGTCTGGCTCACGACCTGGGCAATCCGCCCTTCGGCCACAGCGGCGAGAAGGCCATACAGACCTTCTTTTCCGAAGGTCCCGGCCTGGCGCTCCAGTCGCAGGTGTCGCCCGCCTTCTGGGCCGACATCACCCACTTCGAGGGAAACGCCAATGCCTTCCGTCTGCTTACCCACCAGTTCTGCGGGCGCCGACCGGGTGGTTTCGTCATGACTTACAGCACGCTGGCCAGCATCGTGAAGTACCCTTATTCGTCGCAGGCCGTCAGCAAGAAAGGGAAGTTTGGATTCTTCGAGAGCGAACGTGAAAACTATCTCCGCATAGCCGACGAAATGGGCATTTCCCAGCTCTCGGCTCCCGGCGACCCCCTGCGTTTCGCCCGCCACCCGCTGGTCTATCTGGTCGAGGCAGCCGACGACATCTGCTACGAGATTATGGACCTTGAGGATGCCTACAAGTTGAAGATTCTCTCCTTTCAGGAAACCGAGCAGCTCCTGCTGGGATTCTTCGATGAAATGGGCCAAAAGCGTATTCGGCAGCGCATCATTGAGGAACATGTTGACGATTCCAATGAGAAAGTGGTCTATCTGCGCTCCTGCGTCATCGGGCTCCTTGAGCACGCCTGTGTCGAGGCATTCCTGGCCCACGAGGAGGAGATTCTGGCCGGCACCTTCCAGGGCAGTCTGATTGACCACATCAGCCCTGTGCCACGCGAAGCCTACAAGCGCTGTGCCCGCCTCTCCGTAGAGCGCATCTACAAGAGCAAGCCTGTGCTCGACGTGGAACTCAGCGGTTACAAGATTATGGAGACCCTCATGGAGCAGATGGTCCAGGCCGTCATGAACCCCGACCGCTACTACTCGCAGCAGCTCATCGGCCGCGTCTCCTCGCAGTATGCCATCCACGCCGACGACTTGGAGACTCGCCTTATGGCCGTCATCGACTACATAGCCGGCATGACCGACGTCTATGCCCTCGACGTCTATCAGAAAATCAACGGCATTTCACTGCCAATTATCTAAGTAATCGTTAAAAAATAACTTGGTACGAGGTGCGAGGTACGAGGTGCGAGTAACTATTCTCGTACCTCACAAGTCGCGCTGACAGAACCGGGGCGTGCATTCCTGTGTAAAATAATTTTTTTTTTCGCTCACGTTCGGAAATGGAAGCAAGCTCTGCTTTATGCTCACTTAATCACGACCTTTTTACCTTTGTGGATATAGACTCCCTGCTTAGGCTGCCCACTGAGGCGACGGCCGTCAAGCGAGTACCAAGCTCCCTCCCCTTGGGGAAGGGCCGGGGTGGGGCTACTGATCTCCGTCGTGTTGTCCTGGAACTCCATCGTCAGCGCACTGGCCCCACTGTTGCTGCTTTCGAGCATGTAGGCGCGGAACGGCGCAACGTTGGTCTTGCCATCCTCGGTGACGCGAATCCACTCGCCGTTGTTCAGCACCAGTGCGCCAAGGTCTGCGGCCGTGGCGTTGTCGGTGAGCCTGGCAGTGCCTCGCATCGTGTAGCCCGGCACGACCCACTCATTGTCGGCCGTCACCAGACTGGCCGTTGAAGCGGGGATGGTGCGTTCGCTGGCGGCATCGAGCACGGCCTTCTTGGCGGTCAGCCGGATGACGTAGGGCTTCAGGGCCTCCATGCGGCCGTCGGCCACCTGGCTGAGCGTCACCACCGAGCCGTTGCGGCCTGTGGGCTTATAGACCTTGGCCACGCTGGCGTCGAGCGTCAGCTCGTAGGGCAGGAACAGCGAGAAGACCTTGTTCTTACCCGACAGCTTGCGGGTGTTCACTACGCTGCTGGCAGTGAATGAGTATGGCACGCAGTAGTCCTTGTCGTCAACGAGGCGGAAGGTCTTGGCCGTCAGCGTGCTACCGTTGTCCAGTACGATGTTGGTGCCCTGCTCTCCCGTGTAGGTACTGGGCAGATAGACCAGCGTCTGTAGCGAGTCGATGCCGAATACCTTGACGCCGCGTTCGCTGAACTTGGCCACCATGTCGTCGCCAGTCATCAGGCCATCGACGTAGCGCAGGCCGGGCGACATGGAGAACGCTCCGTCATCTATCGACTGAAGCGTAAGGGGCAGTGCCACCTTCTCCAGTTGGGTGAGCACTTGCATGTCCTCTGCCTTCAGCGTATCAACGGACGTATATCGCAAGGCCGTAAGGTCGCGTATGCCGGGATAGTTGTCGAACCATCCTTCTACACTCGTCACGGTAACCATGTCATCGCGATTGGCGGCGGCATGGGCACCGAAGGCGCAGAAGGTCTCATCGTCTGTGAAGCCAGCCGACGTGACGTTGTTGGAAGGTGCTGCAGCGAACGCTCGACAGCGTTGCCTGTCAGACGTACCGGAACATAGAGCAACTCATCATTGACGGAGCATCTACCGACGGAACGCTGGAAAAGATGAAGGATTACCGATTACGGATTACGGATTATGCCGTGCGCATAGTCAGCGAACCGGACAGCGGCATCTACGATGCCATGAACAAGGGACTGCGACTGGCTACGGGCGACTACATTGTCTTCATGAATGCCGGCGACACCTTCCACGAGCCGACAACGTTGGAGCGGGTAGTGGCATCCCTGACCCCTTCGGAGAAGTTTGGTGTGGCTTATGGTGACACCGACATCGTGGACAGCGAGGGCCGCTTCCTGCGCAAACGCCATCTGAGCGTGCCCGACCATCTGACGTGGCGTTCGTTCCGGCAGGGCATGTTAGTGTGCCATCAGGCCTTCTATGCCCGTCTCGACATAGCCCGCGATATTCCTTACGACCTGCAGTACCGTCACTCAGCTGATGTCGATTGGTGCATCCGTGTGATGAAGGAGGCAGAACACCGTCACCTGTCGCTTGTGCGCGTGCCGGGCGTGGTGGCCGATTTTATGGATGGTGGCAATACCACGCAGAACCATCGTGCCTCGCTCCGTGAGCGTTTCCAGGTCATGCGTCGCCATTATGGCCTGCTCACCACGCTCGTCATGCACGCCTGGTTTGTCGTCCGGGCAGTGGGTAAAGGTAAAAGATTGAAAAAAATTAACACTCCGGTTAATGTGTGAAATGGGTATTATCTGATGTTCCATCCCTTCTTGTTCAACGTCTCCTTACAGTTATCACAGAATGAGGGCGTTTGTGAAAACTTGTTCCGATGCTCTGCATCAACCATGATGCAATGCTGATTCTTGCAATGAGAAAGGCCAAAGGCATGCCCCAACTCATGCAACATCAGTTTCTTCATGTGGTCCCTGTTGTGCTTTTTACCTGACGACGGCTTTGTGGATGAAAGGACAGAGACGTAGCCCCCAGTGTAGCTCAAACCATAAATGCCGTATGTCGGCGATATCTCATTCGGATGGAAAATCACCCTGTCAGTCAGCCCCAATACTGCTCCCCCGTTTTGATGCAATTTCAAGTCATCAAGCAGCCCCTGAGCCCTATACCTGTTCATCGCTTTCAGATAGCATTCCGAAGGGAACCTCAACACTTCACCTTCTGCAACGACGGAAGGATATACCTTTTTTAACTCCCCTACAAGATAATTGGCATCTTGTGTTGAGAATCCCTCATACGAATACACATGAATACTCCGTTCCTGTTGTGCGTCAGTCTCCTGCATCGTGTTATTCGTGCAACTTACCACAAATAGAACCAATGCTGTGAAAATAATCTTCTTCATCTATTCTACGTTTGTTTCTACTCTGCAAAGATACAAATTCTTTTTGACATACGCAACTTTTTATCGTCACCTGATGTTAACAGGTGGCATTCGCAAGATTCGTATATCCATCGCGTCCAAGGGACGAGGCAAGTCTGGCGGTGCCCGCATCATTACAGCCAATGCCATTTAAGCCAATTAAAAAAAGTGATAGTGGTAACCAAAACCACCAGAAGAAAAAAAATTCATGTTAATTATATTTGGTATTTACTTTTCATATCTATACAAACGATAAGGAACCTCTGTTTTATAAGGATTCATTCTTTTCTGCTTAAAGTCACTAATCCATTGTTCTCCATTGAACATTGCTATATGTCCCCACCATTGTGAAATCTTTTTCCAGCTTCTGCCTGATGGACGTTCAAATACTACTACATTTGATTTTTATCATATGCACATTCGTGTTTTTAAAAACTCTAATATCTCCTCACGCTGGTTGACCAGGACATAGTGGTTGTCATCATCTTTGAAGAACATTTCTGCATCCACCCCCATGCGCTTCAGTTGTCGGCATTGTGAAGGCATTGTCGTTGAGAGATGATCCTTTCCGCCGCCTATGATGTTGACCTTACAGGGTACATGACGCAGCCCTCTTAATGTGCACGAAATAGCCGTAATGCTCTTGAACCGGCTGATGTGTCTGGACTGCATGGCAGCCGATACGGCGGAACCGCCATTCGACAATCCTATCAAGTGAAGCTGCGACGCGTCAATCTTGTAGCCCATCTTTTCCAGCATCGGGATATAAAACGTGAAGATGCTGTTGATATCGTTGCCAGTGAATAAACCCTCCATACCATGGGTGCCAATGCTAAGCACAATGGCATTCTCCAGGTCTTTCCAGATTCCCTGGTAGAGCTGCCAGTTACCGAGATATCCATGACAGAACACCACCAGCGGATAAGACCTGCTCTCGTCAAAGTGCTTCGGATTGCTTATATAAACAGCCCTGTAGTCCGTCCCGAAAGTATCGTTGAAGAGCTGCGGATAAACACCCGACATGGGATTGCACAGCCCCAGGTTCTTATATGTGAATAGAAATTCAGAATTCTTCCGTTGAAGATGTCGTTTTGTGTCTGTTTGATTAATGCCTGACTAAGGCCCAGCTTTTGTATGATCGGTGAACTGACGATGACGCCGGTTATTCCCAAATTCATGATTTCCGATTCAGGCACTACTGCATTCACAAGGTATTGGCTGACAGGAGGATGCTGGGCGTTTCCGTCGTTGTCAACATACACCAGCCTCACCCGGTCCCCACAATCAATTCTCCATCGTGGCAGAGCAGTCCACAATATCACCACAAAGCACAGCCAGACAGCCCGTATGCACCATCGCCTGTACCTTTCAGGAACCTTGCTCATCACCCGCTTACGCCACACGAGCCATAGCATAAAGATACAAATTGTCTTATAAAGCAGTGAGGCAAAAAACATGCACGCAGCCAATACAATCGTCGAAAAAATAATTCTTTTTATCATATCGGTAATAATCTTTACAAATTCCTTGCAAAGATAAGAACTTTCCTTGAACCTGCCAACAAGCTCAGATACACTTTGTACGAAATACCCCGGTTAATGTATGAAATGACGAGTCGCTTTTTTCAAAGATTGATAAAAGGTCGCAGAACCTGCCTGTCCTGCGACCAAGGAAACTACAATAATCTAGGCAGCGATGTTATTTTCTACCATATAGTCCTTATGTCTCTCTATCTTGTCAAGATACGACTGTATCTCTTCTATAAAGGATTGTGCTTTATCACGCTTCGCACACAGATCGTAATATACTTTATGCTCAGCATCGTATTCTGCCTTGAAAGCTGCATACCCAGGATGCTCTTTGGTAAAACGTTTGTCACGCTCATCACTAATTGTGCTCCAGGTCTTTCCTTTAAACTCTTCCTCTTCTGCTATGGCATCCCGCATTTCATCCCGCATTTTATTATACTCGCTGTTTTTGGAACTAAGTTCATCCCACTTAGGCTGCTCTTTCTCGATGCCGGCCAAGATAGCTTCTAAATCTTTTTTCTTGCTTGAAATCGCATCCTCTAATTCCGTAATAACAGCAAAGTTGCAATTCATGATGCGCTGTATATAGAGACCGACCTTATCAGTTATAGGTGAAAGAGTCTGAAGTTGGTCAAGAAATCCTAAAGCACCAGAGATCTTTTCGCCCTTAAATCGTACCATGTCATCACCAGAAAGGACGATGCTACTAGGATTAAAGAAACTCTCTTGAGTCCTATAACTGCTAGACGATTGAATATACTCCAAGCCTGAGACCATCTCTTCCACTTCATTCAAGATGTTCTTTTGGATGAAAGATTTTGGGTTACTTACAGCATCATTATACACATCTGCTGTAAATGTCATAGTCTTTATCCACTCTTGGTTTTCAAGATGATAACGCCTTGTATAGCGAATGATATCGCTTGCACAGGCTTTGCGATAGTGTACCCATTGTGAGTAGGGTAGTATGCCTATACCTTTATAATATATTTGTAAGAAGAAATAACTGGCGCTACCATACCCAAAGTTAGTAAGATAGACCACTTTAAGGTCGTCATTCAGGTTGAAGGCAGGTGATGCCCAACCAACTCGACGGTGAGAATATGCCAAAACCGAAGGGTCTTTATACAAGTCATTGGATAAATCCTCTAACATTGCAGGTAGTACTCGATAAGCAATACGATTGTAATATCTTTGACGTTGGTCACGAGCATAAGCCTCTTTCCCTGCTTTATCCCTTCTTTTGTCATACTCATCTATCTCTTTTCGATAATCGGCAAAAGAAATAGGCTGCAAACAGGGAATCCATTGATAAGAGTCCGACAGACAAGAACAGAAGTCGAAGTCCAGCGAGAGTCTTCTCAACGAGCTTCCTTTCACATAGTCTTGCATGTCTAATACTGAACGGTTGTCATTATCTGCCATCCGCTTAAGTTCTTCAAGTTGATCCTGGTTCTTGAACTTCAGTTCAACAAAATCAACCTTAACCCTGTTCTCATTCTCTTCTTTGCGAAGAACGCACATGTGCGTTTCATTCACCTTAACATTGTTCATATTCATAATAGTTTCCTTTAAAATGTTTGATGTTTACGCTTTATTATACCCTAACCATATAAAAAGTAAACACATTTAAACTAAAAAAAACCAATGTTTACTTTTTTCCTTATTGTGGTATATAGTTATGAAGATTAATTAAAACTATAAAATTATGGAAACTACTATTTTTAGAAAGAACAAAAGAGAAAAGACATTCGGTCAGCAAGAACGCTATTGTTATGTCACCAAATCTATCTTTAATGAACGGTTACGATGTAAAGACGATGCTTGGTTACGCAACATTGACATCACAACTGAAGAGCCAAAGACTGCCCGTATTGTCCGCCGTATCATTGAAAAGCGTATGTGCCAGACTTACCACAAGCAGCACAAAGATGTTTTTCGTGATCATGGCAATCGTAGCCGACATAACATGAAACGTGCTGTGTCATACGAACTATTTATATTAGGACAGGTGGAGAATGTGAATAAACTCAGTAGAGGTAATGCCACCCATTGGAAACGGCAATATGATCCTAATACGGGAAAAGTGGTATTCAAAAAGAAATTCGGCTATGAGACAATAGAAGAAGCAAAGACTTCTGCAATTAAACTGGTACAAGACAGACCTTGGTGCCATAAAGCGGTCAATGTGTATAAGTGTGCACATTGCAATAAATACCATATCGGTCATGAGAGTATGTTGACTACCAACCCAATTCTTAGTATTTCGCCCCATGCAACTGCCTAATTGCAGTTAAAAAAGGTTCAAGATGCCCAAATCTCATTTATTCTTATTACTTTTGTGGCAAAATAGAAGAATGATGAACAGATTGGTACTTTTATTGGCTTTTGTTGTTGCATTTCCTTTCATTGGTAATGCTCAGCGAAAGCGTGCATTTATGGTAGGTATATCCAACTATCATACAAATGGCTATAAGGTTTGGAACAACATTCATGGTGCAGAGGATGTGGCGCTCTTGAAACCAGAGTTAGAGAAGAAAGGCTTCAAGGTTCAAACCCTTGTCAACGAGCAGGCAACTTATAAAGGAATTCTTAATGCACTTAACTCTTTTATTGCCACTTCTAAGAAAGGCGATGTAGTCTTTCTCCACTTCTCATGTCATGGTCAGCCTGTGGAAGACGGACTCAATGGGCTGGCTAAAGATGAAAAAGACGGTTGGGATGAATCCATCGTTCCAATAGATGCGGGCAAAGAGTACAATTCTGCATACAAAGGGGAAAAGCACCTTACGGATGACGAACTAAACGGTTATATCAGCAAACTTCGTAAGAAGATTGGTCCTAAGGGTATGCTTTATGTGGCGATGGATGCTTGTCATGCAGGTACCATGTCACGAAAAGGAGTTGAGGCTGTTAGAGGCACAAATGAAGGGCTGGCCAAGAACGGAATCAAGTACAATCCCTCTAAAGACCCTATTCGGCATTTCCCTGTTGTAAAATCGGCAGATATGTCACCAGCCCTATTTCTCGAGGCTTGTCAATCCCGTGAACGAAATACCGAGATTCGTATAAAAGGTAAGGAATTTGGTGCATTGTCGTACAATATATGGCAGGCACTCCAAGGAATGGAATCTTTTGACCAGACCACTCAAGAGATTTTCAAAGTCAAGATAAATTCCTCTACGAAGGTAAACGGAAGATGGCCGAGAACCCAAACGCTTGTAATTGAAGAATAGTGCTTTACAACTTATGAATAAATCAGAAGAAAGAGTATTTGAGCAATTCATGCAGAAATATGAGCAGAGAACGGTGAATTTTCTCTCATCTAAGTATTCTGTCCTGTCTGGGGAGAATATCAGGGACATCCTACAAGATTCATACGTTACTCTACACAAAAACATTGAGGCCCAAAAAGTGTCGGGACCTCAATACCCCTACTTTCTCAAGATTTGCATAAACCTATCCTTGAAAGCCATTGGCAAACAAGGAAAGCATATCATTGTTGGAATCAATGATACAGACATTCAGCAACCCAATACGGTATCTATGCATAAGGTGGAAAGCATTCTTCAAGTCTGTGAGGAACATGACTCGGTCATTAACGAGAAAAAGCAACTTGTTCACGAAGCACTTGGCGAAATGGCCACACGATGCAGGGAATTATTGTGGAGTTTTTATGCAGACGAATTGAGTTGGGCGACAATTGCTGCACAATTTGGACTGAAGAATGCTGATACAGCCAAATCACAAGCATCAAGATGCCGCCAGACATTCAAAGAGAAGTATAACCATTTAAGAATGCAGTCCTATGGCAAATAAAGATAATAGCGAAAGAATAGAAAGATACCTCCGGGAACAAAT
>ODAJ012177590.1_pt1 | contig 15261 bp, 8 predicted proteins | sample 1539241 | NCBI WGS metagenome assembly ODAJ01 (sample SAMN02144231, study PRJEB22623) | gut metagenome | biome: sheep rumen | host: Ovis aries | place: New Zealand
ATGAAGACGGCCAGCAGAACGGCAGTAAGCCAGAGAATGGGCTTCTTATAATTCATAATGAATAATGCATAATTTCATTCTTTCATTTTTATGTCGCTGGGCTTGCATCCCATCTTTGCCTTAAACTTGGCTGAGAAATAGTCGGGCGACTCGAAGTTGAGGCGATAGGCAATCTCCTTGACGGTCAGTTCGGTGGTGGACAGCAGTTCCTTGGCACGCTGCAGACGGAGTTCCTGCTGATAGGTGGCGGGCGAGAGGCCTGTGAACTCCTTGAAGAGTTTGCGGAAGTTGCTGTAACTGGCCCCCATCTCCTCGGCCACCTGCTGGATGGTCAGGTCGCTCTCCAGCGACTGGCGTATGCGAAGCCGGGCGCGGTTGATCATGTCCACCTGCTGCTGGTTCTTGCTGAGCAGGATGTTGCGCTCCAGCGAGTACATCATGCCAATCAGGTGGTTCACCAGTCCTGCCATCACCTGCTGCGAATAGGCGGCCTCTTCCAGAGCCTGCTTGTAGGCGGAGCGGTAGAGTTCCTCGATGACTGACGAATAGCCGACGTGGTAGATGGGCTTCTCCGGGGAGAGGAATCCGTGCTTGACGCGGTCGTCCATGTTCTTGCCCTTGAAGCCGATCCAATAACTCTTCCATCCGACGGCGGACAGGGGGTGATAGGTGTGCCATTCGCCAGGGAAGAGCAGGAACATGTCGCCTGCCTTCAGCCGCGTCTCCGGACAGTGGGCGCTGCGGAAGAGCCCTTCACCCTCAGGGTTGTAGAGCAGTTGATACTCATTGAGCGTGCGTCCCTTCTCGACGTTGAAGTAGTAGCCGTCGGCATGCCCCTTGGTGGGGTAGGGGTCGCCGGGGCCGATCTCCTCATAGCCGATGGTGCTGACGGTCAGTCCCCATAGTGCGTCGCGCTCGCCAGCGAGCAGGTATTTGCTTGTCTGCATAGTGTATTTACTTTTTTACCTTTTTACCTTTTCTCGCACGGGATCCATAGCCAGAATGTGGAGCCGCGGCCTTCGCCCTCGGAGGTGACCCCGATCTGGCCTCTGCAGCGCTCTGCTATCGACTTGCAGATGGACAGGCCGAGGCCGGTGCCTTGGACGTAGTCGTTGAGTTTGACAAAGCGCTCAAACACGCTGGCCTGCTTGTCTTTCGGGATGCCGGCCCCTGTGTCTTCGCAATAGAGGAAGAGTCCGTTCTTCGCGGTGCCGTCGGCGGCGGTCCGCTCCTCTTCGCGGTAGCCCACCTTGATGTGTCCCTCGTGGGTGTATTTGACAGCATTGGTGGTGAAGTTGGTGAGCACTTGCTGTATGCGCCCCTTGTCGAGGATGGTGGGGTAGGTGGAGTAGGGGTTGTCCTTGATGAACTCCACGCCCGGCTCTTCGACGCGCTGGGCCAGCGTCTGGCAGATGTCATCGAAGACTTGGGCAAAGTCGACCTCGGTCGGTTCGATGGCGAGGGCCTGCCCCATGCTGGATGCTTCGAGGATGTCATTGATAAGCCGGAGCAGCATGTCGCAGTTGTTGCGGATGATGCGTATGAACTCCATGCGCTCGCTCTGTTCTTCGATGACAGGCAGCAGGTCGGAGAATCCGACGATGGCGTTGAGCGGCGTGCGGATCTCGTGCGTCATATTGGCCAGGAAGGCCGACTTCAGGCGTCCGGAGTTCTCGGCACGGGCGGTCTCGTCCTTCAGCCGCTGCTGGGCATCCATCAGGTTGGTGATGTTTCTGATCACGCCGAACTGACCTGTCGTCACACCGTGCTCATCTGTGACTGGCATGCCGCTGATGGCAAACCATACAGGCTGGTGGGTGAAGGGCGACGAGGCGAAGCGGTGGATGATGTTGAACGGCTTGCTCATGTTCTCCTCGCTGGACATTGCATAGCGCGCTCCCTCCTGCTCCTGCGGATCCATACAATTGACATACTCCTCGAGCGTGATGACAAGATCCGTCGTGCGCAGTGAGCGGGAGAACTGGACGGTCTGCGAGACCAGGTCGGAGCGCCATACGTACATGTCGCTGTTCTCCAGCAGGTAGTGCAACTGCGTCTCATAGCGGTTGGCCTCGTCGTTGATCCTGCGTATCTCGATGTCGTGTCTGCGCTGTTCGAGATACATCTGGCGCTCGTCCGTCAGGTCGCGGGATGTGATGATGTAGAAGATGATGTCGCCATGCTCGTTGGCGACGGGGTGGATGCGGAATTCCAGATATTTGTCGATGCCGAGTTCAGGGTAGTACATGCGGTGGCAGACGTGGAAGTCCTTGCCGGAGTTGAAGTCATAGTCGCCTTTCAGGATGGGGACGTCGAAGAGAGTAACCTTGCGGAAGTAGTCTTCGCCAACGGTATAGAAGCCGCAGATGTCTTTCATCCTTTCATTGACGTCGTGGAGTATGCCGTCGGCATCGTAGAACGACATGGCGATGAGGTTGGTCTCGAACATCTTCATGTATTTCTCGGCCATCTCGTTGTTCTGCTGTTTCTCAATGATCTCATGGGTGACGTCCTTGATGGAACTGACCACGTAGTGGGGCTTGTTGTCCTCAAACTCGATGATGGTGTGTACGTGCAGGTTGCGCCAGTCTGGGCTTTCTGGGGTGCCTGCATTCCAGCGCCTCTTCTGCTCCATTGTGATGATGCCTTGATGCTGATGCTCCAGTATCTCTTCGAATTCGTCTTTCTCTGTCGGGTGGATGCGGCTGACGAATTCCTCGCTGCTCATGCCTGACGGCGGTAGCAGGTTGCCATATATATTAATAATGTGGTCAGTCCACAGGTCGTGCTCTATGACGTAATAGTCGCCCATGCTCAAGGCTTGCGTCATCATGTTGTTGAGGTCGACTGACTTGCGGACGGCAGCCTTCACCCTTGAAATCATCAGACGGCTCAGCAGGAATCCGATGGCCGTGGTGATGATGGCGCCGATGATGATGAACAGGGCAATGGGCGACGAGTCGTTGTGGACACGCTCGGGATGGAACCATTTGTCGCGGATGCGGTCGATCTCACCTGCCTGTTCCAGACGTGCATATTCATCGTCGATCTGGTCGATGAGTTCCTTGTCATAGCCGATCAGTCGAAATTCGCCAGCGGGAATGTCAATCTCGTTGGTCGTCAGACTGTCGATGGCAAACTCCTTCATCTTCCACAAGGCGGGGCGTTCTCCCCAGAAGAAATATTTGTATCTGCCCTGTCTGACGCCGGCGAGGGCTTCACGGGGAGAGTGGTACTCTACGGTGAAGGCGGGATGCTCATTGCCCAGCATGATTTGCGACGACGCGTAGTCGTTGTTCCTGAGCACGATGGTGTCGTTGGGCCCCAGTTGACTGATCTTTGTGAGTGGTTCGGTGTCGACATGGTGTATGCAGACGATGCGATAGTAGTGTAGCAGGTTGCGCGTCATGACATAGGGGCGCTGCTTGTAGTTGAACGACAAGGCGTGGATGATGTCGGCCTCTCGCTTCTCAAAACTCTCGACCGCCTGGAACCATTCCTCCATCTGATAGCGATGGGGAATCTTCAGACGGTCGAGGATGAGTTCGAACACGTCGATGTTGTAGCCGTCAGGCTGTCCTTGGTCGTTCCTGAACTCGTATGGCGGGAACTCCCAGTCGCAGGCTATCACGAGTGGCTGTTCTTGCGTGTATTCGTGGATTTGCTGGGCTATGGCAGTCTGGCAACTGATGGCGGTCAGCAGCAGGACGAAGAACCGGACAAAGTTATAATGATGCTTCATATATACTCACAACTTTCTTGTTATTTCACTCGCCTTGCAGGGAAGGCTCACCCATATTGTGGTGCCCTTGCCGACTCTGGACTTGATGCTGATGGTGCCCTTCATCTGTTGCGTCAGTTCGTTGCAGATGCTCAGCCCCAGTCCCGACCCAGTGTTCGCACCATTGGCGAAGCGCTCGAAGATGTTTGGCAGCAGGTCGTCGGGAATACCGGTTCCTGTGTCCTCGACAGTCATGATGAGATGGTCGCCAATGTAGTCAAGGCGGGTGCGTACATATCCCTTTGTGGTGTTCTGGCAGGCGTTCTGTACAATCTGGTCCAGGATGATGCCTACGTTCTGTGCGTCAATCTCAACGATTAGTTGGTCGTAGGGATTCTCGACGATGTAGTTGACCCCAGGCTGCTTGATATTTTCCCAACTGGCGGTGCAGTTCATGTCGAACACCTTGGCAAAGTCAGTGGGCTGCGGGTTGATGTCGATCATCTGTGCGTCCAGGCGCGACAGGAAGAGGATGTTGTTGATCAGTTTCAGCAGGTTGCGCGAGTTCTCCTTGATTTCATCGATGAAGACGCTCTCGTCGCTGCTGCTGTGCTCCATCTCAAAGAGTTCCGCAAAGCCAACCACGGTGTTGAGCGGTGTACGGATCTCATAACTCATGTTGCGCAGGAACGCATTCTTCACCACCTCCACCTCCTGGGCCTTGGCGGTCTCCTTCGCCAGTTCCTTCTCGGTGTGCTTGATGTCGCTGACGTCGCGGCACATGCCGAAATATGACTCCGCGTCGCCCTTGTCGTCAATGTTTGGCACAAAGTGGATCTGCAGGCATAGCGGGAATCCCTTGGTCTTCAGGGTGGTCTCTATCGTTGCCTCGATGGGGGCGGCGGTATGGTTGTCCATGCTGTTGAGCATGCGTTGCACGGTATGCTTGTGGTGGTCGGCTGTCAGCGAGAGGGCGCGTGTCTGTGTCAGTTCGTACTGTGCCTTTCCGATCTCGCTGAAGATCGTGACCATGTGGGTCTTGCTGGAATAGTTGATCATGCGTATGCCTCCCACCTTCAGCACGTAGTTGATGTTCTTGATGTAACTTGTCACTTCCTCATTGGCTTTCTGCCGTTTGCGGAGGTTTTCCTGATTGCGGTTGTACGACCTGACGACCTCTGTCACGTCGCGGCCTGTGCCGTAGATGCCCAGCAACTGGTGATCCTGGTCGTAGATGGGTTCCAGTTTGAGTTCATAGTACATCATGCCCTTCTGGAGAAACTTCCTGGCCAGGCGGTTTCCTGCATTCGCCTTATAGAGCAGGGTGGTGTGGATGGTGCCGAGGTTTTCCAGGGAGAGGTCGTCCGTCCCTATCATTTCCTGTACGGTGATGTGATACGACTGGATGGTCTCTTTGTCGGTCATGAAGGTCTTGCAGGCCTTCTGGTTCATATCCACCAGGATGCCGTCCTTGTCGTAGTAGACCATGTCGGTCATGGCCGTGTTGAAGATGGCCTGATAGCGTAGCATATTGTTCTGTGCCAACTGTTGCTGCTGTTTCTCTTCGGTGATGTCGCTTTGCGTTCCGAGTATGATGGAGGGCCTTCCCTTCTTGTTGCGTCTGAGCACTGCCAGCGATATGGTGAACTCCCGGGTTTCATCTCCCTTGTTTACGTCCTTGGCCCTCAGGTAGAGCGTGGTCTGCTCTTTCTCCTGTCTCACGATCTGGTTGATGGCTGCGGTGAGTTGCTCGAAATCCTCACGGTTGTAACGCTGCGAAAACTCCAGGACGGTATAGTTGCGTACGGCCTTCCCGTTTTCGTCCATCCACGTGAATGTCTTCGTCGGGATGTCGTAAGTCCAGAACCGTACGGTACAGGTCTTCAGGATCAGCGACAGGCGGTCGTTCTTTTTCTTCAGGTCTTTCGTCAGTTTCTTCTCCCTGTATCGGAAGAAGGAATAGTAGAACAGGGAGATGGCGGCGATGATGGCCAGGGCCGTCGCTATCTTCCATATCCAGGAGGGGATGCCGCTCTCCGTCCTTTCTGGGTAGAACCATTTGTTCTGGATGGGCTGCAGGCGCTCCTCTGAGAGCAGCAGTGCATAGACACTGTCTATCTGGTTCAGCAGACGGCGGTTGTTCGACATGAACTTGTATTCACCGTGGGGCGTGTCGATGGGCGACAGTTCCAGGTTCTTGATCTGGTATTTCTGGATGAGCCATTTCAGCGACATCGTGTTCCAGACGATTTCGGTAGTCGGATTGGTGCTCATCTTCTGGATGGCCTCCTTCATGTCGTTGTATGCTTCGGCATTAGCCTCCCAGCCCCGGTCCTTCATCAGGTGGTGGCTGAAACTGCCGTCGTGTACGATGACACGGTTGTTGGCCAGGTCCTTGATCCCCTTGATCTTGGGGCTGACTCCTTTCTTGTGGACGACGCTGTGGGTGAACAGGTGTACGATGGACTTGCCATACAGGGCAAACTCGTCGTGGAATCTGGCAGCCATTCCCAGCATCAGGTCCGACTTGCCTGCCTTCAGGTCGTTGAGGGCGTCGCTGGTCTGTTTTAGTTTGATAAGGTAGGGGATGTCGAGCCGCTTGAAGATCATCTTCAGCAGGTCGATGTTATAGCCGTCCGGCTCCCCGTTTTCATTGAGGAAGACGTAGGGCCACAGATCCCAGGCGTCTTCGTAGACGAGCGGATGGGCCTCGTCGAACACGCTGACGCTATCGGCAGTGGCTTGAGCCCAGGAGGGGCTGGCTGGCAGATGGCAGAAGATAAACATCATGCATATCATCCTCAGCCGGACTAGTCGCTTGTTGTCTATATTCATTATTATTATTTTTTCATTCTTTCACATGGGATCTCCGCCCAGAAGGTAGAGCCCTTCCCTTCTCCCTCGGATGTAACGCCAATGCGCCCTTTGTAGCGGTCGGCGATGGCTTTGCAGATGGAGAGCCCCAGGCCTGTGCCCTGTACGTAGTCATTGAGTTTGACAAAGCGCTCGAACACCTTCTCCTGGGCGCCTTTGGGAATGCCGGCCCCCGTATCTTCGCAATAGATGTAGAGCCCGTTGTCGCGATACTCGTATCCCACCTTGATATGTCCCTGCTGCGTGTATTTCACGGCATTCGTGACGAAGTTGGTGATGATTTGCTGTATGCGGTCCGGGTCGATCCTGACGGTCAGTGTCTTATAGGGATTCTCAGCGATGAACTCCACTTGCGGATTCTGTACGCGTTGTGCCAGCGACTGGCAGATGCTGTTGAAGGATTCCGCGAAGTCCACCTCTTTGTCCTCGATGCTGATGCCGTTGGAGTCGAGGGTCGAGACGGCCAGGATGTCATTGATCAGGCGCAGCAGCATGTCGCAGTTGCTCATGATGACCTTCACGATTTCCTGCTTCTCTTCGGGAGTGGTCATCATGGGCAGCACGTCGCTGAATCCGACGATGGAATTGAGCGGTGTGCGGATTTCGTGGGTCATGTTTGCCATGAAGACGGATTTCAGACGGCCGGAGTCGTTGGCGCGTTCTGTTTCCTGCTTGAGGAGTTCCTGCTTCTGTATCAGTTCTGTCACATTGCGTATCACGCCGTAGCATCCCTTCAAGTGCCCGTCGGCATCGTAGAAAGGCACGCTGTCGATGATGTTCCATTGCAGGTCGTCGCTGTCGTGGTAAATGGCGCGCATGTGGCATAGGTAGGCCTTGGGCTCCGTGAAATGTTCTTCGGGAGCCTGGAAACTGCGGGCCACCGACTCTTCCTTATCGATGAAGTATTTGAGGAAGGTATCGTAAGTCAGCACCTTCTCGGGCTTGCTCAGTTCCTTGAAGAAGGAGATGGTGTGCTCCTCGAACGTGGTGCGCCAGAAGCGCATGTCGCACTGCTCCATCAGGTATTTCAGTTCCGTCTCGTATTGCTGGATTTCCTTCACCTGATGGCGGATGAATTCGTCGTTCTGCTTGTTCTGGAGGTAAAGTTCGCGTTCCGTGGTGACGTCGCGGATGGAGAACGTGATGTAGATGAGTTGGCCGTCATCGCCGTAGATGGGGTGGACGCGCAGTTCCGTATAGCAGTTGACACCTCTCTCCAGAATGACGCTCTGGGTGCAGAACCACAGTTCCTCGATATGCCTGTTGTCGAGCAACTCCTTGAAGGTCGGCATGTCGTAGATGGTGCGGGAGAAGTAGTAAGGGTCGTCTTCTGACTGGAACTTCAGTATCTCTCGCATCTTCTGGTTGACGGTGAGCAGGTTGCCGTCCTTGTCGTAGAAGGCCAGCCCGACTATCGACTGCTCGAAGATTCTCCTGTACTTGTCGTTCAACTGTTGCTCTTCCTGTTCCTGTGCGACGGTGTCGGTATGGTCGCTGATGGTGCAGAACAGATTGGTGGGGGTGCGCAGTTGCTCGTTGGCAAACTCTGCCACGCCCAGGTTGTGGATGTTGTGCCATTCCGCCTGGCCTTCCTTCTTGCTGACGTTCCAACGGAAACTGCATTCGGCCGTTTTCTTGCCGCTCATCAGTTCCCTGATGAATGTCTCGTAGAAGTGCCAGTCGTCGGGGTGTATGTATTTCCTGCTCTCCTCGTAACTCATTCCTTTCTCCGGCAGGAAGTCGCCGTGGATGTTGGTGGCATAGTGTTCTGCCAGCGACAACTTGATGACGGCGTCGCCGTTCAGGTTCAGCGTGTGCTTCATGATGGCCGACATGTCGTGAATCCGCTGAGAGTTCCTGCGGATGCGGAGAATGCTGAGGCGGTTGAAGCCCCAACTGATTGTAAAGGCGATGACAACCAGCAGGGTCATCAGCAGTGAGATGCCGTCGACTGCCGTTCCCGTGGCGGATGTGAGTATCTGTGACAAGGTCATGTTCATCTTTATGGAGTCCTTTATACTATGATTTCTGACTTCTTCTCGAAATTGCTGCTTTGGCAGGGGATGCTGATGTATATGGAGGTGCCCTTGCCCTTTTCCGACATGACCTCGATGCTGCCGCCCATCTGCTCTGTCAGTTCCTGGATGATGGGCAGGTCGAGCCCCGAGCCGAAGTGCTCATTGTCTTCGTTGAGGACAAAGCGCTCGAAGACGTGTGGCAGGTCATTCTTGGAGATGCCCTCTCCCGTGTCCTCAATCGTGATCATCAGTTCCCCGTGGCGGTATTCGTATTTGGCCCGTACAATGCCTTCCTTGATGGAGTTGGCGGAGAAGGTGCAGACCTTCTGGATGACCATGCCCAGATTCTGGCTGTCGATGTTTGCCATCAGCCGCGTGTAGGGATTCTCCACGACGACCTTCACGTCGGGGGGCAGCGTGCTCCACCCCATATAGCACCAGCCGTCGAACATGGTGGCAAAATCGCACTCCTGATAGTTGTACTCAATCATCCTGGAGTCGAGGCGGGAGATAAACAGGATGTCATTGATCAGTTTCAGCAGTTCGCCCGTATTCTTCCTGATCTCCTCGGCAAAGACGGGCTCGTCCTCGGGGCTGTGGTCGCCGTTGAACAGTTCGGCAAAGCCGATGACGGCGCTCAGTGGCGTGCGCAACTCGTAACTCATATTCAGCAGGAACCTGTTCTTCAGTTGTTCCGTCTCCTGAGCCTTTTCTGTCTCCTCTCGGAGTTTCTTCTCCGTGTAGGTCATCTCCGTCTCGTTGCGGCACATGCCGAAGTAGTGGGTGATCTTCCCCTCGGCATTCCGGATGGGCATGACGTTGAAGTTCAGGTAGACGCGGCGCCCTTGCCGGTCGCGCATCAGGGTCTGCAGCGTGTCGGTGATGATGCCCGGATGGCGGCGGTCCATGCGGCGGAACAGGCCTTTGGCCTTGCGGCGCTCTTCGTCGCAGACCATCGTGATGGCTCTCAGTTGCGGCAGTTTATACTGCGTCTTGTTCAGGTCGCTTGAGATTTCCAGTTCGTGGGTGTCGGGGTAGTAGTTCATCAGGCGCACGTCGCTCACCTTCAGCGAGTAGTTGATGTTGTCGATGTAGTCCTTGATGTCCCGGGTCGTCCTCTCCAGCGTCCTGATGCCCTCTTTCTGGTGGTGGTTGGATTCCACCATGTCTGTGATGTCGCGGCCTGCTGTAATGATGCCAAGCAGGTTGTTGTTCTCGTCGTGGATGGCACTGACCATGGCCTCATAGTATATCTTGCTTCTGAGGGTGACCTCCGGAATCCGCTCGTCCTGCTCCTTCACGGCCGTAATGTCGGTGATCGACGACATCAGCATGGTGTCCAGATGTGCTATGTCGATGTCGCGGTAGGCCGGGATGTCGTGGAAGTTGACCTTTCGCTCCAAGAGTGCCTGGCGGTCGGCGATGCCGAATGTCTCGCAGGTCTTGTCGTTGATGTCTGTCATGATGCCGTTCTCGTCATAGAAGACCATGTCCACGAGCGACGAGTTGAACACGGTATGGAATCGCAGCATCAGTCTCCGCGCCTGTTCGCTCTGTGTCTGGTCGTCGGTGATGTCCGTCTGGATGCCGAGGATGACGGCGGGCTGGTCGTGGTCGTCGCGGCGCAGGATGGAGAGGCTGATCTCGTAGAGGCGCTGACGCTCGTCCGGCGTCTTCGGCCTGGCTCCCTTCACATAGACCTCCTGCGAGAGGGCCTCCCCGCTCAGGATGGCATGCATCAGTTCGCGCATCTCCATGAAGTCGTCACGGTCGTAGTCGCGTGAGAAGTCGATGGGGAGCATCGCCGGGCCCACGCTTGTCAGGTAGGAGAGCCGGTGGAATGCATTCTTCTCCCGGTTGTAGACCCAAACCTCTCTCTTCTTCGATTCCATCACCAGTCCCAACTGGGTGTTCAGCCGCTCCGCCTCGGTGTTGACTTCCTTTTCGCGGTACCAGAACAGGCGGTTGTAGAAAATCATCACAAAAAAGGAGATGAGCAGCGCTGCCACAAGATAGGCCATCAGGTGGGGGATGTCGAAAAGCGTCTTCATATCCTCCTGCTGGGCAAAAGCCTTCGATGCAGACATGCAGAAAAACACCAGGATCAGCAATTTATCGTTATAGGTCTTACGCATTATTGGACTCCTCTTTTTCTTTTTTTTCAGCGCAAAGATAGTCAAAAGAATGTGTTCTGCCAAATTTTTTTCCGAAAAATCACTAATTACCGTTAAATATTTGGCAGTTTCCGGGAAAAACACTACTTTTGTCATCAGAAATTCATGTAAAACTAAAACGATAAATATGTTAGACGTCAAAGAAACATTGAAGAAGAGTGAAGAGAGGATGGAAATGGCAGCGCTGTTCCTTGAGGAGGAACTGAACCGCATCCGTGCCGGCCGTGCCAACGTGGCCATCCTCGACGGTGTCAGGGTGGAGTCCTACGGCAGCAGGGTTCCCCTCAACCAAGTTGCTAATGTCAGCGTGCCCGATCCGCGTACCATCGCCATCAAGCCCTGGGACCGCAAGGAGATACGCAATATCGAGAAGGCCATCATGGACTCTGACGTAGGCATCACGCCTGAGAACAATGGTGAGATCATCCGCCTCAATATCCCCATCCCAACTGAGGAGCGCCGCCGCGACCTGACCAAACAGTGCAACAAGATTGCGGAGAAGGCCAAGGTAGAGGTGCGTAACGTCAGAGCCGACATCAAGGACAAACTGAAGAAGGCCATCAAGGACGGACTCTCTGAGGACAATGAGAAGGATGCGGAACTCGAACTGCAGAAGATTCACGATGCCTACATCAAGAAAATTGATGAACTCATTGCGGCCAAGAACAAGGAGATCATGACGGTTTAGCCCTATGAAAACCGATACACCGTCCGCACGGACGGGACTCGTCGTCAAGAATACAGGCAGTTGGTACACCGTCCGTACGGACGATGGCCAACTGGTTGAGTCTAAGATCAAGGGTAATTTCCGCCTGAAGGGCATTCGTTCCACTAATCCCGTGGCGGTGGGCGACCGTGTCACCATCGTCACGAATCAGGAGGGGACGGCTTTCATCAGTGGGATTGAAGACCGGCGCAACTATATCATCCGTAAGTCTATCAATCTCTCCAAGCAGAGCCATATCCTGGCAGCCAATGTTGATCAGGCCTTCCTGCTTGTCACCGTCAGTCGCCCTGAGACTTCCACCACTTTTATTGATCGTTTCCTGGCCTCCGCTGAGGCTTATCGCGTGCCTGTCATCCTATTATTTAATAAGACCGACTTGCTCGATGATGACTTGCGCCGCTACCAGGAGATGATGATCCGACTCTACGAGACCGTCGGCTATGAGTGCTATGCCATTTCGGCAGAGACGGGCCAGGGGCTGGAGCAGTTGAAGACGCTGCTGAGCGGAAAGGTGACGCTCCTCAGTGGCAATAGCGGTGTGGGCAAGTCGACGCTTATTAATCAACTGGTGCCTGGTGCAAACCTCCGAACAGCCGAGATCTCCGATGCTCATAATCTGGGACAGCATACCACGACCTTCAGTGAGATGATACCTGTGGCTGACGGCTGGCTCATCGACACGCCAGGCATCAAGGGCTTTGGCACGTTCGATATGGAGCCGGGGGAACTGACGGGCTATTTCCGCGAGATATTCCATTTCTCCAAGGGCTGCCGCTTCTCCAACTGTACCCATACCCATGAGCCGGGGTGCGCCGTGCTGCAGGCTCTTGATGAACATTTTATCGCGCAAAGTCGCTATCAAAGTTATTTATCAATGCTCAATGACAAAGATGAAAGCAAATACCGGGAAGCCTATTAGGCTATGGATGATGACGTGCCTTTCCTGTCTGGCGATGACGGTTCAGGCACAGGAGAGCAGACTGTGGTATAACCATAGTGCCAGCCATTGGCTGGAGGCGCTGCCCATCGGCAATTCCCACCTTGGCGGTATGGTCTATGGCGGGGCTGATACGGAGCAGATTCAGGTGAACGAGGAGACCTTCTGGAGTGGCTCTCCCCATCATAATAATTCTGCAGAGTCGAAGGCTCACTTGCAGGAGGTGCGCAACCTGATTTACCAGGGCAGGGAGAAAGAGGCCCATGCCTTGCTCGACAAGTATTTTATCAAGGGCCCTCACGGCATGCGTTTCCTGCCGATGGGCAATCTGATGGTGAAGTTCTGGAATCATCAGACAGCCAGCCACTATCAGCGGAGCCTGTCGCTCGACAGTGCCGTGGCCCGCGTCAACTATAAGGTGGGGGATGTCGCCTATCGCCGTACTGTGATGGCTTCACAGGCCGACAACCTGATTGCCTTGCGTCTGGAGGCTGACCGTGCGAAGGCGCTGAATTTCTCTCTGTCATACGAGAGCCTGCTGCCTGTCAGCCGCTCTGTCAACGGGCATGTGCTGACAGCCATTGTCAGTGGCGTGGAGCAGGAGGGCGTTCCTGCCGGGCTGAAGGCGGAGTGCCGTATATGGGTGGAGACGGACGGACACCTCAGCGACGGGCGGCAGACTGTCACCGTCGAAGATGCCACCACGGCTACGGTCTATCTGACTGCCGCCACCAACTTTGTCAACTATCACGATGTCAGCGGCAGTGCTGCGGCCAAGAACGATGCGGTAGTGGCATCTGTCAAGGGACGCGGCTTCTACGACTTATTCGACGCTCATCTCAGGAAGTATCAGGCGCAGTATAGTAGAGTGAGTCTTTCACTGCCCGCATCAGATAAGTCGGGTCTCCCCACCGACCAGCGCCTGGCCCAGTTCAAGGGCGGGCAGGATATGGCGCTCGTGGCCCTGATGTTCCAGTATGGCCGTTACTTGCTCATCTCCAGTTCGCAGCCAGGCGGTCAGCCCGCCAATCTGCAAGGCGTGTGGAACGACAAGATGAATGCTCCTTGGGATTCGAAGTACACCATCAATATTAATGCCGAGATGAACTACTGGCCCGCCCTGGTTGGCAATCTGGCAGAAACCCAGCAGCCCCTCTTCTCAATGATCAGGGACCTGAGCGCCACGGGAGCCAGGACGGCCAGTGAGATGTATGGCTGTGGCGGCTGGGTGGCTCATCACAACACCGACCTCTGGCGTATTGCCGGACCTGTCGACGGCACCACGTGGGGCATGTTCCCCACGGGGGGAGCCTGGCTGACCACCCACATCTGGCAGCATTATCTCTTCACGGGCGACAAGCATTTCCTTTCGGAGAACTATCCCGTCATGCGGGGAGCCGCAGAGTTCCTGCTCGACTATATGCAGACCTATCCCGCTACAGGTGAAATCGGAAAGGCGGCCGGGTGGCTCGTTACCGTTCCCACCGTCTCGCCCGAACATGGCCCGAAGGGCAAGGGCACCACGGTGACGGCTGGCTCGACAATGGACGTCCAGATCGCGTTCGATGTGTTCTCCAACGTCATCCGCGCTGCCAAGGTGCTTGGCCTCAAGGATGCGACGACGGCCCGGCTGCAGGCCGCGTTGCAGAAGTTGCCCCCGATGCAGGTAGGCCGTTATGGCCAGTTGCAGGAGTGGATGATCGATGCCGACGACCCGAAGGACGAGCATCGCCACATCTCCCATCTCTATGGACTCTATCCCTCTAATCAGATATCGCCGTGGCGGCATCCGGAACTTTTCACGGCAGCCCGTACCACGCTGACGCAGCGTGGCGATATGGCTACTGGCTGGAGCCTGGGCTGGAAGATTAATTTCTGGGCGCGTATGCTCGACGGCAACCATGCCCTGCGCATCCTCTCGAACATGCTCTCACTGCTGCCCGACGACTCGCGTGTCAGCCAGTATCCTGAGGGCCGCACCTATCCCAACCTGTTCGATGCCCATCCGCCGTTCCAGATCGACGGCAACTTCGGCTGTGCCGCCGGCGTGGCTGAGATGCTCCTGCAGAGTCACGACGGAGCCGTCCATCTGCTGCCCGCCCTGCCCGATGCATGGCAGAAAGGCGAGGTCAGGGGGCTTCGGGCCCGAGGCGGTTTCATTGTCGACGAGCAGTGGCAGGAGGGCCGTCTGCAGTCGGCACGCATCCAGTCCACGATAGGCGGCCGTCTCCGTCTGCGCAGTTATGTGCCGCTCTCTGGCCGGGGGCTCAAGCCCGCTAAGGGGCAGTGCCCCAATCCCCTGTTGGAGCCTGCCCACGTGAAGCAGCCGCTATTGTCGGCCGAACTCAAGGATGTACCATCTCCCACATTGCCGAAGGTATATGAATACGATATTGCCACAAGGGCAGGACAGGTGATTGAGGTAACAGGCGGATTGAGAGATTGAGAATTGAGAATTATGATTACCAAGATAAACAGTTGTGAATTGTGCATTGTGAATTGTGCATTATGAAAAGGATTTTGACCGTATCGATGCTGCTCTGCGCCATTGGCGCATCTGCACAGCATAAAATAGAAGTGCGTGAGTTCCGCCTTGCCGGACCATACGCTGTGGCCGCTCCTCTCGGGCTGGACACGGTCGACGTGCAGGGCAAGAAGTTCGACGACAAGTCGCTGATCGGAGCGATGGCGCTGACCTCAGAGGCAACCTCCACGTTCAGCGGGCAGGTGCTGCCCTCACTCGCCGACAGTCGCAGCGTGGGGATGCTCTCCTTTTATATTAATAATAGTGACTATCTGAAAGGCTCTGT
>ODAJ012155283.1_pt1 | contig 15251 bp, 11 predicted proteins | sample 1539241 | NCBI WGS metagenome assembly ODAJ01 (sample SAMN02144231, study PRJEB22623) | gut metagenome | biome: sheep rumen | host: Ovis aries | place: New Zealand
TATGCATTCCAAAATCTCGAGCAGCTATGAAGCGGAGGATCTTGCCTCCACGGTCTTCATAAAGATTTTTGAGAAATTTGAGACCTTTGATCAGTCGAAGGCCTCTATTTCCACGTGGATTTATACTGTCACGCGAAACACTGTGATAGACTATTTCCGCGTAAGGAAAGTGCATGAAGAAATCGGAGAAGAAGATATTGTTGAGGATGATACCTATCAGGGTATTCTGGATGCGGAGTCTCTGGAGGAACTTGCGGATGCCCTTGAAAAACTTCCCCAGAGAGAGAGGGATATTATCATTCTTCACTATTACAGCGGCATGCAGCTGAAAGAAATAGCGCCGAAGATGAATATGTCCTACAGCAACTGCAAGCTCGTGCATAATAAAGCACTCATGCGTCTCCGCCAGTACATGACCTTTGACTGATCGTCATCGGATGTGAACATTATAAAAGGCAATAGCTACCAGAGCCGGAAAGATCTGATGATCTGATCCGGCATTTTTATCTCAGTGGGGGCTTTGCCCACAATGACATTAGCGCTCAGCTTTACAATGCTCCAGCGGAGCATTGCTTTGCGTGCCAGGGCACGCGGGAGCGCAGGGAGGACGCGTGTACACAACAACAATGATTATGATCGCATTTGTGCTTGATCTTTTTTTCGGAGATCCGGAATGGTTCCCACACCCGGTCGTGCTGATGGGCAAGGCAATCACATTTTTCGAGAGGCAGCTGCGGGATATTTTTCCTGCAAATCCCGAGGGTGAGCGGGCAGCCGGCAGAGTCATGGCAATCACTCTGCCGGTCATCACGTACGCGGCTGTCCGAATCCTGCTCATAAGACTTTCCATTGTCAGCCCGGTAACTGCCTGGGCTGTCAACATTTTTTTATGTTATCAGGCTTTGGCTGTGCGGAGTATGCTGCGCGAATCGAGAAATGTGTATCATGCGCTGCAGACAAAGTCGCTTGACGCCGCCAGAAGGGCAATCTCGCGGATCGTCGGACGCGAGACCGCCAGACTTAACGCGGCAGGAATTGTCAGGGCAGCGGTCGAGACTGTGGCAGAGAATTTTTCGGACGGCGTGGTCGCACCGCTTTTCTATATGCTGATCGGAGGGGCACCTCTTGCGCTGGCGTATAAGGCGGTCAACACGATGGACAGCATGGTGGGCTACAAAAATGACCGTTATCTGAATTTCGGAAGAGCCGCAGCCAAACTGGATGATGCCGCTAACTTCATCCCGTCACGCATAGCCGCTTTTCTGGTGATGGGCGCTGCTTTTATCTCCGGGGAGAAGTCGGAGAAGGATCCGCTCAGCCACCGTTTCGGCGGAGGCAGACTTGTCTCCATGTGGGAGAGGCGGATGATTGCCCGTCGTGCCTGCCTTATATGGAAGCGGGACAGAAGAAAACACGAAAGTCCGAATTCGGCTCAGACGGAATCGGCTATGGCAGGAGCCCTCGGTGTGCAGCTGGCGGGGCCGGCAGTCTATTTCGGAAAGGTCAGTGACAAACCCTATATAGGAGATCCGCTGAGGCCGATTGAGGAGAGAGATATTCTGCGGGCCAACCGCATATTTTTCACAGGCAGCTGCCTTGCGGTGCTTGCAGCCATTTTCTCGGGACACATCTTACTGTGATCCGGCTATGCCGCACCGCGCAGGGAGAATGAAATAACTCTTGCGAGCGAGGCTTGCTTGATTAAAGGACAGTGCGTGAATAAAAAAGAACATCGAAAAGTTAAACACGGAGGAGACTGGTCGGGCTTTCTTAAGAAGCGCGGCCATATGCCGCTTGATTTTTCTGCAAATGTCTCACCGCTCGGCATGCCTCCTTCCGCCCTTAAGGCAATGGAATCCCTTGGCGGCAGCGATCTGGCACGCTACCCGGATCCTGCCTGCCGTGTACTCCGGCAGGCGATTGCGGAACGATACGACATACGTGACGATCAGATTTTTTGTGCAAACGGCGCAGCAGATGTCATCTACCGTCTCGCCTACGCCTTAAGACCCAAAAGAGCGGTCCTCATCGCGCCGGATTTCGGAGAGTATGCGGAAGCTTTGGCAAATGTCGGCGCGGACATCACCTATTATATGACAGGCAATGCGGGATCTGACCCGAACGGCATAAGGGAGCAGAGAAACTTCGCGGTCGACCAGGGCATTTTGTCCTATATCAGTGAAGACACAGACCTTGTGATCTTCAGCAATCCGAACAATCCTTCGGGCTGCGTTGCGGACACGGAATTGCTGAACACCATTCTCGGCAAATGTATAGAATGCGGCACGCTGCTCGTCATTGACGAGTGTTTTCTCGATTTTCTGCCGGATGCCCGGGAGAGGACAATGCTCAGGCATCTTGCGGAATCGAAGGGACGGCTCCTTGTGCTGAGAGCATTTACCAAGTTTTATGGCATGGCCGGGCTGAGGCTCGGCTGGTGTGCCGCTGATGATCATGACCTGCTTGAACAGCTCGGGAGATCGGGCCCTCCGTGGCAGGTCTCAATGATTGCCCAGACGGCAGGAGCAGCCGCTCTGGCTGACACAGCCTACGAGGAGGAGCTTCGCCTGTTGATCACACGGGAGCGCCTGTATATGCAGGAAGTTCTCATGGCCGGAGGTTTACATGTGATCCCAAGCGGCACCAACTATATTTTGTTTTACAGTGAGGATCATGAACTGCATGAGAAACTGCTTGATCATGGCATAATGATTCGGGACTGCAGTGATTATCCCGGTCTTGCGAAAGGCTGGTACCGTGCTGCTGTACGGACCCGGGAGGAGAATGAGATGCTGCTGTCCCGTATCCTGCCTGCACAGATGTAAAGCGAAGCAGCAGAGTATGAGGTTCATCCCAGCTGCCTTTACGGACGTAAGAGGGTTCATGGAACGGATGAGCCGCGGACTATAAATTGCGCCGGAGGGAATGCTATGACGGATTGCAGAAAAATAATGATACAGGGGACAATGTCCGGCGCGGGCAAGAGCCTTCTTGTGACCGCCCTGTGCCGCATATTTTATGAAGACGGTCTCAGGGTCGCGCCTTTTAAGAGTCAGAACATGGCACTCAACAGTTATATAACAGCGGACGGTCTTGAGATGGGGAGAGCGCAGGCAGCCCAGGCGGAAGCGTGCGGGAAACTTCCGGATGTGCGCATGAATCCGATCCTGCTCAAGCCGACCAGCGATGTCGGAAGCCAGGTGATTGTTAACGGCCGTGTCCGGGGTACATACCGCGCAGCTGAATATTTCCGCATGAAAAAGATGCTCATCCCGGATATCATGGAAGCTTTTCGGAGCCTGGAAGCTGAAAATGATGTCATCGTGATCGAAGGCGCCGGAAGCCCGGCAGAAATAAACCTGAAATCTGACGATATAGTAAATATGGGACTTGCCGATATGGTCGACGCTCCGGTCATTCTTGTGGGAGATATTGATCCCGGCGGGGTATTTGCACAGCTCTACGGAACAATCATGCTTCTTGCTGAGGAGGAGAGAGCAAGAATAGTCGGCACAGTTATCAATAAATTCAGGGGCGACGCGGAGATTCTTCGACCCGGTCTCGGTATGCTTGAGGACCTGACAAAAGTTCCGGTGCTCGGGGTCGTTCCCTATGCGGATGTTGATATCGATGAAGAGGACAGCCTGTCCCCGCGTCTTACGCGAGGAAGTCATGAACGCCCGATTGATATTGCGGTCATACGTTTTCCCCGCATTTCAAATTTTACAGATATCACCCCCCTCACAGCCCACCCGTACCTGGGCGTACGGTATGTGAGCAGATCTGTTGATTTCGGTCAACCGGATCTTGTCGTTCTTCCGGGAACAAAAAACACTCTCGATGATCTTTCGTGGCTTCGTGAAACCGGTCTGGAAGCCGGGATCATGAAGCATGCCCATGCAGGGGGCGCGGTCCTCGGCATCTGCGGCGGATATCAGATGCTGGGTGAATATCTGACTGACCCGGAGGGGAGTGACAGCGGAAGAGCAGGCAGGAAGATGCGCGGGCTGGGACTTTTGCCGGTTGTCACGGTCTTCGGCTCTCACAAGGTGCGGCGCCAGGTCACGGGAAGCGTGTGCGCCGGTGAACTTGCCGGTGCAGTCATCACCGGCTACGAGATCCACATGGGGGATACTCATGCCGCGGATGGTGCCGATTCTTTCGCGCAGCTCCGCTATGAAACTGCGGGAAGTTCTTTCGGGAAGGTCCGCTGTGGAGCCCTAAAGGATACTTTTGTGCGGCTTGGCGATAATTCCGGAATATCCGATAAAGTACTCGGAGACGGAGAGAATCCGGCCGGAACGCATCCGGACGGCTGCATAAATGGCAGCGTTTTCGGCACGTATATACACGGGCTTTTTGACACGGGGGAACTCACTGAGAGGCTGGCTTCATATCTCATGAAGAAAAAGGGGATCACAGCGGATGCTGTCTCTGTGGAGTCGCGGAACTCCTATAAAGAGCGCCAGTATGCCCGTCTTGCCGGTATCGTGCGCGGGAGTCTCGACATGGAGGCAATTTATCGTGCGCTGCGGTGAGTATTACGCTTACTTTGCAGCAGTTCAGGCGAGACATCAAACAAAGGAGTGAGAAAATGCTTCATATATACACCGGTGAGGGAAAGGGAAAGACAACTGCAGCCATGGGGCTGGCCCTGAGAGCGATCGGTCACGGAAGAAAGGTCGTGATCCTGCAGTTCTTAAAGAGCGGAACGAGCGGTGAGCTTATTCCGCTGGAAGAACTCGGGGCGACTGTTATAGCAGGCAAGGCCGGGTGCAAATTCGTCTCAGCTATGACCCGGGAAGAGAAGCAGGAGACACGAAAAATGCATGATGAGAATCTGAGGAAAGCCCTCGGCATGACATTTGATCTTCTGGTCCTCGATGAGGCATGCGCAGCTCTGAAATATGATCTGGTTGATCCGAATCTCATCGGGCAGACGATTTCGCTTAAGTCTGAGCGGGAAATCGTGCTGACCGGCCGTGATCCGGCACAGTTCCTTTTGGACGAGGCTGACTACATCACAGACATGGTATGCGTACGCCACCCTTATGAGCGCGGCACGACAGCCAGAGAGGGCATCGAATACTGACAGGCAGCTGCAAGGCTGTGCTGCACCTGCCAATTGACGTTGAATATCGGATCGGCGGGAAGGTGCGGTCACTGAGAAAGGAAGACGAATAGATATATGGGAGATGGAGTGAAAAGTTTTTCTGCAAATACTGAAAACATCGGAAAACATATCAGGCCGGATGACATAGAAAAGACAAGTATGGAGATCATAGACGATGAGCTGGGGATTATGGGCATCGTGATTCCGAAGGAGAACTATGCCGTGACGAGACGGGTCATCCATGCAACGGCAGATTTCGATTACGCAGTAAACCTGACGTTTACTGATAATGCCGTAGAGTACGGCATTGCTGCATTTGCCCGCGGCACAAAGATCGTCACCGACACCAACATGACGCTGGCGGGAATCAGCAGACCGGCGATGAGTCTCCTTGGCGTCACCGCACACTGCTTTATGGCGGAGCCCCGGATACGCGAGATGGCCCGGGAGATGGGGTCGACCAGGGCACAAGCCTCCCAGATCTACGCAGCCGGGCAGATGCCCGGGGCAGTCCTCTCGGTGGGAAACGCGCCTACCGCGCTCTTTGAGATTGCGCGTCAGATAAGAAAAGGGCTGCGCCCGGCGCTGGTAATCGGAGTGCCGGTCGGGTTCGTGAACGTGACCGAGAGCAAGGAGGAGATTCTTTCGGTGTGCAGAGAATATGCCATTCCTGCCATAGTTGCCGGGGGACGCAAGGGCGGAAGCACGGTAGCATGTGCCATATTGAACGCGCTTCTCTATGAAGCGGCGGGACTCGAGGATCCGTCATGCAGGTCATGAAGTATGCGAGGCTTTTTACAGGCATAGATTTTTTTTATTGTCCATGATATAGTTAAACGGAATGTTGCTTAAATGACAGTCGGAACCGGAAGAACGGTTTGCGACATGAAGGCGGAGATCGAAAAATTATTGTCAGGTGGGACGAAGTGAGTACAGTAACAGGCAGACAATTAGAATTTGAGACCGTAGATCTGGAGGCTATCAGAGAAGCGTTTCGCGACCATGCGGATAGAGAACAGTCCGAAGCTGAGAAGACTTTGAATGACAGTGCTGAGAGTGTACCCGATACTGATGAGAATACCGGGCTTTCAGATGTTCAGCATGAGGAGGACGATGCGGCGTCACAGCAGATGCAGGAAACGGCGGAGAGCGGGCTTTCAAGCGGCATGCAGGAACAGGCTGAGCCTGCAATGCCAGACAGACCTGAAACAGAGAAAATTGATTTTTCGGGCGACGGGATGGAATCGCTGACGGATCATAGGGAGTCCGGAGCAGATCAGGCGGAAGCTGACTCTGTGTATCTCGAGGTGGTCATCGGGCAGCTGTCAAAAAAGTATGAGGACAAGCACCGGATGTCTGTGGAGCTGTCCTCAGATGTATTCACAGCGATCGGAAAGGCGAAAGCACGTGCCAGACAGGAACACGAGGAGGCAGTGAAGCAGGCAGAGGAGGCAGCGGTTGTTGTCGATGATGCTACCCGCAAGCTGAAAATTCTGGAGAAGCGATATGAAAAAGCAAGAAGCGCGGAGCTCCTTGTAAAGCGGGAACTTCAGAGTCTTCCTTATGTAGCGGAGGCGGCAATAACGGAAGCCCGGGAAGATATTGAACGGGATAGAGATGAACTTGCCGGTTTCATGAGAGAACTTCCTCATGCGGAACAGTTCGAATTGACAGCGAGGGCAGAAGCCCTGACCGCTCTCAAGGCGACTCTGGAGCCGGAAGGCCATGTGGCGGAGAAGAAAAAGGCACTGGATGCAGCTGAGAAACTCAGAGACCTGACGGATTATCTGTTGACAGTGGCAAAAAAATCTCAGGGGAAAGAAAAACTGGAAGCCGAGTATGCGGCTGCCCGCCGTGAGGCAGCCATAAGAAATGCGGCGTACTTCGAAGCCTACAGGGAGTATGCCAAGGCAGAGAGTTTTCTTGAAGATGCCCGCATTTTCGCACGGGAAAAGAGGAACATTTACGATGCTGCGCATAAAGAGACAGTGAGAATACGCAGAAAGATCGACGCGATCACAGATCTCATAGAGGCTGAGGAGATTAAAGTCAGCAGTATGGAGAAGGCCTCCGCCAGGTATGACGAGGTTTTCACGGAGTATCGGAGCAGGAAAAAAACAAGACTTGTCAGAGGTCGGCAGCTTGATGCCGCAAGGGAAGAGTATGCCCGGCTGCTTAATGTCCTGGCGGAAGCCAAGAGCCATGCAGAGAACGCGGCGGACCGGATGTACCGGGCGGAGAAGATATCTGTAAGGGACGTGATCGAGACTGATGTTAAAGACCCGGATTTTACGTATTTGAACCAATACGGCGCCCTTCTTTCGAAAGCGCAGGCGGATGAACAGGCAGCGCTCGGGGAGCTTAGGCGGGCGCAGAAAAATTCGGATGCAGTTTGAGAGGAAATACAGTAATTTATGATAAAAACTAGACTGATCAGCCTTCTGGGACATGCGAAAAAATATATAGGCTATAACATACTGTTCCAGTGGATCGCCCTGATCGCGCAGATCGTGGCATCTTTTCAGGCAGCGGATCTCATAGCCCGTGTTCTGGAAGGACGCACGACCACAGTGATTCTTGCACGGACAGCGGCGATTCTTATAGTCTGTATTGCCGTGCGTTCAGCATGTGAGTGGTTTTCGCAGAAAATGACTTTCATGGCATCCTGTGACGTCAAAAGGATCCTGAGGGATAAGATATATCAGAAACTGCTCCGGCTCGGCGTGTCATACAGGGAACGGATCGCTACCAGCGAGATCGTGCAGCTTCAGACCGAAGGCGTTGAGCAGCTGGAAACCTACTTCGGCCAGTACTTATCACAGCTTGCCTACAGTCTGCTTGCCCCGGCCACACTGTTTCTTGTGACTGCGGTACTTGTCAGTGTGCGCGCAGCCATGATCCTTCTTGCGTTCGTTCCGCTGATCCCCCTTTCTATTGTCATTGTCCAGAAGATCGCAAAAAAAATCCTCGGGCAGTATTGGACGTCATATACCGACCTCGGAGATGTATTTCTTGAATGTATTCAGGGTCTCACCACATTGAAAATATACAGGGCAGATGATCTGAAAGCCCATCAGATGGATGAGGAGGCGGAGGAATTCCGCCGCGCGACAATGCGCGTTCTCATCATGCAGCTCAATTCCACGTCTGTCATGGATATAATGGCATACGGCGGAGCGACCGCGGGCATGGTCTCCGCACTGACCCTTTATCTGAGAGGGCGCCTCGATTTTGGAGACGCACTGGTCGTTATTTTTCTTGCGGCTGAGTTCTTCCTGCCGCTGAGAAAGCTCGGATCTTATTTCCACATTGCCATGAACGGTATGGCAGCGAGCGACAGGATATTTGCCCTGCTGGATCTGCCGGAAACAAGGCGGGGCAGAGAGCAGCTGACAAAGACTGTCGATGTGGCCAAGGAACGTGACCGACGCATGAATTTTGCGGAGCAAAAGTTCTGCAGATCCAGCAATATCTCCGTCCAGCTTCAGGACGTCGGTTTTTATTATGACGCATCGCGCCAGATATTAAAGGGAGTGAATATGGTCCTTCCGGCCGGCAGCCTTGTCGCTCTGGTCGGTCCTTCCGGCTGCGGAAAGAGCACGATCGCGGGAATTATCTCCGGCAGGAACCGAAGATACACGGGAAGTGTCAAGATCGGCAGCATGGAGGGCGGTATTCACGAACTTCGTGACGTGCGTGAGAAAAGCCTTCTCGCTCATGTTGTGCTGGTCCGCCATAATAATTACATTTTCAAAGGCACAGTAGCTGACAATCTTAGAATGGGAAGACCGGAAGCAACGGATGAGGAGCTCTATGAAGCTCTCGACGCGGTCCACCTTGTTCCGTTCGTCAAAAACAGAGGCGGCCTTTCCATGCAGCTGGATGAGAAAGGCGCAAATATATCCGGCGGTCAGGCCCAGCGCATCGGCCTGGCAAGAGCTCTTCTGGTCGACGCTGAGGTCATGATCTTCGATGAGGCCACCAGCAACATTGATGCGGAGAGTGAAGAACTCATTATGGGCATCATAAGGGAGATAGCGAAGACAAAGACAGTACTTATGATCTCCCACAGACTGCACAACTGTGTCAAAGCCGACTGCATCTACATGTGCGAGGACGGCGCGATCACGGAAAGCGGAACGCACAGCGAGCTCATAGCCAGAGGCGGATCTTACAGCGCCCTGTACAAGGCTCAGATGTCTCTTGAGACATACGCCGAAGGCGTGCGCGGAGATAAGAAGAAACATGTAGAGAGCTGTGAAGTCAGGGGCTCAGCGACGTCGATCACGGATGAAGACCGGGCTTATGAAAATATCCGCAAGTCTCTCATAGCCTACGCGGACGAGACCGCGACGGGAAAAAAGAAGAGCGGTAAACAGGTTGAAAAAAACAGCGCGAAGTCTCTCGAAAAGGAGAAACGGCGCAACGCTGTCGTTATTATGGGGCAGCTCATCGGACTTGTACGTCCGCTCATGCCGGTCATGTGTACCGCTGTCGTCCTGGGGGTTCTCGGCTATCTCTCGGCAATCTTCAGTTCAGTGTTTGCGGGCAATGTTCTGCTTCACGGTCTCATTTTCGGAACCACCGAGGCGGTCTATGAGGCAGAGATGGCAGTAGACGCGTTTGCGTTCCTTGATCCGGGTCACAGCGAAGCTGCCAGAGCGGCAGCTCAGGCTGCCCGCGAAGCTGTGAGCGCACTCCGCGCACAGGGAACGCCGCTCACGTTCACGTCGCTTGCGACAAGGTCAGCCCAGACTCTTTTTGTACTTATGGGTGTATTTGCGGTACTCAGGGGCATTCTGCACTATGCTGAGCAGTACTGTAACCATTATATCGCTTTCAGGCTCCTTGCCATTATCCGTCATGAGGTATACGCAGCCCTCCGCAGGCTGGCTCCGGCAAAGCTTGAGGGCAGGGATAAAGGCAACCTGATTTCCATTATAACTTCGGACATTGAACTTCTGGAGGTGTTTTACGCGCATACGATCTCGCCGATCGCGATTGCGTTTATCACGTCAGTGTTCATGATTGCCATGTTCATGAGACACTCGCTCTATGCGGGGCTTTTGGCTGCGGCTGCCTATATAGCGGTCGGTGTGATCATTCCGCTTATCAACGGAAAGTTGAACGGCGATGCCGGCCTTCTGTTCCGCAACGCATTCGGAGACATGACCAGTTTTGTTCTCGACTCACTGAGAGGTCTTGATGAAATCATACAGTTCGGCTGCGGCAGGAGGCGTCGTGAGGAGATCTCCTCGCGATCGGATAATTTGTCGGATCTGCAGCGCGGACTTTCGAAAATGACAGGAGTCCAGAGAGTTGTGACAACAGCGGTGATCCTGATCTTTTCCTACGCCATGCTGTTCCTTCTCACAGGGCTTTATTCCAGAGGCGGGATCGGCTATGACGGGCTTCTGATCACTCAGATAGCCTTTATGAGTTCTTTCGGCCCGGTGGTCGCCCTCGGCAGCCTTTCCAACAGCCTGAGCCACACTCTGGCAGCCGGAGACCGCGTTCTTGACCTACTTGAGGAGATGCCTCTTGTGTGGGATGTCTCCGGCACGGACGGCCGCGAGGGATGGGACGGATTCGAACACTTCCGCGGCGCCGAGCTCTCGAAGGTCACTTTCTCTTACGGAGATGAGATGATCCTCAAGGATTTTTCGATCCTGTTCTGGCCCGGCAGGATCATAGGCATTCACGGTCCGTCGGGGTCCGGAAAGTCAACGATACTGAAATTGCTCATGCGTTTCTTTGATGTCGAGGAAGGCAGGGTCATGGTCTCCGGCGAGGATGTGCGGCATATTGCGACGACACAGCTCCGCGATACGGAGTCGCTCGTTGAGCAGGAGACGCATTTGTTCCACGATAGTATTGCCAATAACATTTTGATCGGTAAGCCCGGTGCTTCCCGCGTTGAAATCGTGCGGGCGGCTAAGAAGGCGGCTATCCACGACTTTATTAAGTCGCTTCCGAAAGGCTATGATACGACAGTCGGAGAACTCGGAGATACGCTTTCCGGCGGTGAGCGGCAGAGAATAGGCATCGCGAGGGCTTTCCTGCACAACGCTCCGTTCATGCTGCTCGATGAGCCGACCAGCAACCTCGACTCGCTGAATGAGGGCATCATCCTGAAATCCCTCATGGAAGAATGCCGGGACCGGACAGTCGTTATCGTATCCCACAGGGAGTCAACTATGAACGCGGCCGATACGATATTTGAAATGTGAGAACTAATTTTAAGAAATAATTAATGAATGGATTCACAGTTAGGACACATGGAGGTGGCAAGATGAATTATGCAGTAATAGACGTTGGCGGGACTTTTACCAAGTATGCGGTCATGACAGATGAAGGAGAATTTCTCAGAAAGGGAAAAATCCCGACGGAGACAGAAGACCTTGATCTGTTCCTCAAATCCATCGCAGGTATTTATGAGGATGCAGCCGCCAAAGAGGGAGACATTGCCGGAGCAGCCCTCAGTATGCCCGGTTTTCTGGATGTTGAGACCGGTTATGCCTACAACGGAGGCGGTGTCTATTGTGTCAAAGAGATGAATCTGATAGAAGCGCTGCAGGAGAGGATCCCGGTTCCGGTGACCATGGAGAATGATGCGAGATGCGCTGCTCTTGCGGAATTATGGCACGGAAACCTTGCGGGATGCCGAAACGCGGCAGCGCTGATCCTGGGAACCGGCCTTGGCGGAGGTATCATCGTGAACGGTGAGATACTCCGTGGGAAGCATTTTGTAGCAGGGGAACTCAGCTATTTCATAATGGAGGATATGGGCAGCGAGCTTGAACTGGAAAAACTGGCTGCATATGCTGCCAGCGCGAGAGGCCTTGTCGGCATGGCAGCGGAAGCAAAGGGAATTCCCGCGGAAGATCTGGACGGTGTTAAAGTCTTTAAAATGATTGAAGACGGGGATGAAGATGTGCGCGAGGTCCTCAGAAAGTTTGCAAGAAATGTCGCGAGGATAATCTGCAACATTCAGATCATTATAGACCCGGAGCGGATCGTTGTCGGCGGCGGGATCAGTACACAGCCCCTGCTGATCGAGATGATCCGGGAAGAGGCGGAGAAAACAATGAAATTGTTTTCCTGGAGCGACTTGCCGGTACCCGAAATCGAGCCGTGCAGGTTCTTTAACGATTCCAATCTGATCGGAGCTCTCTACTCGCATAAAAGTCAGCTCGGCATCAGGAGTTGAGAATCAAAGATGCATTTGCTACTATTGACTGCGCAGGCGTCAGGCAGTCTGAACGCTCAGGACGGATACTGCCAAAAGGGTGTCCGATGCAGGGACCTGCAGCACAAAGAACATGTCCCGACAACGGGACAGTGCGGAGATAATAAGAGGTGAGTATGGATAATAATAAGATTCAATGCCAGAACTGCGGTGAATGGATCGACGGGGAAGCCAAGTTCTGCCCGCACTGCGGAGCTTTCAGCAAACGGTCTTTCCGTCAGGACCCGAATAAGCAGTACTGCGTATTCTGCGGCAGTGAGGTTGCCGCCGGAGATAATTTCTGCCCTGTCTGCGGAACGAAGATAGAGGCGAGCGACGGGAAGACGGACGTCAAAGCCCCGAAAGCCGATCCCGAGCCGAAAGAATCCGGGAGCAAAGCAGCGTCCCGTCTGGCAGGATTTTTCGGTCTGGGCGGCGATGATGATGATTATGATGATGAAGACGAAGACGATGATGACGATGATGACGGAAGCATCCTCTTCGTGAGACCGGAAGGCCGAGGCGGAAAGAACGGGGGTGGACGCTGGGCTCTGCTTGCGATCGTCATGGTAGCCCTTATCGCTTCACTGCTGTTATTTGTTGTGCCGGCAATCCGGAAAGCCAAGCTCTCTGACTTCTGGACCAGCAGCAGAGAAGATGAAGGTCGGGCGGAAGAGACAACGATCACGCCGAACGTGACATCTATTCCGCTTGATACGCCGACACCGACGCCGACGCCGGTTCCGACGGCAACTCCGACTCCGTCACCTGTCCCGACAGCTATCACAGCTACGGAGCTCACTCCGACACCGACGCCGACTCCGACCCCGAGTCCTGAGCCGACGCCGACTCCGATTCCTGAACCGACGGCAACTCCGATCCCTGAACCGACGGCGACACCGATCCCTGAGCCGACAGCGACTCCTGCCCCGACCAAAAAACCGCAGTCGGGATCTTCAGAGGGAATGATCATGCCGGACAGCAGCCAAAGACTTCTCAGTGAGTCTGAACTGGAAGGCCGCTCCGCCAGGGAGATCAGGCTCATGGTAAATGAGATCTATGCGCGGAACGGTTATACATTTAATAATCAGGAGTATGCGGAGTACTTCAGCCAGTTCTCATGGTATCATCCTACTGTGCCTGCAGGGCAGTTCTCTGAGGATATGCTGAATGATGTCGAGAGACAGAACATCAGTATGATTTCAAGTTACGAGAAGAGCCATAATCTGAATGCGGATGCATATTAATGCAGAATTGATGCATAGTATACGGACTGCCGATACTGTCAGATAATCACTGCATGTCCGTTCAAAAGAGCAGGCCGGACAAATTATGAAAATTTCGAAATGATTCCGGGCAGTGAGCACCCGGAGAGTTAAGTCCCGTGTTCTACAAGTTGATGGCAGACCATGACAGTATAAAGACAGAAAAACGACCGGATATGACTGACCGTATATGAATGTCATATCCGGTCGTTTTTTATCGATAGAAGGGATTCGGCGTGTTATTCTGTTATGAGCTGGCGTGTATTACACTGGAATGTTGCGATTTACGATCGAATTGACAAGAAACCGGTAAATGCTTAAAATTTCTTTATTATTTCTCAGCGGTTATGTCACTCAATTGTTATTTAAGCTTCTTGAATCGGGTATTCTAACAACATAAGTATTTGGGTAAAGCTTCTGTTGTAAAAGGCGGGAAAAAGGATGAATAAAATATTGTATTTGGAGCGTATCAGAAACCTTCGCGAAGACAGTGATTATTCACAGGCTGAGGTCGCGAAGATACTTCATGTTGCACAGAGAACATACTCGGATTATGAGAGAGGGAATGTAAGGATACCGCTTGACGCCATGATCCAGCTCGCGCAGCTCTATAAAGTCTCTATGGACTATATCTGCTGTCTTACGGATAAAAAATAGGGGGCTGGATATAATTCGCTTTCACATCTGCTGAGGTCTGCATGTATCTGACCGGCCGTGTCGGTCCGTATGCGTGCGGATCGCAGCTTTAGTGACAGCACTTTTTTTATCTCAGTTGCCACAAACATGAATTAATAGGTATGTATTTATCAGCTCTTGCAAGAAGAGCTGTTTTTTATTATAGTAGTTCGTGATAAACATAGAAGGAGAACGGATCTTTGGCGAAGAAAAAGAGTCAGAAAAGAGTCGGCGGGAACTACTCCGGGAATCGTGTAAGAAAGGAAAATACCTTTGGCAGCACCAAAAGAAAGACATATATGATCCTTTCAACTGCCGCAATTATCATAGGTCTTATTATGACCGGCCTGCAGTCACTCGGCTCGTCACGCTCGAACGTGGAGCTTGCGTATTCTGATATTACGACAGTCGTCCGGGAGATGGAGGATGAGGTATCGGCCTTTGTGCGTGAGGCAGGAAAAGCAGGCGCACCTTCCGGGGATCGTGCCGGAGCTTTTGCTTCCGCATATTCGGATCTTTGTAAGGCGGGATCCGCAAAGGAGAGATCTGACGCTGTAGATTCATTTGCAAATGCTCTCTCCGCCCTTCATGAAGCTTCCGACGAGGCAGGCATGTCCGTAAGTTCTTATAAGAATGCCGCTTCGGCTGTGGATCAGGCAGCAGATGGATTGAATGACGCAATCGCCGATTATAATGCGAAAGCCGAGGCTTATAATAAGTCAGTGTCAGGATTTCCGAAAAGCATTCTTGCAGGTATAATGAGATACACTGAAGTCGATCTTATCTCCGGGGGGAACACATGACTCTTCAGCAGATGAAATATGCGGTCACGATCGCCGACTGCGGTTCAATTAATGAGGCAGCCAAGCGCCTGTTCATCTCTCAGCCGTCTCTTTCCGGCACGATCAGGGAACTGGAGAATGAGCTTGATATGACACTGTTCCTTAGATCCAACCGCGGCATCACGATC
>ODAJ014763514.1_pt1 | contig 15251 bp, 7 predicted proteins | sample 1539241 | NCBI WGS metagenome assembly ODAJ01 (sample SAMN02144231, study PRJEB22623) | gut metagenome | biome: sheep rumen | host: Ovis aries | place: New Zealand
GCCTGCATCTGGGTGCCGTTCTTATAGACGGCCACCTGCATTTGTGCACCTTGAGCGGCCTGTGGCCACGTCAGTGTGTAGTCGTAGTTGTTTTCACCGCTGAGAGCACCCGTGATGCTTGATACATCAGGCGTAGGCAGCTGCATGGCGCCAGAACCGGGCAGATCTCTGTCTTGACAAGCTGCAAGGAGCAGTACGCTCATCAATCCCGTACCTATTTTATGATATATGCTATTCATAATTACGTAATTCTTATATTCTAAATAATAAATTCTAAACTTAATATCCCTTGTTCTGATGGTATAGTCCCTGAACGTAGTTCATCTGGTTGGATGCGATGGGGAAGTACTCGTTCTTGCCGGCTGTGAAGAAGGCATCCTTATAGTACAGAGCGTATGTCTGACCATCATACTCGTCGGTCTTCTCACTCTCAAAATACTTGTTGAGTGTTGAGCTCAGCAATCCCCAGCGGCGCAGGTCGAAGAAGCGGTGTCCCTCCATGGCCAGCTCCAAGCGGCGCTCCCAGCGAAGGGCCTTGCGTGCATCGTCCTGTGAGGCGAAATTGCCATAGAGTGCGATGTCACACTGATCCTTGGCGTACTTGATAAGCGATGTACTGCTGATATCTCTCTTGGCGCGCTCACGGATGGTGTTGATAATCTGAAGGGCTTCTCCATTGTAGTCGCCGCTCTCAATCAGGGCCTCGGCGCGCATCAGCATCACATCAGTATAGCGCAGCACATAGTCGTTCTGGCCGAATGCCTGCCATGGGTTGTCGTAGTCTTCACCCTTCGAACGCTGCGGAATCTCCTTCATCGAGCAATAGTAGCCATAGGTGTTCGGTGTACGGCTGTTTGCCTTGCTAAGCGTAAACTGAGCCTCATACTTATAAGGATACGTAGGCATGCCTACTGTATGGAACAGTCTTGGATCGTACTTGTACTTAGAGTCGGCACCGTTCACGACAATAGCATTGTGGTCTTCATCGAAGTTGTCCATGGGCAGACCGTTGTGGGTCTTGAAGGCATTCACCAGGTTCTGCGAGGGCTTGTGGAAGTCCCAGCCGCATGACCAGATGCCCCATACGCCGTTTAGCATGTTCGACCAGTTGGCGCGACCGAACTGTGTACCGTCATCGGCCTTGTTGGAGTGCTGCACGGCGAAGATGCTCTCCACGGAGTTGGCATAGTCCTGCAGGAAGATGTGGCCGTAGGTGTCCAGATAGTCGTAGGGTGAGTCCTTGACCACCTGTGTGTATTCCAGCACTTTCTTTATCTTGGCCTGGTCAACATGGCTGTAGCCTGTCGTAGCCTCATAGCCGTCGCCATAGGCCCAGTTCAGGTAGCACTTTGCCAGATAGGCGGCAGCTGCCACCTTGTGGGCGCGTCCTGTCGTACCGGGATTGGCCGTATTCAGGTTCTCGTAAGCATACTGGAAATCGTCGATGATCTTCTGCATGATCTCGTCGTGAGAACTCTGCGGGGTTGACTCAATGGCGGCATTGTCCATACCTTCAATGATGTAAGGTACCTCATACCACATCTGCTGCAGCTTGTAATAGAAGTGGCCGCGCAGGAAACGGGTCTCAGCTTTCAGCTGCTTGATGGCCGGGGTCTCTTCAGCATTTTGCATCGACTCCATGGCACGGTTGCAGCGGGAGATGGCACTGTAGAGTTGGTACCACAGTTCGTCGAACTCGCCGCGGTCGGGCTGCAGGGTAGAGAAGATTTCCATGGGGTGATAACCTGTATCGTTTTCACCAGAGCCACCCTTCAGACAGTCATCGGCACTCATGTCGCCATAAGGCCAGAGGTTGAAGGGGTAGGAATACCAGTCATCGCCGAGCTTGGCGTAGGCTGCGGTGACAAGCTTGTCAGGGCTGGTGAAGGCCGTTCCTTCATCAAGCGTACCCTGCGGCTTTACATCATCGACACTACATGATACTGCGAACACAGAGAGCAGTAGCGTAGCTATGTATATATTGATCTTTTTCATTGTTCTAACTATTTTACCTTTTTACTATTTTACCTTTTCATTAGAATCCTACCTGTATTCCGAAAGTGAAGGAGGCGGTGTGAGGATAGCTCCATGCGGTGCTCTCCGGGTCTGAGCAGGTCAGTGAGCTAGACTTGATAGTCAGCAGATTGTCGCCAGAGAGATAGACACGTGCACTCGACAGCAGAATCTTTTTGGCCAGTTGTGTAGGCAATGTGTAGCCCAGCTGTAACGTGCGCAACTTAGCATAAGAGCCATTTTCCACAAAGTAGGAAGACATGCGTCCCTCATCAGCACCATTTGAGGTGGTAAGAGCAGGAATGTCTGAACCAGTGTTACCTGCTGTCCAGGCGTTGATCAGACGCTCGCCCTTGTTAGAACCGGCATCGGTGATACTCCAGAAGTCGGTCTGGAATTTCTGGTCGTTGATGACGTCAACACCTGCAACACCCTGCCAGAACATCGTGAAGTCGAATTCCTTATAGGCAAGGTTGACATTCAGACCCCAAGAGAAGTTGGGAACGGGATTGAACACCCATGTACGGTCTTGCTCGTTGATGCGGCCGTCACCGTTGAGGTCGGCGTATTTCAGACCACCCACACGGGCACCGGCCTGACCGCTGCCGAGCACTTCCTCACGGCTCTGGTAGAGTCCCTCTACGACGTAGCCGATGCGTGAGCCGTAGGCCTTACCGTCCTGAGCCAGATTGTGGTAGTCGTTGTGCTCGTAGGAGTTTTTCGATTTCTCAGGCAGGTAGGTCACCTTAGAGCGGTAGAAGTCAACGTTACCAGAGACATCGTACGACAGGCCGTAGGCTGTCTTATGGCGATAGCCCAGGTTGAGCTCCATACCCCAGTTCTTCAGTGTAGGACCATTGATCCAGGTCTGACCGCCAAAACCGATAGCGCCGAGGAAGGCAGGCTGTACAAGCATGTCCTTCGTCTCCTTAAAGAAGAGGTCGTAAGAACCGTAGAGATCACCGCCGAAGAGTGAGAAGTCGGTACCGAAGTTCCACTGTGAGGATGACTCCCACTTCAGATCCTCATTGGCTGACTGCAGCTTGTAGTAACCAGAGGGGAAGGTGCCGGAACGCTGCAGGTTGATGTCGTAGGCCGTAGAGTTCTCACGGCTTGAACCGTAGTCGGCAACATAGAGTCCGAAGTGGGCTGTATTTGAGTTCATGCCCTGATTACCGGTCACACCGTAGCTGGCACGGAGTTTCCAGTCGCGCAGCCAGTCGGCATCAATGTGCTTGGAAAGACGATAACCGAGTGATACAGAGGGGAAGGTACCAAACTGGTGGTTCTTACCGAAACGGCTTGAACCGTCATGACGCAGTGTGAACGAAGCTAGCAGTTGGTCGTTCCAGTTGTAGTCGATTTTACCGAAGTAAGACATCAGTTTGTAGGAGTCACCTGCACCAGTGACGTTCTGAATACCTGTACCGGCGTTCGGCCACATGTAATCGATGGTCTCCAGAGGATAGCCTGTGCGGCGTGCAGAGAAGTCGATGCCGTTATCCTGATGGGTCTCAAGACCGAGGAGCACGTTCAGGTTGTGGTCCTTCACGATGTCAAAGTTGTACTGCAGCGTGTTCGACCAGGTCCACTTTGTGCTGTGGTTCTGCGACATTGTGCTGGCATTCGTGCTGTTTTTCACCACATCCGAATCCCAGGTGTGCTGCATGGAGCGGATATAACCGTTTGTGTAGTCGATACCGAAGTTCGAGCGGAAGAGCATGCCCTTGATCGGTGTGATATCTACATATGCATTTGCAAAGATACGCCATTTCTTCAGGCGGTTGTCCTTGTTGTGATAGAGCTCGCGTAATGGGTTCTGACGGTCACTCATACCGCCTACAGGTCCGGAGAAGGTCTCGCCGTCCTCTTCATATACGGGCAGTGTGGAGGCCATCTTCAGTGCGTTCTCCAATGGAGCAGCATCGACATTTGTTGAATAAGAGAATGAGGCATTCTCACCGACAGTCACAATGCTGTTGATTTTGTAGCTGCTGTTAAAGCGGGCAGAGAAGTTCTCAAAGTCAGTATGCTTCAGAACACCGAGTGCTTTCTTGTAGCCGAAAGAGAAGAGTGAAGATCCCTTATCGGTAGCCTTTGAGAATGAGAGGTCATAGTTCTGGGTGATACCAGTGCGACCAATCTCGTCAACCCAGTCGGTATCGCTATAGCGCATGGTCTTCTTGGCATTCATGAACCCGTCGTAGTATCCACCTACACTGTAGTTCACCATACCGCCTGTTACGGGGTCATATACAGAGATGGGGGTACCGCCGTCAACGTTGAGACTCAGACCGTAGTTCTGAGCGTAGTCAACGGGATTCTTGCCGTCGTTGAGGGCAGCCTGTACCAGTGCGGTGGCGTATTGCTGGCTGTTCAGCAACTTCATCTTGTTGGTCATCCAGGCCATGGAGACAGAGGCATTGAAGTCGATATTCACTTTATCCCCCTTCTTTCCTTTCTTGGTGGTGATGACAATCACACCATTGGCAGCACGGCTACCATAGATAGAGGCTGAGGCAGCATCCTTCAAAACCTGCATCGACTCAATATCGGAAGAGTTCAGGCTGTTCAGTGAACCGCTGTATGGCATACCATCTACGATGTATAGTGGTGCAGTGCTTGAACCACCCATAGAACCGATACCACGGATCTGCACGTTGGCTTCACCCGAGGGAGAACCGCTCGACGTGATGGTCATGCCTGGCACCTTACCCTGCAGGGAGGCCATAGGGTCAGTGTTACTGGTCTTAAAGTCCTTGGTCTCAACGACACCTACAGAACCAGTAAGGTCGGCCTTACGCTGAACCTGATAACCGGTAACCACCACTTCGCTCAGTGTCTGGGCGTCGTCTTTCATCACGACCTGCATACCGTTGGTGGCAGGCAGCTCCACGGTCTGGTAGCCGATGTAGGTGAAGACAAGTGTCTTACCTGCTGCGACCTTCAACTTAAAATTACCGTCGAAGTCGGTCACGGTACCATTGTTTGTACCCTTTTCCATTACCGTAGCACCGATGACCGGCCCCATGGCGTCGCTCACCGTACCCGTAATCTCTTCTTGCGCGTACATTATAGTACACGTAAGCAGGGCGAGGAAACTAAGAATTAATCTTCTTGCTTGTTTCATTTGTTGATGCTTTAAATTGGTTAGTAAAATTTGAATTGAAAAACTGATGCAAAAGTACAAACACTGGTCTTTTATCTTATAAAAATATCGTTCATCCCTCTAAAAATTTGTTTCAATGTAACAAATTTGCGAGGAAATGAACGATATTTGATGATTTTTGTCATAGAGGCGCGAATGGCGTCTCTGCGTTTTGTTTACTTCGTTGTCGCGATTCTTACATCACTGACGCTGATAGATCCACCATAGTTGTTGATGCTCCAGCAGTTCTTCTGGATGCCGTAGATACGCTGAGTGTAACATACGTTGTCGTTGATGTACATCACCATTACCGAGTTGTCAGTATAGATGTCAATCTTGTAGGTGTTGTCTGCTGGACGTTCAAACCAGTAGCCGTCGATACCATCGACGAAACCCTGTCCTTCTGGCCCCTCCTGCTCGAAGTTCACTTTTCGGTGGTTCTCGTCTTCGGGATTGACCACCATCGTGTAATACTTCTTGCTATCCGTTCCGCGGAACATCGAGATACCGAACTTATCCCAGTTGTTGGAGGTCTTCACGGTAAAGGTAATATGATTTGATGTGCCCAGACGGTTGTAGAGTACGTAGGCACCGTCGCCGCTCAGCGTGCCGTTGCTGTAGCCTTCTGAAGCCATTACACTGACGGGTTGCTCCTGCGTGAACTTCCCGGCCATGTCGGGCACGGCACCGAGTGTAAGTGTGCCGTCGGCATGCTGGATGATCTTGTGACATACCAGTGCGCCCGACCAGTTGGGTTCGTTGCCGTCGCCGCCACCTACGTTGATGTTCATCTCGTCGATGTTGCCGCCTGAACGGAAGGGGCACCAGCCCCAGATATATCTGTCCGTCCCGTTCGAGGCTGTCTTGCCGGCGTAGAAGGCACGGCTGTCGAGCACGCCCTCGTGTCCGTCTTTCGGCCAGTTGGCGCCCGGGTCATTAAAGCAGGCCTTCAGGGCCTCGAAGGTCGGTGCCATCATATATTTCACCTTGCGGCTCCATGAGGTACGGTAGCTCTCGCTATAAACCAGATACCAGTAGTCGCCCATCTTGAAGATGTCGGGACACTCCAGCATACGGTCCCAGATCATGTTGAATGAGCCGACGTGCTCCCAGTTTTTCATGTCATTCGACTTGAACTCAGCGAATTTCGGATCGCCGCCCCAGACGGGACGCGTGGCAATAACCATGTGGTACTGGCCGTCGTCGCCTTTGAAGATCTGCGGGTCGCGGAAATCCACACCAGAGTAGTCGTAGTCAGGACCGTTGAGTTGCCAAAGGGGATCCTTCGTCCAGGTTTTGAAGTCGGGCGAGGTGGCACGCATCACAGCCTCTGTATATTTGGCATTGCCATTGTGACCAGTATAATAGATATAGTAGAGGCCGTCCTGCTCGTTGTAATAGCAGCAGCCAGTACCGAGTGCGGCATCCTGTTGGAAGTCGTTTTCACCTATTGGCAGCAGTTCGCCCAGCGACTCATAGTTGCAGCCGTCTTTTGTCTCGACAGCCCAGATGGGATGGAAACGGAAAGCCAGGTTGTTGGTGTATTCCTGCAGATAGAGTACCCTGAAGCTCCCTTCTTTGGTATCATAGAAAGGCATAGGATCGCCAACTCTCCCCACAGCCGGCGTGTAGTAAGTGGAGAACCCTGTTTCATCGGTGGGGATGAATCGCTCTGTGGTGCCCGCCCAATCCTTGGCGGGGTCACCGGTGATGCTGTCGTCGCTGCAGGAGGCGAGTGTAGCGGTCATACCGCAACATACCAAGCCAGTAGCAAGCATATGTTTGATATTATTGTAATTCATATTTTCTTAATTCTTATATTCTTGACTCTTAATTACTTTCCTAAATATTCGAGGGCATTGAGCATGATGCGGCCCATGTTGTCGTGATAGTTAGAAGTATAGGGCGTGGGAGAGTTCCAGTCGAAGAGACCAGAGCCGAGACAGATGATACCGCCCTTGCCGTACTCACCGTTCGCGGCCCTCAACTCCCAAGACGACACACTGTTGTCTCCGCCGAGGGCACGTCCGCCGGTCTTGGCCTCAAAGGCATCCTTGCCGTTCTGGTAGTCGCCCCAGAATCCGTACTGCGATGTGGTGTTACAGATGGTGTAGCCATTGTCAAGCGTATAGACTGCATTATCCGGTGCACCAGGATAGGTCTTCAGTCCTTTCCACAGCGGGTGGCTTATGTCGTAGGCATAGAAGTGCCAGGGATCGTCGCCCATCAGGTCGGAGCCTTCGCCGCCTCCGCCACCCCAAACGTTGTTGGGATAGGCATCCTCAGGCATGGCGCCAAGTGCGATGGCGTAGTTCACGGCCGAGCGACCCAGTACGAAGGCGCCGCCGTTTTTCCAGTACTCCTTCATGCGCGGCAGGGCGGCCATGGCCTCTGTCTCGGCATCGGCGAAACCGTTATAGGTACCGGGCGACGGTGAGTGACGATGGTAGAAAATCAGGCGGCAGCGCTCCAGTGAGATGGCACCGCTGGCGATGTCACTCCACGATACGTAGGCTGCACCCTGTATATTGCCAGTGAGCCACTTGGCTGCAGCTTTCTCCTCATCGTTGAGCATCTCTACATTTTCAGCCTCACCTACAAAGAGGGCAACGGGATCCTCTATCAGCGTAACATAAACGGTATATTCATTGCTTGCCGTGTTGTCTGTCACGGTAATCTTGAACGGTTCGGTGAAGTCGCCCTTTGTTCCGCTGGCAGGGCTGCAAGCGGCATCCTCGCTGCATTCCACGGTAAAGGTGGCATTAGCCAGATCGATGCCGCTGTTGGCCATCACGCTTACGGTGATCGTCTTCTCCTCCTGATTGATGGCACCCTTCACGCCCTCCAATAGGAAGAGCGAAATCAGCGCCTCATCGTTGCGTACGGCTATCTGATAGTCCATCACCAGATCGCCATTGGTGACGTGCAGGGTCTTGTCGGCATCCATGTTGATATGGTCGCCCACCTTGATATTCGATGCGGCACCGTCCGAGATTTTCAGTGCTGTCACTTCCATGTTGTTCTTCTTGTCGAAGTCGGCAGGCACTTTTACCTTTATCAGGCGTTTCTCTGTATTGATAGTGGCAGGGTATTGTCCGTTGAGTACAAATTCCTCGACGAGGCATGAGCCACCGACGTTGACGCTGCCGGTGTTGTCGTCGCTACAGGCGGCGAGGAGGGTGACTGCGCAAATAGCGCAGTAAACCAGCCCGGCGCAGAATATATTATATATCTTGGTTCTCATATTTTCCTTAATTCTTCACTATTAACTATTCTCTATTCACTTTTTCACCAGTTGCCGCAGTTCTGAGTATAGTGCCCATTAGAGGCAGCTATCTGCTCCTTGGGGATGGGCAGATACTCGTTTTTGTTGGCTGTAAACGAGGCTCCGCTGAGGAAGTTCATCGTACGGCCTTCGTCGGTATAGTACTTGTTGATCACGGTAGCGGCATCGCCCCAGCGCACGAGGTCGAAGAAGCGTTCACTCTCCATGGCCAGTTCCAGACGTCGCTCCATCTTCACAATCTTCATTGTCTCTTCCTTGCTGTAGCTGCCACTGTAGCGGCTCACTGCATAGCGTACACCATATTTGTTAGGATAGCCGCTCACGATGCTGTTGTTCATCATGCCAGCAGCCCTGTTGCGTACCTGATTTACCAGCGCGATGGCCTCTGCCGTCTGCCCAAGCTGAGCCTGTGCCTCGGCACGCATCAGCAACACATCAGCATAGCGCAGTACGATGCGGTTCATCGACGAAGCCCACTGATTGTCGCAGTTGAAGAGATAGACATCGGTCAGTGCCGGATCCACGTTCTGCTTCAGCGACACGAAGTAGCCGTAAGTACCGCCGCTACGGCTCCAGGTGTTGGTCTCGGCTATCATATAGTCCGTGTTAAACATATAGGGTGTCCCAGCCACGCCTACTGTTACGAACAGTCTCGGGTCAACTGTCTGGTTTGAGCCGACGTAATAGTCGGTAGCGGCAAAGTTGTCGAGCATGGGCAGGCCGTCAGCACTGGTGCGATAGGCATTGACGAGGTTGTGCGATGGTTTGTAGAAATCGTTTCCTGAGTCATGCACCTTGGGGATACAGGGTACAATCAGACGGTTGGCGAAGTTCAGGTTGCCATAGACGGTACCGTCGTTTCTCGAGTACTGGACGGCCCAGATGCTCTCCTTGCCGTTTTCATATTGCTCCTCCGGGCGGAAGTTGTTATGCAGGTCGCTCTCCAGCCCGTAGTTTGCGAAGAGTGCTGGATTAGTGTATTCCACCACCTTCTGCAGGTCCCCTTCGTTGATGCCAGTCACTTGATTAGTGTTGGCGTCGTCCTGGCGATAAGCCTTGTAGAGATAGACCTTTGCCAGTGCGGCGGCAGCGGCAGCCTTCGTTGGGCGTCCCTTTTCGGCCTGTGTTGCGGGCAGTACGGCGTAAGCATCCTCCAGGTCATTGATGATCTGCTGCCAGCCCTCGTCATTAGTGTATTCTGTGTTCGAGAGGTTGTTATAGTCTTCTTCCTGCATATTCAGCTTGTTTACGAAGGGAATCTTCTTGAACAGGCGTTTCATCTGGAAATGGCCGTAGGCGCGCAGGAATTTCATCTCCGCCGTTCTCTGCTGTATGATGGCGTTGTTTTGATCGGCAGCAGCCAGCACGTCGAGTGAGAGCGATACACGCGAGAGGTATTGGTAGAAGCGCTCCCATATCGACTGGAATGGCCAGTCGCCAGTATCGACACCTGTTTCCAGCTCCAGGCGATGGAATGGCTCGCCGTCTGAGAAATTGGCACCGCCCACATAAGCGTCATCGCTGCGGGTGTCGTAGTTCCAGAGGGAGAATGAAGCGTTCATATCCTCAATGGACAAGAGTCCGGCATAGGCGGAGATGAGGAGGTTGTCGATATATTTGGGATCCTTCACCTCGTCCTGGGTCAGCGTGGCCTGTGGCACCTGGTCGTCGAGGAAATTAGAACAGGAGGTAAGACCGCAGATGGCACAGATGATATATAAAATCTTTGTTTTCATATTGATATCGTGTAATTAGAATGAAACGTTTAAGCCGAAGGTCATGTTGAGAGGTATCGGGTAGTTGAATCCAGGATTCTCTGGATCGGCGCCGGAAAACTTCTTGCTCTTGATGGTGACCAGGTTCTGTGCGGAGAGGTAGAGGCGGATGCGCTCCATGCGCAGTTTCTCAGAGAACTTCTCGGGCACATTGAACCCCAGTTGGATGGTACGGAGCTTGAGGTATGAGCCGTTCTCGATATAGTAGGATGAAACGCGGCCTTCGTTGTTGGTGTCTGCGTTGGTCAGAGCTGGGATGTCGCTGCCTGGATTGGCAGGGCTCCAGGCGTCAAGAGCGCGGATACCCTTGTTCAGGTAAGGCACGTTGATGTTGGAGTTGGCCCAGAAGTCGGTCTGTGACTTGTAGCCGCGACAATCGACATCTACACCCTGCACACCCTGCCAGAACATGGTGAAGTCGAAATTCTTATATTGCAAATAGACATTCAGACCCCAGGTGAAGTCTGGTGTGGGATCATAGATCCAGTCCTGGTCTGCCTCGCTGATGCGACCGTCGCCGTTGAGGTCCTTATAGCGGATACGGCCCAGGCCTGCACCCTCTTGTGTGGCATGGTTGTCGATTTCCTCCTGACTCTTGAATATCCCGTCAGCTATATAGCCGACCTGGGATCCCATAGGATGGCCTACCACGCTCTTCACGCCGTTACCGCCGAAGGTGCCCTTGGCTGCAACGGTCTCTGGCAGCTTGGTGATTTCATTGGTGTAGCGGCTGATGTTGCCGTTGATGTCCCATGAGAAACCGTTCTCCAGCTTGTGGCGGTAGCCCACTGACAGCTCCCAACCCATGTTCTTCATCTCACCGGCATTAATCCATTTCGAAGCACCTTCACCCATGGCACCGATACCGTCCATAGGCAACAGGATGTCCTTTGTCATCTTGTGGAACCAGTCGAGGCTTCCATAGATTTCATTGCGCAGGATGGCGAAGTCGAGACCTATGTTGTGCTGTGTGGTAGTTTCCCACTTGATGTCGTCGTTTCCGCGCTGCGAGCGTACATAGCCGTTGGTCAGCTGATAACCGCCGTTCGTACCGGCGATGTCGTAGGAGGAACCGGCCTGTCCGCTGCCCCAGAGTCCAGTTGATACCACTGATCTGTAAAGGGTATAGCGGGCGGTGTTCGAGATTTCCTGGTTACCGGTCTGTCCCCAAGAGTAGCGTAGTTTCAGGTCGTCGAGCCAGGAACTGGTTTTCTGCATGAACTTCTCCTGTGAGATGCGCCAACCGAGTGATACCGACGGGAAAATACCATACTGGTTGTTGCTACCGAATCGGCTTGAACCGTCACGGCGTATGGTTATACTGCCCATGTACTTGTCGGCGTATGTGTAGTTCACTTTGCCAAAGAATGACAACAGAGAGAATCCGTCGCCTGAGCCTTCTGCCAGTTGACGGCCGGCACCAGCTGATGGCCACATATAGTCAGTGTTAAGAACCGACAGGTCGTAGCGCTTGGCGCTGTTCCATTTGTAGTTTTGGCGGTTCACCTCCATACCAATCATGGCGTCGCCGCGATGTTTGCCGATTTCCAGATTATAGGTGGCGATGGCGTTCCACATCCATCGCATCGTGTGCTCCTGCTTGCTTTCCGCAGCCGTATCCGTACGCTTCATCTTTCCGTTAGCGATGGGGTAGGTGAAGAAACGCTGCTCTTTCTGCGTGTAGTCCATACCGAGTGTTGAACGTATCATGAATCCCTTGAAGGGCATGATGCTGATGTGGGCATCTCCGAACATACGCCACTGGGTATATTCGTTATCCTTGTTATTATGAAGGAGACTGAGGGGGTTCTCACGCTCAGAGTAGGCACCCAAGGCCTGGGCGAACTCACCGTTCTCGGCATAAATAGGGTAATTGGGGTTGAACTCCAAGGCATTCTCCAGGATGCCACCAGGAGCATCGACACCCTTTGTGCGGTTCAGCGTGAAGTTCTCGCCGATAATCACTTTTCCGTCGAACAGCTTGTAGTCTGCATTCGCACGGGCCGACAATCGGCTGAACTGTGATTCCTTGATGGTACCCTTGTTGTCGTAGTAGCCCATCGAGAAGAAGGCGTTTCCCTTCTCCGAGCCGTTGCTGACGCTCACGTTGTACTGCTGCACCACGCCTGTGCGTGTAATTTCCTTGAACCAGTCGGTATCGCCCGTGCGCACGGAGGCATTCTCGTCAAGGAACATGTCCATTGTCATGCCGTTGAGCATTGGGTGGCCTGCAGCATCATAACTCCAGTTGAAGTTGTAGCCAAGATTGTTGTTGTTGGGATTCACACCGTCGTTGACAGAGGCTTGCCAAAAGGCGCGTCCCCACTGACTGGCATTCATCGTTTCAATCTTATTTGTATAGAAAGAGGCTGCTACCGAGGCATCAAAGTTGACTTTCACCTTTCCGTCCTTGCCCTTCTTGGTGGTGATGATAATTACACCGTTGGCGGCACGGCTACCGTAGATAGAGGCTGAGGCGGCGTCCTTCAGTACTTGGATCGACTCGATGTCATTGCCGTTCAGCTCATGCATGCCAGCCTTGGTGGGCACACCGTCGATGATATACAGCGGGTCATTGTCGTTCAGGGTACCAATACCACGGATTCGGACTGTTGCAGCACCTGAGGGATTACCATCAGCCTGGATGTTCATACCTGGCACGCGACCCTGCAGCGCCTTCATGGGGTTGTTCTCGTTTTGCTTGGCAAGTTCATTGACGCTTACCACGCTCACTGCACCTGTCAGGTCTGCCTTTCGCTGGGTGGTGTAACCCGTTACGACCACTTCCTCCAGTGCCAGTGCATCGTCCTGCAGGGTCACTGTCATGCCGTCGGCGGCAGGTACTTCCTGTGTCAGGAATCCGATGTAGGAGATGACCAGCGGCTTGCCGGCCTCTACTTTCAACTTGAAGTTACCGTCGAAGTCGGTCACCGTACCGTTCGACGTTCCTTTCTCCATTACTGTGGCGCCAATGACGGTTTCGCCCGTCGGGTCAACCACAGTACCGCTAATCTCCGTCTGCGCGTACAATAGTGTACCCACAAACAAGAGACAGAAACTGAGTAACGCTCTTTTTAGCTGTTTCATTGTTGTTTTTTTAGGGGTTAGTAAATGCTTTATTTTCAAAATTCTGACGCAAAATTACTAACCTGTACGCAACAAATGTATCAAAAATCGTTCTTCGTCTAACAAAAATGTTTCATGGTAACAATCCTTGCCGCCTTAGTCCATATCCTTTATTTCTTAATTCCTCGCTTTTCCAAGCCCTCGTATCTTATTGCTCAGCCCTTAAGTCGGTAGGATATTTACCAAATTGCTTTTTAAAGCAGTTGGAAAAATAGCTGGGGGTATTGAATCCCACTTCGAAAGCTATCTCTGATACACTTTTCGTGGTCGATAGCAAGAGATTATATCCTCGCTGCAGTCTCATCTCCCGGAGTAGCTCTACGGGTGAGATCCCAGTCAGGGCTTTCACCTTTCGGTAGAGCTGTATACGGCTCATGCCGAGCTCGTCGCCTAAGTCGTCCATCTTCAGCTCCGGATTCGACATTTTCTCTCGGATGGCCTTGTTCAGTGCCTCGGCGAAGATAGCATCTTGTGAACGGGGTTGAGTCACTTGGTCAGAAGGGGTGTCGAATACCTGTCGCAGCGTACGGGTGGCGGGGTTTGTATAGAATAAGGTCTGCTCTTCATTCATAGTCTGCCGCTGGCGTGTTGTACGGCGGGTCTGTACGAGTGCTCGACAGACGAGGATGATGGCTATAACTAGCAGCGCGATCGCTAAGAAACTGCCATTCAAAACTTTGCGTTGGGTATTGTAGAGTCCGAAATAGTCCTCCAGTTTCTCTTGGATGGTTACCAGATCTTCAATCTGCCTTAGCAGTTCATTGGTCGTCGTGGCGATGGGCCAGGCGTTTTCCGGCACCACCAGTATCCCTTGCAGTGTATTCTCTTGCTCGTAGGGCCTGCCGGACAGTATGTCTATTGCCAGCTTGATGATTTTGTCGCCGCCTGTTGGATAGACGTAGCTGGCCACTTGATGGCCGAATTGTACATAGTCCAGTCCCTCGCCTGGCATGCCGTCGATACCCATTATTTTTATTTTCCCTTCTGTCCCAGTCTCCACTACAGCTTTATAGGCTCCTGTTGCCATACCGTCGTTGTGGCAGAATACGATGTCGGGCAGGTGCCCACTCTCGATCTGTTCCTTTACAATCCGATAGGTCTCTTCCGACGACCAGTCGCTTTCCCGCCAAATGTATTCCAACTCATCGTGGCCTTCCATAACTCCGGCAAAGCCCTGGTGACGTTCCCGTGCCGGGGTGTTGCTTAGTGCTGCTGTCACCTCCAGCACAAAGGGCTTGTGACCTTTTATGCCATGGGCGATATCTAAAGCGTTTACACCTATCGCCTTGCCTGCCTCTATGTTGTCGCCACCGATAAAGGCTGTGTATAGGCCTTTATCAACCTTACGGTCGAAACAAATCACAGGGATGCCTTTGTCCATCACGCGTTTGATAGCTGTTGCGATGGCACCAGCCTCGTTGGGCGCTACCACTAGCAAGTCAATGCCGCTGTTGACCAGACTGTCTATCTGATGTATCTGTTTTTTCGTGTCATCATACGATGTGGCAATCGTCACTTTTGCATCATGGTCATACAAGTGCTGTGCTGCCAGCATTTCATGGTTCACCTTCTCGCGCCAACGTCCCGGTGAACACTGTGAAACACCTATCTTGTAAGGCTTCGGCTGGCTAGTGCAACCAGTGAGTGTTGCTACTATTATAAATATAATAAGGTGTAGAATGGGCTTCTGCATAGTTCTCATACTGGTAATATCATTCTCTTAAACGTTGCAAATATAGGAAATTCCGACGAAACGAACAAGAAAAAGACGTTTTATTTTGCTTTCAAGCAATAAGGCGCGACCCTTAAAAACGGATCACGCCTTATTGCTTGTGTGTTTCCTGATAAACAATTCTAACTCAATAACCTAATAAACCTAACTATTAACTATATATGAAGTATG
>ODAJ012125570.1_pt1 | contig 15248 bp, 14 predicted proteins | sample 1539241 | NCBI WGS metagenome assembly ODAJ01 (sample SAMN02144231, study PRJEB22623) | gut metagenome | biome: sheep rumen | host: Ovis aries | place: New Zealand
CGCCTCGCAGGGGCGTAGCCGCCGCTATGAAACATCCATGTTTCAAACGCGGCGCGGCCGTCATCCATGACGGCCGGTCTCAAGCTTCGATTTAGTGTAATACATTTCCAATGGCTTTTAGATGTCTTCTAACCAGTATCTCTGCTACTATGGCGTCAACTGGCTCCGGTGGCACTTGCATTGTTGTCGGCAAAAGTTTTCGCCAACCTCGCGGAGGATTCTTCTTCCAATATTCCCGCCGCGCCTCCTCGGTCGTGTGTTTCTCGTCGACAACTTTAATCTGCAAGCCTGAAGCCTCGACCATTGCCGCCGCCGCCTTATGTGTGGTGCCGTTGCCAAGTATCACCAACTCTATTTCATGTTCCACCGCCAATTTCTTTATCACGTCGCCGAGTTCAGCCGTCTCGACGACCCTTTGATATTTTATCTCGCCCGCTGCCGTCAAAACTGCCACGCCGCATTTGTCGCGCCCTGGGTCTATTCCCATTATCATTGCTTCTTCTCCACTTTTATATTTAGCCTCAAAGGTCCTTGCGAATATGTTTCCTCACGTGCCGTAGCCGCCATTTGAACTTTGCCATTTACTCCCATTAGTGAATCGAGTACTTCATAAAGTTGCGTGCCTTCCATGCGTCCCACACTTCCTGTTAGCGGGTCGGTTAATATCCCTTTCTCCGCCGCTATTCGATTTATCTCCGTCAAGAAATCCCGCAGAACCATTTCCGGCTGATTGTCTTCGTTGATTTCGTAAGTCTTCATGAGGATTTGTTCGCCCTTATTAAAGATAAGTTCGTTGGGATAAAGTTCAAGCCGCGACCGCACTGGCTCGCCTCGTACCAGATTACCTGCCGCCGATATTCTCAAGACCATATCCCGTTCGCTTGATTCAATCGCCTCGATGACTCGTTGCAGTTCCGGCTGATATATCCAAACCGAATTATCTTCGTCGCCGCCAAAGCGTTCAATCAAATTCTGCGTCGCCTGCCCTGCCAAAGCATTTATATCAGCTGAAATTTCTTCGGCTGTGCGCCCGCCCTTTATAACGCCACTTGCCAAAATCTCGCCTGCCCGCAACGTTATATCGCCCTCACGGATTGCAATCAAGCCTTCGCGCAGTTGGGTATTCCGTTCTTCAAGTTCGTTGTTGTCGGCGGAAAGTTTATCGTTATCGCTAGCTAGTCTATCGTTATCGGTGGTAAGCCGCTCATTATCCGCACTCAAAGTCACGTTGAATGCACCTAGCTTTTTATTGTCGTCCTCAAGCGTGGCATTCGTGATAGAAAGATTTTCATTCTGGGCAGCAAGCTCGGCGTTCGTGCTCTCCAATCGTTCGTTGCCCTCTTTAAGGCGGTCGGATTCGTTGCGCAGTTCCTCCTGTTCATCTTTAAGCGCGAGGACTTCTGCCTTGGATATGCGCAAGTTTTCGTTCGCCCGCTCGAATTCCGTTTGAGCCTTGAAAAGATTTTCTGTCGCCTCGTCGAGTTCGGCAAGTGTCGCGTCCATTGTTTGGCGTAGCTCGTCCATGCCGAAAAGAGCCGTACGCACGTTCTGTGAGATGAGAGTCATAAAGCCGATTGACAGCCCCGTTATCAGACAACCCGTAACAATCGTCACTATCATTGAGGTGTGCCGCGGACGCAGTCCGAAGATTGAAAGGCGTTTCTTACCTATCTTAGTTCCGAGTTTGTCGCCGATAAACGCAATCGCCCCGCCAGTTACAATCATCACCAAGATTAAATAAATTCCTTCCAATCAATCACCCCCTGCAAGCTTCATTGGACGAGCCACGCTGAAAACTTTTTCCACGCGGCGTAGTTTGTTCATGACGCTTTCGACTTGCTCCACGTTTTGAACCTCAACACCAAGCTTAACCGTCGAAGTCCGATTGTATTTGTTCGGCGTGGCGTGAATCGAATGCAAGTTGAGTTTCATCTCCGCCGGCACCGCGATTAAATCCGCTAGCACGCCGGGTTTATCTTCGCAGACAATCTCAATCTCGACCGTATAAAATTTATCTTCCGTCGTGTCCCAGCTAACCTCAATCATGCGTTCCACGTCCGAGGCTCCGTTCAATATGTTCGGGCAATCCGCGCGATGAACTGAAACACCCCGCCCACGAGTTATATAGCCGCTGATGTCGTCGCCTGGAATCGGATTGCAACACTTCGCCAATCGAACGACGAATCCGCTTTCCCCTTCGACAAGGACTCCGTGCTCTGACCTCTTCTGCTTGCGTTCGGGGAGTTTCTTAATCTCGGCGAGCAATGCTGATACGTCGGGCGGCGTGTGCTCTACGATGTCTTTTTTGTAGAGTTCGGCAAGCCTCGTTATGACCGTATGCACCGACGTGCCGCCATAGCCGACTCCCGCAAGCAAATCATCTTCGCTAGCAATGTTCATACGCCGTGCCACTTCCGCCAACCGATTTTCCTTTAGCAAATCCTTTGGGACGTAGCCGAGCCGCTTAAGTTCCGCCTCTATCGTCTCGCGCCCGTGAGCAATATTTTCCTCCCGATTTTCCCGTTTGAACCACGAACGAATTTTTTGTCGCGTGTCACTCGACGCCACGATATTTAACCAGTCGCGGCTCGGTCCGTTGTTTGATTTATTCGTCACGACCTCAACGAAGTCTCCGTTCTGAAGTTTGTATTCCAGAGGAACGATACGCCCATTGACCTTCGCGCCTACGCAGTGATGACCAACCTCCGTATGTATGCGATAAGCAAAGTCAATCGGATTGGAGCCGCGCGGCAGAATAATCAAATCTTTACCCGGCGTGAAGACGAACACTTCATCGCTAAAGAAATCCAACTTCAAAGCCTCAAGATATTCTTTCGGGTCCTTAATCTCCTTTTGAAGGTTCGCTATCTGTCTCAGCCACGAAATTTTTTGGTCGCGGTCGCTGTTTGCCGACTTAGACGCGCCGCTTTCCTTGTACTTCCAATGAGCCGCAACCCCGTACTCCGAAATTTTATGCATGGCGAACGTTCTTATCTGAATCTCCAGCGGGTAGCCTAACGCCATAACCGTTGTATGCAGTGACCTATAGCCGTTGCTCTTTGGCATTGCGATATAATCTTTGAACCGCCCCGGAATCGGTCGCCACTTCGAGTGAATCACGCCCAAGACGTTATAACAGTCCTTAACGTCGTCAACGAGTATCCGCACCGCCGACAGGTCGTAAATCTCTCCTATGCCCTTATGGTCGCGCTTCATTTTCTTATAAATGCTGTAGAAGTGTTTCGCCCGCCCGCTAATCGACGCATGTATTTCTAGCTCGTCAAACTCCTCCTCGATTAGCCGAACTGCCTCACTGATATAAATCTGTCGCTCGCGTCTTTTCTGCTTGACGTGCTCCACTAAGTCGTAATAAATATCCGGCTCCAGATAACGCAGGCACAAATCCTCTAGCTCCCACTTGATGTTTGATATTCCCAACCGATTGGCAAGCGGCGCATAAAGTTCCATTGTCTCTTTGGCGATTCGTTTGCGTTTGTCCTCGCGCATGAACTTTAGCGTTCTCATGTTGTGCAAGCGGTCGGCTAGCTTTATCAAGATAACCCGCAAGTCTTTTGCCGTGGCGATGATTAGCTTGCGATAGGCTTCTATCTGCTGTTGCTCCTTTGACTTGAAATAAATCTGTCCAATTTTCGTCACGCCGTCGATTAGCAGTGCGATTTCCTCTCCGAACATGTCTTTTAGCTCGTCTAGCGTAAAGATTGTATCCTCAACCACGTCATGCAATATGGCGGCAGCTATCGTCTTGTCGTCAAGTTGTAGCTCAGTTAGGATTGCGGCGACGTTCAGCGGATGATTTATGTACGGCTCGCCCGATGCTCGCGTTTGTCCTTCGTGCGCTTCCTTAGCAACGAGATACGCCCGCTCTATCAAATCTAAGTCGGCGTCGGGCTGATAGCTTTTTACCGTGTCCAACAACAATTTTATCGTGACGGGTGGTTTGCCCTTGTCGTTCATGTTATCGCCTCCTATCTCTGAAATTCATTGTACCTTGCTTTATTCAAACTGTCCATAAAAAAATAACCGCGCGGACTTTTGCCACGCAGTCGAAGGTCTCTTATCGGTTTAGGCTTTCAGGGCACGACGAGCGGCGGCTTGCTCAAACGAGATAACTTTTGAGCTTGACGGCTCGGCGGCGGCTAAGGCTTCCCGTCTCCCTAGTCGATATGTCCGCGAATTCGTCAACTCCAATCTGTTCTTCGGGCGCGGCAATTCAAACGTCCCCTTTTCCCCGTCGATTACAATCAAGCCCAACTCCTCAAAAATTTTAATCGCGCTGTCGAAGGTGTACGTTGAAAAATTCTCGCCGCTCTCGTTATTGAATGCCTTAACCAACGAACATAAATCAAAGCGTTCGGTGTAGACGCGGGCACGTCGCAGGAAACTGTACACGGCAAGCAACTGGTCGCGGTCAGGGAACTCGGCAACATTCGCTACCGGCTCCAAACTCGACACCATGCATTGAAGGCGAACTTTATCCTGCCACTCGTCAAGCGACGGCTCATAAGCCAAATCAAACGGCTCATTCTCAACTAGCGGCGCAAGGTTCCCGCAATCCCACGCAACCGCCCGTATCCTTTGCTCGCCCTCAATCGCAAAGCTCAAGTGCGCCTTGTCCGAACCAATCGCCTTAGCAAATCTTCCGCGAACTCCTTTGCAAGCAAGCACTGGATGCGCATTGCCTAAGCCGTGTGGCTCGAATTTCTCGAACTCCCGCGCCGTGTCGAAACTTATCTGCGCCGGCTCAATCATTGCGTCGACGTACAAAACTGGTTGAAAGTCCTCATCGCGCAAATTCTGCCTGACGTACTCATCAAACCGCCGCACGAGTTCTGGCACGTCCTCAACCGCGATTGACAGCCCCGCCGCCTGTGAATGTCCGCCGTATTGCTCGAACAGCTCCGCCATAGTGTCTAGGGCGTTCTTCATGTGCAAAGTTGGAATGCTCCGGCACGAGCCGCGATAACTCTCCCCATCCTGCGTCGTTAGGATTATCGTGGGCAAGTTGTAGCGTTCGACGAGTTTGGACGCCGTCAATCCGATAACGCCTTCCTCCCATTTCTCGCCCGCGACGACCAAAGAGCATAAATCGCCGCCTTGTTCCTCGCGTAGCTTACGAACCTTTTCTTCCGCTTGAAGTAAAATCTTCGCCTCAATGTCTTTGCGTCTCTGATTGAGCTTGTTGAAGTGCTTAGCCTCCGTTTTAGCCTCGTCAACGTCCTCCATGAGCAAAAGCCGCAAACCCTTGTCAGCCGTCTCCAATCGTCCGACGGAATTAAGACGCGGCGCAATCTGGAAGGCGACATGCCCTGTTGAGATTTTCTTATCGCCGAGCAAACCGGAGGCATAAAGCAAAGCCTTCAAGCCGACGCACTCCGTCGAACGCATTGCCTTTAATCCCATGCGAACTATCTTGCGATTTTCCCCGACGAGCTTAACCAAGTCAGCAACCGTAGCCAACGCCGCAATGTCAATGTCCGTGGTGTAAGTCTGAACGTCGACGCCTTTAAGCTCGTGCATGAGGGCTTGACTGATTTTGAACGCAACGCCCGCGCCGCACAAATTTTTTTCGGGATAGGGGCAGCCCTTCTGATTGGGATTGACGACCGCGACCGCTGATTTAACGTCGTCCAGGGCGGGCAAGTGGTGGTCAGTTACAATCACGTCCAGCACGTCACACACGCCGGCAATCTCTTTTTCGTTCGTGATGCCGCAATCGACGCTGATTAGGAGCTTGAAACCTTCCGCGCAGATTTTTTTCAAAGCGTCGGGATTCAAGCCGTAACCTTCGGCGCGGGCGGGTATGTAGCTTTCAACATCGGCACCGAATTGGCGGAGCGTGCGAATCAAAATCGCCGACGCGCTCATACCGTCAACGTCATAGTCGCCGTAAACGCAAATCTTTTCGCGGGCGTCGAGGGCTTGTTTAATCCTGTCGATTGCCTCGCGCATTCCCAACATCAAAAACGGGTCGTGGAAGGCGGCGTCCTCTGGATTCAAGTAATCCTTAGCCGATTGCGCGTCGCGTATCCCGCGATGATATAAAACCGTCGCCGTCAACTCGCTCACGCCCAAAGCCTTAGCCAACGTTTGAACGCACGCCGCGTCCGCCTCTCTTACTATCCATCTCTTGCGCATATCAATTCTCCTCAAGCGTCATAGCAATTTCGTCGCAGTTCGGGAATTTCGGACAGTCCATGCAGTCTTTCCAAATCTTATGCGGCAATGATTCCTTAGTCGTCCGTGTGAATCCGAGCGACCCGAAGAAGTCCGGTCGATAAGTCAGCGTGAAAAAGTTTTTGACTCCGACGGCGCGACCCTCCTCCAAAAGTTTCTTGACGATTGCCGAACCGATTCCCCGCCTTGAAAAGTCCTCGTGCACTGCCATTGACCGAACCTCCGCCAATTCGTTCCACGTCAAGTGCAATGCTCCCACGCCGACGATTTTTTTTGTCTCGACGTCTTCAGCGACGACGAACTCCCTTAACGTCTCGTAAAGCGTGCTGTGCGGCTTGGGCAACATGACGCCTTGCGCCGCGTAACCGGCAATCAGCTCGTGTATCTCGTCCACGTCCGCGAACGTTGCCTTGCGATATAAAAACATTCCCATCACCTTCAATCAGAATTCGATTCCCGCTTGCGCCGCGATTCCTTTTTGGAACGGGTGCTTGATAAGTTTCATTTCCGTGACGAGGTCGGCGGCGTCAATCAGTTCGGCTAGTGCGTCGCGACCCGTGAAGACCAAATGCATTTTCGGCGGGCGGATTTTTATCAGAGCCAAGACATCAGCCGCGTCTAGCAATCCGAACTTCACCGCATAATTTATTTCGTCGAGGACGATTAAATCCCACATACCCGATAAGATTTCCTGTCGTGCAAGTTCAAGAGCCGTTCGCGCAGATTGTCTTTGTTCGTCGAAGTTGTCTTGCGTTATGAAGCCCAGCCCCAACTGCCTGACTTCTATTCCCAAAGCGTTCAAAGCCTCAAGCTCGCCCGAATGTCGTTGCCCTTTGATGAATTGCAGGATTAAGACTTTCAGTTCCGCGCCGAACGCCCGGATTGCTAAGCCGATTGCCGCAGTAGTTTTACCTTTACCGTCGCCCGTGTGCACGATGATTAGCCCGCGTCTTTCCACGTCGACTCCTCCTTAAAAGTTTTTTCCCGCTATGATAGCGCATGAATAAAAATAAATAAAGCGGCTTGCGCAAATCAGCAAATGAATTTATAATGAAAACAAAAAGGAAGTGATTACCTTGGGCACGGCAAGAGAGAGTTTGAAATCAGCGCGGCGAATCGTGATAAAGGTCGGGACGAGCACGCTGGCGCACGCCGATACCGGCAAGCTGAACTTGTACAGGATAGAGCATTTGATAAGGGAGATAGCCGACCTGCACAACGCGGGCAAAGAAATAATCTTCGTGAGTTCTGGGGCAATCGCGGCGGGCATGAATAAGCTTGGGATAAAAGTTAAGCCGCAGACTATTCCAGAGAACCAGGCTTTGGCGGCGATTGGTCAAGGCGTCCTCATGCACATCTACGAAAAATTTTTCGCGGAATATGGTCAGACAATCGGGCAGATACTCTTGACTAAGGAAAACGCCGTTGACGAGGAGGCTCGCGCTAATTCCCGCAACTCATTGAGCACGGTACTAAGCATGGGAGCTATCCCGGTCATCAATGAAAATGACGCGGTCGGCGTCGACGAAATCCGAATCGGCGACAATGATAACCTGTCCGCAATCGTAGCTGCGATGATTAATGCCGAGGTGCTGATTATCCTAAGCGACATTGACGGGCTTTACACTGGCAATCCGAACGTCGATAAATCGGCGCGACTGATTGACGAGGTGGCGGAGATTGATTCAGAAATTGAACGAATTGCCGGAGGCGCGGGCACTAAGCTTGGGATAGGCGGCATGTTTACTAAGATTCAAGCGGCGAAGTTCGCGACGGCTAATGGTGTGACTATGCTAATCGTAAACGGCTCGACGAACGGAAATTTGCGGCGGGCGTTGAGCGGAGAATCAATCGGCACAATCTTTCCAAGGAGGGAATCATCATGAAGAAAAAATTCTTAACGCTACTTGTGATGATGTTGTTAATCACAGCGAGCGCGCAGGCGGGCATTGCCATTCAAGACAACCGGGCGACCGCAGATTATTGGGCGGGCAAGAACAAGTCGGGAGAGGCAGTCTTCGTGGCGACGGCTGATTTGGATATGCTCAACCTGCAGATTCGGCAGAAAAGCTCCAATACAATCGTTGACCTAGCCAGCTACCCCGAAAAAGTTTATACGCAATGGATGACTAATAAAATTACCGCGACGATGACGCTTGGCGGCTTTCAGAAACCAGAGCTACCTAAACTCTTCAAGAACGGCGCGGCTTTAACGGAATTCAGCTACACGCAAGCTAGAAAGAATTGCGGACTGGACGCCTTGCCCGCCGTGTGTGAAGTCCGTTACGCCTTGACGACTGATAGAACAAACATTAGACTTTTGCCGGAGGAGGCAGGTTGGTTCGAGAGCGCGGACGATACGCACTACGACCAACTGCAAGCGACAGTCCTAGACCCAAGCGAGCCGGTCGCAGTCCTAATCGACAGCCAAGACAAAGAATTCGTCTTCGTGGAGTCTCGGATGTATGCGGGCTGGGTTAAGCCTTCCGCGCTTGCCTTCACCGATAAGGCGACGTGGCAGAAATACGCCGCACCGCAAAATTATTTAACCGTCATAGCGAGCCGCAAGACAATTCCTCAAGGCAAGGCTTTCTATCAAATGGGCGGCAAGGTTCTGTTAAGGGCGGCTGACTTGCAGAAGGACGGCTCGTGGGCAATCACTATGCCGACCCTCGACGCGAACGGAACTTTCCTTGAGCAGGGCTTCAACATTCCGAACGATAACGGCGTTGTCAAAGGTGCGTTGGCTTGTTCGGAAAATAATTTGATTCGGCAGGCGTTCAGGTTCCTCGGTGAGGATTACGGTTGGGGCGGTCTTGAAAAGAACGTAGACTGCTCAAGCTACGTGCAAGATGTTTATCGCTCCGTTGGGATTGAATTGCCCCGCGACACTTCTAAACAGGAAAAGGCAATGGCGCGTTCAATTTCCCTTAAGAACATGACACGCGACCAAAGACTAGAAATTATCAAGAAGTCTAAGCCGGGCTCGTTGCTGTTTACGGCGGGGCATGTCATGCTTTACCTTGGCAACGACGAGAACGGCGAACCTATTGTAATTCACGCGCTTAGCAGTTATTTTACCTTCGAGGACGGAAAGACCCTTAAGCACTACGTCCGCAAAGTTATTGTCAGCGATTTGCACTTCCAGAACAAAGACAAGATAGAAATGATTGATAGGCTAACGAGCGTCGGGAATTTCTAAAATGGAAAAGCAGGACAATCTAATCGCTAGACTGTTCAAGGACACTCTGATAATCTTCCTGCTGTCAATGTTCGTCTCGACAATCGGCTACGTAATCGACGGCATAATTACGGGCAGTTTCCTCGGCACGGAGGCAATCGCGGCGTTCGGGCTGACGATGCCTTATCAGAGGTTCGTAACGATTTTCCCCGCCGTCATAGTCCTCGGAATGCAAGTCCTTTGCAGTAAAGCTTTGGGCAGAGGAGACTTGCGCGAGGCGAACGAAATTTTTTCCTTGGCAATGGTTGCGGCGTTGAGTATCGCAATCCTTCTGATGGGCGGCACGCTTCTATTCCCTGAACAATTAGCGGACATTCTCGACGCTGAGGAAAGTCTCGGAGCGATTCGTAGGCTAACGATTGACTTTATTCAGGCTTATGCGTTCGGGTTGCCGGCAATAGCGTCGGTCATACTCTTGCCGATAATGCAACTGGACAACGACAGACGACGCACGGTAGTTTCAGCGGCGACGTTTGCTATCTGCGACATTGTGGGCGACTTGCTAAACGTCTTTGTACTCGACGGCGGACTTTGGGGCATGGGCATTACTACGGCGGTTAGTCATTGGATTGCGGCGGGCGTCTTGCTCCTGCACTTCCTCAAGCCCGATTCAAACTTTAAGTTCCTGCCCGAAGCCGTGAGCCTAAGACATTTCCGCCAGATGATTCTAATCGGGCTACCAGTGATTCTGGGACGCGGCACGGCGGTTTTGCGGATTGCGTTCTTTACGAGGATGTCAGTTGTGTTGGCGGGCAAAGTGGGCGTTGCTGCCTATGCTGTACTAGAAAATTTTTCGGGACTGCTGGAGATAATCCCTAGGGCTTTCGGCGCGTCGACGCAAATGATTGGCGGAATTCTAATCGGCGAACAAGACCGCAACTCAATCCTGCGGCTTATGAAACTTGCGCTGAAATCTTCGCTGATAATCTCCTTGATGATGACGGCAGGCGTATTCTTTGGAGCACCGCTAATCGCAGACCTTTATACGCAAGAAACCGACGTAACGACTTATCAAACGACGCTTGAAGGACTGCAACTGGCGATAGCGTTCTTGCCGCTTTGCACGGTCGGGATAATCTTCCAGTACTACTATCAAGCTTGCGGGCGGTTTCGACTGGTGAGCGGCTTAACGATAGCTGGCAATGTCGGATTCATCGTGCCGATAGCCTTGCTTCTGACGGCACACTTTGGACTTGACGGACTGTGGCTTGCCTTCCCGCTGAGCTACGCCGCGTTCCTGCTTACGATATTCGTTATAACGTGTCGGCACTGCGGAAGGATAACCTTTAGGCTTGAAGATTATCTGCTACTGCCTGAAGACTTCGACGTAGCAAATGATAAGCAACTTAATATCACCATCACGAGCAAGGCTGAAGTCTTAGGGCTTTCAGAAAGGACGCAAAACTTTTGTGAGGCAAGCGGCATCGACTCGCGGCGCAGTATGTTCGCGGGCATATGTATCGAGGAGATGGCGGGCAACATTGTCGATTACGGCTTCGACGACGGGGAGAATCATTTCGTAGACGTTCGCATTATCGTCAAGGGCGAGCAGGTTATAATCCGAATGCGCGACGACTGTCGAACCTTTGACCCGAAGAAGTGGGAAGAGATTCACCACCCCGAAGACCACGCGGCGCATATCGGGATAAGGCTAGTCAAAAGTATTTCTACTGAGTTCAATTACGTAAACGCTTTGAAACTGAACAACTTGATTATAAAAATTTAAAAAGGAAGCGATTGAGATGTTATTCATGAAAGAGCATGTGACAAAGCAGGCTCGGAGGGCAAAGGAGGCGTCGCGGCTTTTGGCGTGCGTGCCCGTGGAAGTTCGCAACGGGGCATTGCTTGCCATGGCGTGGGATTTGGAGGCTCGGCAAGATGAGATTTTGGAAGTCAACACCAAAGAGGTCGCGGCGGCACGAGAAAAGACTACGCGCCCGAATATGATTGACCGATTGATTTTGACGCCTAAAAGGATTGCGGACATGGCAGAGGGCATTCGGCAAATCGTTCGGCTTGATGACCCGATAGGCAAACTTGACTTTGAAGTCACTCGCCCGAACGGTTTAAAGATTCGCCGCGTGCGTGTTCCTTTTGGCGTCGTCGGCATGGTTTATGAGGCACGCCCGAACGTCACGGCGGATGCGATTGCCCTTTGCATTAAGTCGGGCAATGCTTGTATCCTGCGCGGCGGCTCGGAGGCGATTCGCACCAATAAAAAAATCGTCGACATCATGAAGGAGGCGGCGGAGGCTAATGGCATTCCGCCCCGGTCGATTGAGTTCATCAGCATTCTTGACCGTGATTCAGTCGTAGTCATGTGCAGGCTCCGCAAGCTAATCGACGTGATTATCCCTCGCGGCGGCGCAGGTTTGATTCAGCGTATCATTGAGCACAGCACCGTTCCTGTTATCGAGACCGGCACCGGCGTCTGTCACACGTTCATTGATAAGACTGCCAATCAGGACATGGCGATTAAGGTTTGCATGAATGCTAAGACCTCGCGCCCGTCGGTGTGCAATGCTATGGAAACTTTGCTAATTCATGAAGAGATTGCCGAAGAGTTCCTACCCAAGATTGCGGCGGCTATGACGGAGGCGGGCGTTGAGTTGCGCGGCGACGAGGCTTGCAGAGAAATCCTCCCCGACATGAACGAGGCGACCGAAGACGATTGGACGACCGAATACAACGATTTAATTCTGTCCGTTAAGATTGTCGACGACGTGGACGCCGCGATTGCTCACATAAACACCTACGGCACGGCACATTCAGACGCGATTATCACCGAGGACAAAGCCAACGCTACGAAATTTGAACAGATGATTGACTCTTCGACGGTTTATGTTAATGCCTCTACGCGATTCACTGACGGCTTTGAATTCGGATTGGGCGCGGAGATTGGAATCAGCACCCAGAAATTACACGCCCGCGGCCCGATGGGGCTTGAGGCTTTGACGACGACCAAATATCTTGTTGACGGCGACGGGCAGATTAGGTAATGGGCTATCTTCGCACGCTTAGAAATTATTTGCGCACGCCCAAGGCTCGCCATGACTTCAAAGACTACGCCCGCGCCCTTTGCATGATTCTTTTAACGGCACTTATAATCTTTGTAATTCTTAGGAGGTGGACGGCTTGAAGATTGGGATAATGGGCGGAACCTTCGACCCGATTCACCTCGGACATTTGGCGACGGCGGAGGCTGTGCGCGAAAGCTTTGCACTAGACGAAATTTTATTTATCCCCGCCGCCCGCCCGCCACATAAACTCGGCAGGCTCGTAACGGACGAACAGCACCGCTTAGCGATGACGACTTTGGCGACGCAATCAAATAAATTCTTCCGCGTCTCAGATATGGAACTTAAACGCAAGGGCTTATCCTACACCCTAGACACGATGAACGAACTGCATAAAATTTTCGGACGCTCAACGGAATTATTCTTTATAATCGGCGCGGACTCATTAGCGGACTTGTTTAAGTGGCACGCCGCCCGCGAACTTGTGGAGAAGTGTCACTTCATAGCGACGACGCGGCAGGGTGTGGACGTGGAATTTTCTGCAGTGGAAAGTTTCTTCGGTTCGGCGGCAAGGGAACATATTCATCGCGTGACGACACCGGGCTTAGAAATTTCTTCAACGGACATTCGCGACAAAGTCAGGCGCGGGCGTTCGATAAAATATCTCGTGCCCGAAGTCGTCGAAGAGTACATATTGGGAAAGGGGCTGTATCTGTGACGAACTTGGATTATCTTTACAATAAAGAAGCTGTGAAGCTATTCTTCAATATAGAACGTTTCGTCGACGATAAATTGGGCTATCAAATCATTGAACAGGGAACAATTCTTCCGCACGAAAAAATTATTGACGGGCAACGAACTAAAGATGGTTGGGGTTACGGCGGTATCATTGACAAGAATAACAAAGGCATAGCCAGCAGTTTAGTACATCTCGGCGCAGGTAGCTTTTATATCCCTGAAGAAGTTCAACACAACTCCGAAACGGTCATTTATCTTGGTATGTTTGCAAAAACCTGGGGGCATTGCATTACCGACAACATTAACCGTTTATGGTTTCTGAAAAGCGACTACTTCAAGAATCAATTCAAGAACTGCCCGCTTGTGTATCTTCTTTGCACGAAAGACAGCGTATTTTCTCTTGAGAGTCATAAAAGCTTTAGGCGGCTTTTGGAAATTCTGGAGATTGATATTAGTAAGCTTAAGTTAATTAAGCAACCGACGCAGTTTGAAAAAATTATCTTGCCAAGTCAATCGTTTTATCTTCATTGGAAAGACGGCAGGCAATTCACCAAGGAATATCGCGAAATGATTTCTTGTGTGAGAAATTTCGCGCTGAAGAATAGGACACCGACCTCAACAAAAAAAATTTACTATTTTCACGGCGCAAGGCAATTTGGAGAGCAATACCTAGCAGAATATTTCCGTTCCAAAGGCTATGAAATTATTCGCCCAGAAAGGCTTACACTAGACGAGCAGTTGAATCTGCTGATTAACGCTGAAAGTTTTGCCTCAACGATAGGCTCCTGCTCGCATAACTCTGTTTTCTTGCGTAACGGGACGGAAACGATTTTGATTCCACGAGCTTCAGAAGCTGCAAATGGCTATCAGATGACGCTTGATAGGGTTAATCCTTTGAATATCAATTACGTCGATTCGACACTGTCGCTTTTTTACAGGGGCAATGCCGCTTATTGTTACATAATCAGTGAGCAACTAAAGAAGTTTTTCGGGGACAAATTTGACGGCTACAAGGAAGAAGACTTTAAAATTTTCCTAGAGTATGTCAAGAATCAGTTATCACACAAAGTTAATCCGAAGGCAAAGGCTTATTACAGCGAATTCATCAAAAAATTTTTAGCGCAACTTCATAAGCGGGAAGATTTGATTGCGGCTTATAAAATGCCGACGGATTGGGAGAAAGTTTTATCATGACGACAGACGAGATGCGCCGCGAGCTTCAACGACGGCTGAAGAAAAGTAGATTTGCGCATTCAATCGGCGTGGCGAATACCGCCGTTAAGCTGGCAAAAAGATTCGGTGTGGACGAGACCAAAGCTTATGTCGCTGGACTCCTTCACGACTGCGCAAGGGAATTCGAGAACGACGAACTGCCCGCCCAAGCAAAAGTTTGGGGAATAGAAATTGGCGAGGTCGAACGGGCGATGCCTTTGCTCTTGCACGCTTACATTGGAGCTAAGATGATTCATGAGATTTACGGCGTGGACGACGCGGAGATTACTCAGGCGATTTGGCGGCACACGGTCGGCGCGGCGGATATGACGCGGCTGGACAAAGTTATTTACTTCGCGGACATGATTGAGCCGAACAGAAATTATCCCGGCGTGGAAAAGCTCCGTGCCCTTGCCGAGACCGCCGACCTTGACGAAATTTTATTGACGGCGTTGAGTGATACGATTGCCTTCGTGATTCAAAAAAAGTCGTTGATTCACCCCGACACCGTCGCCGCAAGAAATTTTATCTTATTACATAGATAAGAAATGAGCGGACAACCATGGCTAACGAAACCAAGAACAACATAGAAAAGAAACGCAAAAGCATGAGACGCAGGCGCAGGATAAAAGCCTTCCGCCTGGTTTTTGCGTTGGTGATTTTGTGCCTGATTGGTTCCGCGATTTTGTTTGTCGGGTTCAGCGTGTATAATGCGGGCGTTCGCGTCTACAATGAGTTCGTCGAAATGTACAAGGGCTACAACGACCGCCGAACGGCTCGCGTGGGTTCGGCTGACCCGAAATTTGAGGGCTACACGAATATTTTAATTCTTGGCGTGGACGACA
>ODAJ014758453.1_pt1 | contig 15248 bp, 17 predicted proteins | sample 1539241 | NCBI WGS metagenome assembly ODAJ01 (sample SAMN02144231, study PRJEB22623) | gut metagenome | biome: sheep rumen | host: Ovis aries | place: New Zealand
GCACGACTTCGTGCGTTTGGAAGACGTCGGCATCCGCGGCAACAGCCACATGATGATGCTGGAAAAGAACAATCTTGAAATTGCGGATTATCTGATTAACTGGATTTCAAATAAAGGATTATAAAGAGTTTATGTTCAATATCTTTCACAAACAGGTAATTGAGCGAATCCCAGAAGGGATTCTCGATCGTTACATCCATGATCATATCCTCCTTGCCGCAGGTTACTGTGGCATTTTTTATTTTGTCCGGTTGGCAGGGGCGTGCTCGGGCGAGAGCTTGACACCGAGATAAAATTTGAGGTTTCAAATTGGAACCTCAAAACAATAACATAAACTATTGAATAATAACAAATAAAATGTTATTATAAAATAAAAATGTTATTGAGGCCTGATATGATAGAAAATGCTTTAAGATCCAGTTTTGGCATAGAGTGCAGAAGCGAGAAGCTTGAAGTAAAAGGACTTCCTCTCTATATGATGTCCGGACGCAGGTGTTATCGGATAACAGTGGATGGGTATGCATTTTTGCTCGTGGAGCTGCCGGATACAGACAAATTCGGAGCCGCAGCCCTGGAAAAACAGATGCGGCAATACCGCGATAAAACAGGGATGGAGACTGCGTACCTGTTTAAGAAGCTCACAAAGGTCCAGCGAGATGCCCTGATTGAGAGGAAAGTGGCGTTTGTATCCGTTCCGGATCAGATATATCTGCCATTTTTAGGTGTGATGATGCGAAACAATTTCAGAAAAGAGCCTGATGTAAACGCAGACAGGATGATGCCGGCTACGCAGAGCCTGTTTCTTTACATTTTATACCATGGGAACGGTAGCTATATTTTAAAGAAGCAGGCGGCAGAGGAGCTTTCTCTGACCAGGACATCCATCACAAGGGCGTCGAGGCAGCTGAAGGAGATGGGCCTGATCGCTGAGGAGCGTCACGGGAAGGAGATTCGCATGACCCCGCTGGCAGGCGGGCGGGAGCTTTTCGAGAAAGCGAAAGGGTTTCTGATCGACCCGGTTCAGAGAAGGCTTTATGTCAGGGATAGTGAACTGTTATCAGATCTGTTTCTGGCGGGAGAAAGTATGCTCAGCAGACATAGTATGCTTGGAGCTCCCCGATATGAGACATATGCTGTCTATAAAGGAGCTGCAGACCAGAAAAATCTGCAGTCGGTCGATCCGCTGTGGCAGCCGGATAACAACGTTATTATGCTGGAGCAGTGGAAATATGACCCGGCGCTGTTTGCCTCAAATAAGGAGGTTGATCCTGTTTCATTGTACATGTCACTGGCGGAGAATCCTGATGAGCACGTGCAGGGGGAGCTGGAAGAGTATCTGGAGGGATGTGAATGGTAGAAGGACTGGATGGCCCTCGGCAACTTTATGATTGGCTGTGTCTGGTGCATTACGATTGTAGGGATTCCGTTTGGAAAGCAGTTTTTTAAGATTGCGAAGCTTTCGCTTTCGCCGTTTGGAGCGGTGATCGAAAAGATTTAATCTGTAAGCGCCCAATCAGGGATCGGAATCGGAACAATCTGGGAAGAAAGGAGAGCTGAAAATGGATATGCCTGGCTTTTTAGGCAAAAAGGTTGATTTAGTATGCAATGATGGAAAATATATCTGAAACAGAGGAGATACGTTATTATGATAAATCCAGATTCATTAAAGAAAAGAGTTTATTTCTTTGTAAATGAAGAGCGTCCGGACCTGTCGAACTTCATAGTGGGTACCGAACACGAAATGTTTGTCAAGGACCGTGATGGAGAGATGATGCGGTTGGTATTTCGCGTGACGCGAAATGCGCAGCTTGGCCCTTATCAGCATTGGATCTATGGTCAGGTCCTGGAACCCTACAGCGGGTATTATGAGCAGGTGGAATTCCGTTTTTATAAAGACCATCCTGAATATGATTCTATCGAGATCTTTCCGCAGGCGCCGCCGATTTATTTATAAAAAGGAACCTATGAAAATGAAAACAGTAAAAGTCGTCGCCGCCATCATCCACAGGGACGGAAAAATCTTCGCGACCGCCCGCGGCTACGGAGACTTCAAGGGCGGCTGGGAGTTCCCCGGCGGGAAGATCGAGCCGGGCGAGACCCCGGAGGAGGCCCTGAAGCGGGAGATTCTGGAGGAGCTCGACACGGAGATCGCTGTTGAGGAGCTGATCGACACGATCGAGTACGATTACCCGACGTTTCACCTCTCGATGGAGTGCTTCTGGTGCAGCGTTGTGAGGGGAGACCTGATCCTCAATGAGGCAGAGGCGGCCAGGTGGCTCACGAGGGAGGAGCTCTGGAGCGTGGCGTGGCTGCCGGCGGATGAGACGATTATTGAGGAGGTTGGGGAGAGAATGAGACGGTCCACGAAAGTGAGGAATACCTGAAAATCATTATTGATATAAAAATTTCTGCAAAGAATATTGCATAAGAGTGGACTGAAGACCAAATTTAAAGTGGATTCTAGATGTACACAGACACAAAAAAGGAAGCCACAGAGTGACTTCCTCAGTGCAGTCCGAAAACATACACCTCATTCAATATCACTACTATACACTAAAAAGGATAATAAAGCAACTGCTTGTTTAGCGATTTGTATGTTTTTGTGTGTTTTTTTATGAGTCTAAGTATGTTTCTAGAGCAGAAATTTTGGCTGCTACATTTTGCTGGAAGAGGCAAGTATAGATGGTTTGACCGACTGCTGATCGTAAAGCACTATTTTCGGTTTTGTAGTTCTGTATAAGATTTTTCGCCCTGGTTCCAGTAAAGTCGAGCCGTTTCAGTAAGCAGCATATCATTATTATATAATCGATTAATGAGTATAAAGTAATGTTTTGGATATTTGTTTCTTTTTCTGTCCATTTTCTCAGGACGGGACTTATTTTGCGATCCTTAAAACGCGTATCAAAAATTATGTTATTATGAGCTACGGCATTGCGGAGCGCTTTGACGGTATAAAGCATACTTGAAAGAAGCTCACGGTTTGTATCTATGGAAACATCGAGCATGTCCAATTTCCTTAAAATGGTTTCTCTGCTGGTAGTGTTGAGGCATTCAAAGAAGCTGGCTAAATCGCTAAGGTATAGAATTTCAAAAACAACCCATAAAGGCGCGTCTTCTCCTCGATTATAAAAATGTCGAACCATTTGGTTGTCTTTACGTTCTTCTTCTTTATAACGAGCCGAGAGTTTTGAATATACAGAGTTGCGCAATTTTAAGCGATTTAGCTGCAATTTTGTGTTTGAAGGATTATCCTTCATCCGTTCTTTGAATACATAGTCAAAAGTGCCTTGGCTAAGACCGTTTACAGACTCATTGCAGACTATATTTTTTAATGCTGTCTCAATAAACATGAGATTAGAATAGAGGGCGGCTTTAAGATTATTATCATATTCAATAACGGCAACAACTTCGCTAAAATCCGAATAAGGGATTCGGTTTCTTTTGTTCTGGAAGAAACGATATCCTTTATATCCATGATAATAACCATAACTTATCAACTGTTGTTTCTGCAGGCTCCCGCTAATTGCTATATTGCAGTCGTTACGCAGATGCCGCATTAATCCGTTTATGGTCTGAGGTGAGTTCATGTCTTGCTGCCTTTCGTGATAGTATATACTAAATTATATCAACAAGATGCGCTTAAATCAATATAGGGATGGTATTGAGGATAAATCATACTCGCGAGAAAGAATAAGGACGATAAAAAGGCCAAGGAGTTTTATTTTCAGAGAACCACGCATTGCGAGATTGCGCAGGATGAAACCGTAAAGAGGGATCGATGGGAATGTTTGAGGTCACAAATTGTGACCTCAAAACAATAACATATATTATAGAACAATAACAAATAAAATGTTATTACGAAATTTAAATGTTATTGAGGTCTGAAAATTCGGCTCCCAATGATCGAAGTCCCTGCTGAAAGAAGTCATATTAATTGAACTGTCCCTGCAAGGCCAATCGCACATTCCGCACCCGGTATAAATTCTATACCATGTACCAACATTCTGCGTACTTGAACAACATTTTTAGAATAAGTATAATTTTGATACTGACTAAAATATAAGAACGCGAGGTGTTTTCGTTGCATGATATATGGAATCCGTGGCACGGCTGCAAAAAGTGCAGCGAGGGCTGCCGGAACTGTTATATGTACTACCTGGATGCTCAGCGGGATAAGGACGGTTCTGAAATTTACAGAACAAAAGCGGGGTTTAAGTACCCGCTCTCAAAATATCGGGACGGGACCTTCAAAGTGAAAAGCGGAGAAATGCTTCGGGTCTGCATGACGTCGGACTTCTTTTTGGAGGAAGCCGATCCCTGGCGAGACGAAGCGTGGGCGATTATAAAGCAGCGGCCTGATGTGAAATTTTTCCTGCTGACGAAGTAGGATTTCAGGAATACGGCGGAGGATGCGTATACGGGGTGAATTTTGGAGAAGCTGGAGGGAACCGTCAGCTGTGAGGGAATGAATTACCAGATGGAAATAAAACGGAAAAATATAATTGAAAGAAGAAATATAACGATTGACAAAAGAATGTGTGTATTGTACGCTTGACGTGTAGAAGATTAAAAACGGGATTTCTGTAATGCGGAAAGAGCATGAGCAGGGTGACAGCTATGACGATTAAGGAAATGCAGGACCGGAAGAGGGAACTCGGATACACCAACGAATTCATAGCGGAAAAGTCAGGGGTACCGCTAGGTACAGTACAGAAACTATTTGCCGGGTTCACGAAGGCGCCGCGGCAGAAGACCGTGGAGGCTCTTGAAAAGGTGCTCTCAGCTGACGAAGGTCGGGCAGGTGCAAGAAAAACGTATGATACAAATGTAAGAAGGTCTGCCCAAATCATCAGGGAGCCGCACGCCATGTATGGCGCGGATGTAAAACAGGGGAAGAATACTCTGGAGGATTATTATGCCCTGCCGGATGACCGCAGAGCGGAGCTGATTGACGGATGTTTCTACGATATGGCGTCTCCGACGAAAGAGCATCAGACCATTCTTATGCAGATCGCGCTTCAGCTCAGTCCTGCAGTGGATGCTCATCCTGCATGCAGGCTGTATGTTGCGCCTCTCGATGTCTGCCTGGACAACGATGATGACACAATGGTGCAGCCGGATATTTTTATTGTCTGCAATAAGGAAGATCGGGACGAAAGACGGGTGAACGGAGCGCCGGATTTTATTGTGGAAATACTGTCGCCCTCCAGCCGCTACCACGATATGTTCAGAAAGCTGAATAAGTATCGTCTGGCAGGCGTGAGAGAATACTGGATCGTTGATCCGAAGAGCAGAAGAGTAACAGTGTATGATTTTGAGCATGACGAGCTTCCCGTCAGCTATACATTTAATGACATCGTGCCGCTTATGATATCGGGCGGGGAGTGCGGTGTGGACTTTGGAAAGATCAGCAGGGTGTTGGAAAGATACACGCTTTGAGAACCCTTTCGAAGGGTAGAAGGCTAAGAATTATACGGATTTTTATACTGTAATTGGAGGAATGCAATAATGGAATACCGCAAACTGGGAAACACCGGTCTTCTGGCCAGCGTCATCGGTATGGGATGCGAAGGCATGACCGAGGATAATTATCGTATGACCGGAAGGCTGTTTGATGCAGCGGAGCAGCTGGGCATCAACTATTTTGATCTCTATGCCTCCGATCCGAAGCTTCGCTCCGCGATCGGTGAGGCGATGGAGGGCCGCAGAGAGAAGTTCATCATCCAGTCTCACATCTGCTCGGTCTGGAAGAACGGGCAGTACTGCCGCACACGCGATCTCGATGAAGTAAAACGCGGATTTGAGGAAATGATGTCCCTGCTGAAAACCGATTTTATTGATGTCGGGATGATCCATTACTGCGATGCCATGTCCGACTGGGAGGCAATCGTAGAAAATGGCATACTGGATTATGCGCGTGAACTGAAGAGCCAGGGCCGCATCCGTCACATCGGGCTCTCCAGCCACAATCCGCTTGTGGCTGAACGCGCTGTGCTTGAAGGCGGCATAGAGGTGCTGATGTTCTCGGTCAATCCGTGCTATGATTTGCAGCCCGCAGATGAGGATGTGGAGCAGCTCTGGAACAATGACGCATACGCCGGCGTACTCACGAATATGGATCCGGACCGTCAGCGGCTGTACGAGGTATGTCAGCGCGAGGGTGTTGGCATCACGGTTATGAAAGCCTTTGCGGGCGGAGATCTGCTGAACGCAGAGGTTTCTCCGGCGGGAGTCGCGCTGACAGCGAACCAGTGCATCGCCTACGCGCTTTCGCGGCCGGCGGTTTCGGTCGTCCTTGCGGGAGCCCATACGGTCGAACAGCTTAAAGAGAGCGCAGCCTACTGCGAGGCGGATGAAGAGGCACGCGATTACGCGGCGGCCCTTGCATCGTTCCCGCGGATCCGCTGGGAGGGGCACTGCATGTACTGCAGTCACTGCGCTCCGTGTCCGATGAAAATCAGTGTCGCTGATGTGACGAAGTTTCTGAATCTTGCCGAAGCGCAGGGCGCTCTGCCGGAGACCGTTCGGGAGCACTATAAAGCGCTGCCGCATCATGCTAAGGAGTGTATCGGGTGCGGCGTGTGTGAAACGCGCTGCCCCTTCGGTGTTGCGATCCGCGAGAATATGCAGAAGGCAGTTCGGGTGTTTGGGTATTGAAAATATGACGAAAATGCAACGGATCGGTTTCCGTTGCATTTTCTCGTTAAATAGGAGAGCAGGGACAAAAGAGACTTGCATTTTCCAAAATTAGATGCTACACTTACTACGACAGATATACTACGACAGACGTTGTAACGACAGTCGGAAGATAATCCAGGAAAGGAGGCGGACGCGTGGCGGGAATCAGCAGCGATATCATTCGCGGATATAACGATACCATGATTCTATGTCTCCTTATGGAGGGGCCGTCCTACGGCTACGAGATCTCAAAGCGGATAAGGGTGATGACCGGGGAGAAATATGTGATCAAGGAGACGACCCTCTACTCGGCCTTTACCCGCATGGAGAGGAACGGCTTCATTACCAGCTTTTCCATGAACGCGGAGAACGGTAAGCGGAGAACCTACTACCGGATCACGGAGGCCGGGCGCGCTTACTACCGCGAAAAATGCGCAGAGTGGGAGCTCACCAAGGATGTGGTGGAGTGTTTTATCAGGAGGCGGCTGCCGGGGAGCGGCGCGCATCCGGAGAAGACGGCGGAAACGGTTTTACGATCATAAAGGGGGTATAAGGATGGAGAAAATCAGAAAGTATCTGGCGACCATGTTCCGGAATATGCCTGACACCCCGGAGGTGCGTCGCGCAAAGGACGAGCTGGGGCAGATGATGGAGGATAAGTACGCGTCCCTTTTGGAGGAGGGGATTCCGGAAAATGAAGCCATCTCACATGTTCTGGAGGAATTCGGCAATCTGGACGATCTCTCGGAGGTGCTGGACATACAGCGCTATCTGCCCGCCCGTATCGAAAATGAAAAGAGGAGCGGACGGGAGCTTGGGCTCGAGGAAGTGCGCAGCTGTATCAGGGATGACCGCTTTGCGGTGGTTCTGCTGGCCTTTGGCGTATTTTTGTGCATTGTGAGCGTCAGTATGCCGGTTCTCTTTTCGGGCGCCGGGGATATGCTGGGAACGAGTTCTTTGGACGGGCTGGGAGCGGCTCTGTTCCTGGTAATAGCCGTGGCAGGTGTGTGGTCGATCGTCTATTCACGTACCCCAGTAAAGAAGTGGAAATTTATTAAGAAGGAGTCCTGCAGCATAGATCTTACCTCCTCCTTCTATCTTGATAAGGCGGTGAAGACTCAGGCGCCGCAGCTGGGGCACATCCGAAGCGTGGGAATTGCACTTTGCGTTCTTTCCGTTGTACCGGTAATGGTCTTTACGAGCATCGCCACGTACGGCGGGCTTCACAGCCTTCTGAGCTCGATCGGAGTCACACTGCTTTTTATCATGATCGGCGCGGGAGTGATGCTGATTATATTCGCCTCGCTTTACAATCGGGCGGCGAAACGGCTGCTCAAGCTGAACGGCGGCGCACAGGACATGCCCGGGGACGCGGGCCCTGCCAGAGCCCGACAGCATCGCGAGGTCCGGTGGCAGGTTAAGCATCCGATGCTGTTCTGGATGACGGGTCTTGCAATCGTGGCAGCTGTCTCTTTAGTCGTGAGACTGTTCGTGAATCCGTACGGACCGCAGGAAAGCGTTGAATATTGTCCGGCGGAGCCGGTGAGGGCGGAGGTGACTGAGGAGACCGCCGTGGGATTTTCCGACGATTTCAGCAGCATCTATATAGATGTGAATGCAGGATCGGTTGAGATCAGCGCCGGGGAGATATTTTCATTTTCGGGAGCCAATACGACCAATGTGGAGTGCCGGACACAGGACGGGGTGCTGCATCTGACCAGCTTTGACACCTCAAATTACTCGAATCCTCCGCAGATCCACCTCACTCTTCCCTATGACTTTTGGTATGAGACGGTGGAAATCGATGTGGATCAGGGAGATGTTTCAATCAGCGATCTTTCGGCGGGATCGATTCGAGTTGCCTGCATGGCGGGTGATGTCAGCGTCAGGGGCGGGCTGCTTTCGACCGCATCTATAAATGACTATTCCGGCAATGTGACGCTCGACGGACTTGTCTTTGACGATATGGATATTGACTGCGCACAGGGAAATATAGACATCATACTGCCCGGTGAGTCGGAGGAGTACAACATGGAGCTGACATCGGCCACCGGTCTGATCACAGTCGGCGACAAGTTCAGCAGTCAGTCAGGCGGCATGTATACCCAGCGGGCTGAAGGGAACAATCTGCGGGTGAAGTGCGAGGCGGGAAATATTGCGGTGCATTGACGCGGCCGGCGGTGTGGGGCTTTGACTTCACGGAAACCCTGAGAGCCGGTTGCAATTCATGAGAAACGGAAGTATACTTTGATTAAACATCTGCCTGCTGAGGAAGCTGTCCGGGATCTCGCCCGGCCGGAATCGGCAGGCAACAGAAAGGAAGTATACATTTACACACGCACAAAAGGAGGAAATATGGAGTTTATATCTGTGTACGATCCTGCATTTAAACCGTACGGAAAAGTTCTGGAAGGGTATGACACCGCAGAGCTCATCGAGGCCATGAACCGGATCCCGCTGCCGGATAACGGCACGGACTATGCGCCGGGAATCGACAGCCTGGAGGAGTGCGGCATCTGTGAAGAATTCCGTGACCGCGCCTACGGCGGAATGCCGATCGAGCTCGGCATGTGCTGGGGCCATAACACGAAGCTGAACTGCCTGGAATATCACCGCGACAGCGAGGTCAACATCGGGGCCAATGATTTTGTACTTCTGCTCGCAAAGCAGGATGAGATTGAAGACGGTGTGCTCGACACGGCGAAGGTGAAGGCCTTCTTTGCCCCTGCAGGCGTGCCGGTCGAGGTGTATGCGACAACGCTTCACTACGCACCCTGCCACCTGAATGCGGAGGAAGGATTCCGCGTGGCGGTCGTGCTTCCGAAGGGAACCAATACTGACAAGCCTGTGTTTGAGCCGAAATGTGAGGAAGACACCTGGATGACAGCCCGCAACAAGTGGCTGCTGGCGCATCCGGAATCGAGTGAGGCGGCCGGCGGCGCGCATGTGGGCCTTAAGGGAGAGAATATAGATATCGCGGAATAAATTGAGCGGATGCTTCAAAAAATCTCCGGGGACGGTTCTTGCGAAAAAGCTTCTCGATGGGAAGCTTTTTTGCCTGAGAACCGTCCCCGGAGATTTTCCATATAATTTTTTTACGGTGTCGCGGCATAAAACTCCTCGAGGAGATACTCGCGGAGGCGGTTGTAAAGGGTGCTGTCCCCGCCGCCGACGGGCTTCCCGTCGATCATGTCCGCCCGGAGGCAGAGGTTGCTCGAGCTCGTGACGATCACCTCGTCGGCGTTCATGAGGTCGTCAAGATAGAAGGCCTCCTCGCGGAAGGGAATGTCAAGAGCCGCGCAGGCTCGAAGCAGGTGGGCCCGCGCGATCCCCGGAAGGATCAGGTTGTCGGTCGGGGCGGTGTAGAGGGTGCCATTTTTTAAAATATGCACGTTGCTGTGGGCGCACTCGGTGACCCGGCCGCCCGGGCGGTAGAAGACCGCCTCCGCACAGCCCGCCTCAGCCGCCTTCTGGGAGGCCATCACGGACGGGATGAGGTTCAGTGTCTTGATATTGCAGTGGAGGAAGCGCGTGTCCTCCGTCGTGACCAGCTGAATCGGCGTGTGACCGTCGGAGATCTCGGCGGGGGTCAGCGTGACCCAGAGATTGCCGGGGCCTTCCGTGAAGGCGTGCTTCCGGATGCCTGTTCCGCGGGTGACCTGGTAGTAGACGAAGAGGTTGCCGGTGTCCATCTCGCGGACAAGTTCGTTCAGCAGGTTCTTAAGCTCGTCTTTGGTCACGGGCATGACGATCTGAAGGGCCGCGGCGCTCCTGAAGAAGCGGTCGACGTGCTCGTCAAGCGCAAATATGTGATAGTTACGGCAGGGGCCGGCATCGTAGACGCCGTCGCCGAACCAGGAGACGCGGTCATTCATCGGGACCGTCATTTCCTCGAGCGGGCCGTAGTTTCCGTTGTAGTAGCCAAGTCTTTTCATAATAAATCTCCCATAGACAGATTAAACCGGCCTCGTTTGAGACCGGTTTTTATCATAGCACGGGCGGAAAAAGAATAAAACTGTAAAATGATAATTGCATGACGGATTATGTGCTATACTGATAGAAAGGATTCTTGCGGGACGGTTCGCAAGAACCGTCCCCGGAGAATCACAAAGGAGGTAGAAAAATGAAAGCACTCTTCATCGGCGGAACGGGAACCATCAGCATGGCCATCGTGCGGCGGCTCGCCGCGGACCCGCTCTGGGACGTCTGGGTTCTGAACCGCGGGAAACGGCAGGTTGCGCTCCCGGAGGGCGTTCACCAGATCGCTGCGGACATCAAAAACGAGGCGGAGACCGTAAAAGCCCTGGGTGACCTGACATTTGACACGGTCTCAGAATTCATCGGCTTTACCGTCGAGGACGTGGCGCGGGACTGGAGGATCTTCAAAGGGCGGACAAAGCAGTACATTTTTACGAGCTCGGCGTCGGCCTACAACAAACCTGCGGCGAACTATGTGATCACCGAGGGGACCGCCCTCGCGAACCCCTACTGGGAGTATTCGAGAAATAAAGCTGCCTGCGAGGCATTTCTCATGGAAAAATACCAGACGGAGGGTTTCCCGGTCACGATCGTGCGGCCCAGCCACACCTACGACGAACACCGCATCCCGGTGGGAATCCACGGGAAGAACGGCTCCTGGCAGGTGCTGAGGCGGATGATGGAGGGCAAGCCGATCATCATCCACGGCGACGGCTCCTCGCTCTGGACGCTGACCTTCAACACGGACTTCGCGGTCGGCTACACCGGCCTTATGGGAAATAAGCACGCCATCGGCGAGGCCTTCCAGATCACGGGCGACGAGACGCTGACCTGGGACCAGATCTACGGGACGGTGGCGGATGCCCTGGGCGTGCCCTTAAAGGCCTGCCATGTCTCCTCGGAGTTCCTCGCGGCTGCGGGAGAGAAGTACGGGTATGATTTCAGAGGGGGGCTCCTGGGCGACAAGGCGGTTTCGGTGGTCTTCGACAATAAGAAGCTTAAGACCCTGGTGCCGGAGATGACGACGCGCGTGCCCTTCCACCGCGGCGTGCGCATCGCGCTCGACTACATCATGGCGCATCCGGAGGAGTGCCAGAGGGAGGATCCGGAGTTTGACGCCTGGTGCGACCGGGTGATCGCGGCGCAGGAGCAGGCGAAGAGCATGGTGTGACAGCGCGGAGAACTGTCTTTGAGAAACAAAAATCCGTCCGCACTTTCGTCCAATGATGGAGACGAAGGTGCGGACGGTTTTTATTTTTATTTCCACATGGCAGGCACATTCTCCCCGTTTGTCCGGATGATCTCGGCGTAGTGCCGGGCCTCGCGGAGGCACTCCTCTGTCTCATTCGCCGGAATATAGGCGTAAGCGGCCATGGCGATGCCGATTTTCGGAGCTTTTTTTGCGCGTTCCCGGATCATCCGGACACATTTCCCGTGGGCGAGAAGGAATTTGTTTCCCTCTCATTCCGAGAGCGCGAGTGTGAGCTCGCCAGCTCCTTCCGCACGTATCCGAACGATGCAAGTTGCATCAGAAAGCCTCTCGACCTCGCTTATGACAGGCGCGGAGGACTCGATCGAGGATGGGATAAAGGGGCAATAAAATGTGCTGACGCCGTTCTCTCTGGCATCATAGCAGAGGGAGAGTGTTTTGCTCTCGGCATCATAATGATAGGAGCGCAGCTCGCCCGCCGTCACCATGGGATAGGCGCGGCTGAGGTCGGCGTAGTTGGGGTCATTCTCCAGACCAGGCATCCATTGCCAGTAGGTCGAGCTCCAGAGGTACTGCTCCAGGATATCGTTCATGTGGTGAATAAGCTTTCCCGTAAAAGGCTTGGAGGGGAAGGCGCCCCACTCGCCAATAATGGTCGGCAGGCCCAACTCGGTCTGGCTGCGGCGCTTGTCAGCAAAGAGGGATTCCACATTTGCCTTATTGAAGGATTCATAGCGGTCGGAGTCCACCACCGCGTCGTAGCCGTGAGGCGCGTAAATCTGATTGCCATGCTCGTCCAGACGCTCGATCCCAGTGGGGATGGTGCTGCTGGAATAGATGTTGCCGCCGGTGATCAAAGGCTTATCCGACACGCGCGCCACCGCCTTCTGGATGCGGCGGTAGAAGGGCATCAGCGTTTCCTTATCAAAGCCCATCAGCTTTTCGGACACGACGCTCATGTAGAAATCGGCCTGCTCAGCGCTCATGGCGAGCGGGTTTTGGGGGTCATAGCCGGGAAACTGCGCCGCCGTGCGCATGGCCGCTTCGCCAAAGGCCGCCCGGGCCAGCCCGCCCATGAAAGGCTCGTTCATCGGCTCGTAGCCGATCACATTCTCACAGGAATCGAAATACCCGGCCAGTATTTCCCACATGGCCTCATAGTGATCCTGCAGGCCCACGCCGTCCGCGGCCGGGGCGTTTTCCCAGAAGTTGTCCGCCGCGCGGATGATGGCCTCGCTCTGCAGATAGGCATCGTACCACATGGTGCAGCTTTCCGGATGTGGTGCTCCCTCGTCCAGTGTGGCCCAGAGCGGCGCGCCATCGCCCCACTTGCGCGAGAAGAGATCCTGGTGCATGTCCAGCATGACGTACAGGCCGTTCTGCCGGGCCAGTTCGATCACGTCTTTGACGCGCTGCAGATAGTCATGGTCGTAGACGCCGGGCTGCGGCTCCACGCCGTCCCAGAAGATACCGAGACGGATCAGATTGAAGCCCTGTTCTCGAAAGCGCCGGAACACTCGCTCCGGTGCGGGAAACAGGTAGCCCTGTCCAGGATCCTTGCAAACATAGTTTACACCGTTGAAAAGGATCTGGTTTCCCTCGTGATCCACAAAGCAATCGCCTTTTATCCTGATCATGCTTCATTTCTCCCAGTTTGAATGATTCTGATTCCATACCTGTTTTTCGATTGATCAGATTCTTTGCATTCGTATCGTTTTCAAGCGGATTTCGCCAGCTGTTTGGGAGCACAGACCGAGCTCCCAAACACCCTCCGGCAGAGAAATCGGGGCCTTTCCTTCTCCGTTTTGCAAGGAGAGTGCAGCCGCCGTTTTCCCATTGATGAAGAGGTTCAGCTCCCCGCGCCCCTCGCCGGTGACTGACAGAGAAAGCGTCTCGCCCCTTCCCTGCAGATACCGGAAGCGGGCTACGCCGTTTCTTTTCAGAACCAGTCTGTCCTCGTCCACATAAGCGCCGCCGTACACTTCACAGGCGGCCGTCCGGCATACTGCGTGCTTCCACATCAGGAATGCAGTACTCCGGAGGAAGCAGCGGATTCATGGGTCTCTCTGTGTAAAATACTGTTTTCATGTCACTCTTCCGCCGAGTTCATGGCGCCAATGATGGCCTCGAACAGCGGCTCGATCTGCGGCGCGTAGCTGAGGAGCGCGGTGATGGGCTGATCGATGACGTACTCCAGCATGCGGTTTTCCGCCATCTCCGGTGCATACTGGACAAGCATGCTCTTGCCAAGGGGATGTTCCATCAGGATGCGAAGCGGCATCTCCAGGCTGTAACGGTCAAGGTGCAGGTTCGTCTCCGTGGCGTACTCCCAGGTGTAGACACCGCTGCCGAGCGTGAGAGTCTCCTCCTTCTCCGGAAGAGTGATCTCGGCGGTCGTGTTGGCGGGAACCTCGATTTCTACGCGGATGGTTTTGTTTTTGCAGCTCCATTCCACGCGGATCGGGCCGTAGACGCTCTCGTAGGAGAGGTTCACCCACTCGATGCCCTTGATAAACCGGGGCTTTACGGAAAATCTTCTGTAGCCGGGTTCCAGGATCTCGAGGCCGGCCAGCTTTGTGTAGAGCCAGTTGCCGATGGAGCCGTATGCGTAGTGGTTCAGGCTGTTCATATTGGCCGGGTTGAAGCTGCCGTCCGGGAGGATGGAGTCCCAGCGCTCCCAGATCGTGGTGGCGCCCATCTTTACCTCGTAGAGCCAGCTCGGATTCTGCTCCTGCAGGAGGAGCTTGCCCGCAAGATCGTGCATCCCGTTGTCGGAGAGGGCCAGGCAGGCGTAGGGTGTGCCGATGAAGCCCGTGACCAGGTGAGTCTTGTGGGCGTCGATGTTGGTCTTGAGCATGGCGGCGATGTGCGCCCGGTGCCTCTCCTCCACCAATCCTAAGTGCAGGGCCAGCACCATGGCGGTCTGGGTCTCGCACACGAGGCGGCCGGTGGCTGTCACATATTCCGCGCGGAAGGCGGCCAGCACCTTCTCCCGCAGAGCACGGTATTTGGCCTCGTCCTCTTTTTTGCCAAGGAGCTTTGCCGTGTCGACCACGATCTGCAGGCTCCAGAGATAGCAGGCGTTGGCGGCGAAGTAGTCCTCCGTCGCGCCTTTGCGCGGTTCGTTCAGGGCGTTGACCTCGGCGTCCAGCCCCAGCCAGTCGCCGTACTGGAAGCCGGTCTGCCAGAGACCGTTTTCCCCGCACTGGGCGGTGATGAAGTCCACCCAGATCTTCATGCTGTCAAACTGATCGCCCAGCACCCGCCTGTCGCCGTAGACCTGATACAGGGTCCAGGGCAGCACGGTCGCGACGTCGCCCCAGAAGGCCGCGCCCGTTTGGCCCACGCCCATAATGTTGGGCACCACCTGGGGCATGCCGAT
>ODAJ012160835.1_pt1 | contig 15244 bp, 8 predicted proteins | sample 1539241 | NCBI WGS metagenome assembly ODAJ01 (sample SAMN02144231, study PRJEB22623) | gut metagenome | biome: sheep rumen | host: Ovis aries | place: New Zealand
CGCGCAGACGATGCGACTGCTCGACGATCTCGACAGGGGGCTGCACGACCATCAGACGCTCTTCGTCAACCTGCACTTCATCGTACAGGGCGGCATCGACTTCGCCGCATACCACCACATACGGCCCTTCCCGGACCAGTACGAGACCTACGACTTTCTCGCGGCGTGCGACGTTCTCGTCACCGACTACTCCAGCGTGATGTTCGACTATGCCGTGACATGTCGTCCCATCTATCTGCTTGCATACGATGAGGATGAATACATGACGAGCAAGGGCGCATATCTACCCTATCGCTCGCTTCCGTTTCCCATCGCAACAACGGTCAAAGAGCTCCTGTCCCTGCTTGACAGCAAACCCCCTATCGAGAGATACGGAACGTTTCGCGAGCAGTTCTGCGCGTTCCATACTGGACATGCGGCGCACGACCTGCTTGCGTACGTCATAGGCGGGGAAACAAATCTGCTGCACATGACCCGCTGCCAGCTAAGGCCCATCGAGGAGGCGCTTTACGTCTTCGATCTCGATAGGAGGTGTGTTCGCGAGACGGTCATGCCGCAGATACTCGCACGGGCAGAGCAGTCCGACACACCTCCCGTGGTGATTACCACAGTCAGATACAGCGATGATGCTATCGAGGCATTCAAGCAGCTCCGCGGAAAGGCTCATCTGCTTGTGGTGGTACGTCGGCATGTCAAGACTGCGTATGAGTACCGCATGTTTGACCTCGTAAGCCACCATAGGTGGATGGCGATTCTGCTCGAGGGGCTGTTGCACAGTTACTTCGCGCGCGAAGCACGGCAGCTGCTGAGCGGGACGTGCATCCGTAGCCTTTACACGCCCGCACCAGATGGATCCTATCTCATGTGGATGGCCAAAGGCACGGATATGAGGCTCGTGTCGGCTTCTCCAGATGTCAGCGTCGTGGGAAAGAAGGCCGCACGCGCCGCCCGCATCTGTTTGGCGCGCGGATACGAAGTCTCCTCTATCCACAAGTGGGACACGCCCTGACACTTATTGCGACAGCCAATCTGGTTCGAAGTATTCTCGCTATTCTTTCTGAACGAGGCCGGAATGGACACAACGTTCGATTGCGTATCGAATCATGAACCTCTATACGGGTGACAAGATGAATAAGCTGCTCTCGCACTATCGTGAGATGATTTCCCACCTCGTAGGCGGCGTGCTCGAAGCTCAACCACAATTCGTAGAGCACCGTATCAGCGTAACCAATTGCCGTTTTCGCAAAGCTGTCAAACTCAATCTGCCATATCCTTTCGTAAGGGCTTCGATGCGAAGTGAACGGAGGATTGCGATGTCAAAATCGAATATCAATGAGGAGCGAGGAGTTGAGAGAGTCGCTGCGATTCTGGGATCGCTAGTGTGTATGCTCGTACTCGTTTCGGCGATTATGCTGCAACTCGCAACCACTGCTGAGGCGAAGGCACGTTGGAATGCTCCCAGCAGGATGCCTGTCGGGTCCACCGCTGTCTTCGACGTCGACAACGAACACTATCTTGCTTCTCGTAACGAAGATATTATTTTCGCTTTCGAACATAATGCTCTAGCCAAACGTCCTGGAACAGCAACCATCGACCTGATGGATTCAAATGGCAATCGAGTCGCGTCCAAAAAGGTGACGGTCTATACCTTAGAGGGGAAGAACTGGGAATTCCAGTCTGTCGCCGACAGCAGATACGTGCTCGACATCCAAGGCAAGTCAAAGAAGAACAGTGCGCGCATGATCGTATACAAGCGCAACAACGGGAAGAATCAACGCTTCCGCTTCGAAAAAGAGTTTGTTATGGGTGAGTATATTGGAGCAATTTACTCTATCAAGTGTGTACACTCCGGAAAGTATCTTGATGTGAAGGGTGGTAGATCCAAAAGGAGCCAGCCAGTCATACAGTACTCATACAATGGTGGCGATAATCAACTCTGGGCTTTGAGTGTCAGGCCAGATAATAGCGTGGTATTTCATCCTTTTTCATCATTATTTACGATGGTGCTCGACGTACAGGGCGGCAAGGCGAAGAACAGCGCCCGCATCATCCAGTACCCTCCGAACAACGGCAAGAACCAGAGGTGGATTCTCAATCAGAAATAGCATCTAGTTTATTGTAAATCCTAAGCGCAACGCTGCAGGTCGAGAGGCATGAGCGCTCCGATGGCTCAGTGCAAGAGAAACTGCGACAACAACTAGAAGCGGACGCTCCAGACGGAAGTAGAGCCCGCACTTCCAACTCGACATCTTTCGCATCCTGGCCTGGACTGATGTGTTATCAGTCCAGGCCAGGACGTCTTGACGTTGTTGACGATTCCAATCCTCAGCAACGTCAACCGCGCCGAGCTGTGCTCGGCGCAGGGGTAAACCCTTAAAGGATTGAGGGGATCATCAAATGACGGTCCCCTCTCAACAGTGGCCAACGAGATACCTTCAGAGTTGTTAGAGCCAAGATTTATCAGGACGAAAGACTGCGACTCCCACACTTGGCCTCTCAGCTCTCAGTCGGTGTTATCCTTCTTCGGGCTTGAGGACCTCCTCAACGATCAGCTCGCAGGAGTGGTCGCACTCGTAGGTCAGATACTTCTGCTTGAACTGGTCCTTCTGTGCCGCATACTGCTGCTCGGTGGCCTCAATGTCCGCAAGGGCATCGACGACTTCCTCGCTGGTGTAGAGCAGGGGGCCGGGAGCCTCGGTGCGGATGTCGAAGTACATCCCGCGAAGCTTCTCGTTGTACTCCTCAAAGTCGTAGAGGTAGAAGAGCATGGGCTTGTCCAGGAGGGCGTAGTCGAACATCGCGGAGGAGTAGTCCGTCATCATGGCATCTGAGACGAGGTAGAGATCCTCGATCGAACCATAGTTGGTCATGTCAATGACGGTATGGCCGTCTGTTGCGAAGTGGTAGCGCTTTGCCGCCAGGTGATGGATGCGTATGATCACCGCCCATTCGTCACCGAGCCGCTCCTTGAAGAGATCGAGGTCGAGCTTGAGGTCGAAACGGTTCGAGATGCGCCACGTGGGGGCATACAGCAGGATCTTCTTGTCCATGGGCAAGCCCAGGCGACGCTTGAGCTCGAGCGCCTGATCCTTGGTAACCGACTGCAGCGCGTCGGTGCGCGGATATCCGGTGCGCAGGAACTGCTTCTCGAACGCATAGATGTCGTACGCCTTCGACTCCATGAACTGCCCCTGCACCACCAGGTAGTCGTAGCGAGCCGTCTTCTTCAGGAACTTCTCGACCGCGCTCGGGGTCGGAAGCTCGCTGGGCACCTCGAGGCCAAGCGTCTTGAGGGGTGTGCCGTGCATGGTCTGGACCTCTATCTGACCCTCGCGCTTGATGTAGTGCTCGTGGAAGTTGAAGTTGTTGAAGAAGTACTTGGCGGTCGCCAGGCAGTGGAAGTACTCGGGCGACCAGCGACGGATCCTGCGCGCCCTGCCCTGTATGGGCGTGCATTCGTCCTCGAGGAACCAGACGCACTCGTACTCCGGATAGTGCTTGTCGATGTACTCGTAGAGCGCACGTGGGTTGCAGTTGTACTTCCTGCCCCACGTCGACTCGAAGACGATGAGCTTGTCGTTGATCGGCTCGGTCTGATACTGCTCGTAGAGCTTGGCTGTCGTTGCAGCCCTCTGCGTGGCGGAAGCAATCTCTTCGGGCCAACGACGTGTGACCTTGAGAACGAGGCGACCGTCATCGTTGTCGCGACGTATCTGCAGGCCACGCCATGGCGAATCGAAGCGTGAGTTGATGTACTTGACTCCATACAGCGTCGTGTCCGCCGGCTCCCCCTTCAGTTTGGGCGTGTAGCGCACGACAAACGTCCATATGCCCATATAGAGGTCTTTGATCGTGTCGTTCGAGGCGAAGTCGACGTTGAACTCGCACTCTAGGTTCAAGCCCTTGCAATCGCTTGAAGCAACGACCTGATAGCTCGAGTCCTCATCGTTGAAGAGGCAGAGCTCGGCATGACCGAAGGTGAGGTGCCTCGGGATGCGTCCCTTCGCCATCGTCCTGATGCTTACCTGTCTATCGTGTTCGGCAATCTTCGAGACAACGGTGATGAATCCCTCGATGCGTCTCACAGTGACGAGCCATGAACGCAGGGATAGTACTTCGATCAGTCCGTCGGTCATCCTATAGAAGCTCGCGAGACGCTTGGAGCGTACAACGGGATGTATGCCTTCCGGTCCGTCCGCGAAGAGTCGGTACGGCACGGACGCGGCAAGCCGCCTGCTCGGCACCTTGTAAGTGCCATCCTTCTGTGGGACGAGGTCGACAATGGCACCATTCTTATCCGGATCGTCGCCCACGGGCTCGAGATACAGTCTGTCGCTCGCATGCTCAACGGTAAACCTGGGATACCCGACAGCATTGCGTATCTTGGTAATCAGGTTCCCAAACAGCTCAAATCGCAGCTCTACCTCACCAGACACGCTATAGTTCATCACTACTCGACGGTCTGTGAAGATTGCCGCGTTGCCATCGTGCTCGGGAGCGACACCTATGGGCCCGCGCAGGCTAATCTCTCCGGAGCCGAAGCGATTCTCGTAGCGGACGAATACGTTCCAGATGCCCGCTTCATCGCCTTTGACTGACGAGACGACATCCTCGTTGATGGTCAGCTTGAAGCCGTATCCAGCCGTCTCGTAGTGCTTGGTCTCGTTAGTGAAGGGATTGCGCTTCGTCCCCATGCTGCGATCGATCCAGCCCAGCTCGTAGGGTTCCGCCGGTATCTCTACCTGCTTTCCCGTCAGGCTGTTGCGGATGTAGGCACTGTAGGTCTGCTCACCTTGCGCCATGTTGACACGGTGCCATCTGAAGGCTCCAATAAGGTCCAAGCCACCGATTCGAGTCGCGCTACTCGAGATACAGATCTTTCCGTAGCCCTTGATGATCTCATCCGTCACATCACGCGAAAGCGGCTGGCAGGGAGCCTCTTCTGGCCATGTAGCCAACAGCCGACCATCACACTCGTCGACAAATGCCGAGTAGTATCCGTCCTTCTGGTAATCGACCACGGCGCGCAGGCGATCAATGTCGCGATTCAGGACACAGGCTATCTTCTCCTGGTTGATGATGGGTATCTCTTCGATAGCCGATTGCTCGATATGGTCTCGTACATAGGCGCCCAAGAGGTCAAAGAAGAGACCTTGCTCCTCGTCGCTCATGGCGGGCATCTCGTTGACAAAGACAATGACGTCAATCAAAAGCGTCTTGACCTGCCATGCATGACGGATGGCCTCGGATTGGTTGGTCTTCTCAAAGAAGTCCCTCACCATGCCCAGCACCTCAAGGCGATCCGTCAAGTTCTTCGTATCGCTGTTGCGCTGGGTGATGGAAAGGTTCGACCCCTCGCGGATGCGCCACAGATATCCGGTTCTCGGGACGAGCGAGACACGCTGGGCGAGGCAGTAGAGGGGGATCATGACGGGAATGTCCTCATACAGCAGGCCCTTGGGGAACTCGAGGCCGCTCTGCAGGAAGAACTCGCGACGATAGATCTTGTTCCACGAAGTCGTATCGTAGAGCAGCTGGAGGGATTCGCTGAGGCACGTCGTGGTCGGTGTGCCGTCAAACGCATTGGCATGCAGCGTTGAGGGTGAGGTCTTCTGTGAGGTCATCCTTGCCACGTTGCAGGACACCACATCGCTACCGTCTCGGCGTGCTGCGGCAAGCATGTCGCGATAGATGCCGGGAACGATCACGTCGTCAGAGTCGAGGAAGCAGATGAATTCGCCCTGAGCGCGTGCGATGCCGTAGTTGCGCGCGTCACTCAGGCCACCGTTTTCCTTGTGGTAGCACGTGAAGCGCGGGTGAGTGCGCGCATATTCCTCCGCCATATCGCCACTTGTGTCCGTCGACCCATCGTCAACCAAGATGACCTCGAAGTCGACGCCCTCTTGGGCATCAATCGAGTCGAGGCACTCTATGAGAAACTCTTCGACGTTGTAGATGGGGACGATTATGCTCAGTTCCACAGGTTCGCCTTTCGCCATGGATTCAGTTGGCATCCATTAAGTAGAGCTTCATGTATCATGCCATAACTTCGCGATGAGGTCATGAAACCACAGATTCAGCTTGTGGTTCCGTGAGTGAGAAACGCCGACATAGCCCGATGGGCTTCTCGCACCAAACTGGGGAACATACCTAAGAATTAGTGGCATTCCATGCCATAACCCTGTTCTTTGTCTATCGATCGCCCTCCAGAGGATATAATCTCCAAGCGATCACGAGATGGTATGATCGAGAACTACGATTCGAACATGGGTGATCAGATGAGAGAATTCCTTGCGCGCTATCGCGAAATCATTGCCTACCTAATCGTCGGGGTACTCACAACCATTGTCTCGTGGGCAGCGAAAGCACTTTTCGACCTCGCATTCTTTGCGGGTACGACACAACCGACGAGTTTTCAGAACTTCGTCCTCAGTGTTGTCAACTGGGTGGCAGGCGTGGCATTCGCCTATCCCACGAACCGCAAGTGGGTATTCGAGAGCAGAGACGAAAACATCCTAAAAGAGGCCACAGAGTTTGTCGCCTCGCGCGTTGCGACCCTCGTGCTCGACATCCTGGTGATGCAGCTCCTTGGCAACGTCCTCGGAATCGACCTTGTCGTAGCTACATTTGTATCGACGGTCCTTGTCATTGTTGCCAACTATCTGTTCTCGAAGCTACTGGTATTTCGAAAGTAGACTGTCAACTTCGTCCTGTGACGATTACGCCAACATTTCAATTACATTCTCTTGACGCTCTCTTTAAGAGTATGATGCAGGGCCGCAACGAATCGCATCTTCGGTCGCCTCGACGCACCGTCCATATGCGAAAGGAAGACCCATGCATAAGAAGAGCTTTGCAGACTCACTGGTGGACTTTGTTCGTCGGAAGCCCTATCTCGCCTACACTCTGGCATTCGGCATCACAAGCATCCTCGCGTTCTTTTCCTTCGCGCACTATCGCAAGAGCTTCGTCACGAACGAGGATGGCCTGTGGCAGGACTTCACTGCCCTGATGTACTACGGCACATGGCTGCGGTCCATTGCAAAGAATGTCCTTGCAGGTAAGGGGCTCGTCATCCCGCTCTGGGAACACTCCCTCGGCTATGGGGGTGACGTCATCACTACGCTCGAGCCCGTCGTCATGGGCGATCCTCTCAACCTGCTCAGCGCCATCGTCCCAGCCCGCTACACGGAGTATCTCTTCGATCTGCTGGTGCTGGTGCGCTTCTACCTCGCCGGCCTGAGCTTCACCTTGTTCTGCCGTAGCCGCGAAAAGGACAAGGTAGGGACACTTGCCGCATCAATCGTGTACACCTTCTGCGGATGGGCAATCTACGCTGGAACGACGCATCCCATGTATACCTATCCCCTCATATGTCTGCCCCTGCTGCTCTATGGTGTAGATCGCCTCCTTGCGCGGGAGAACCCGCTTCCCTTCGTCTTTGCCATGTGCCTGTCAGCACTGACCTGCCTTCCCTTCGCACTCACGCTCATCATCACCCTGATCCTCTATGCTCTTGGTCGCTTCTTCTCGCAGTACCACGAGAATATGTCGCGAGAGTTTTTCTCTTTTGTGGCGCAATTCCTCGCCTTTGGATGCATAGGGGTCGCACTATCTGGCGTATTGCTCTGTCCTGTCGTGAGCGCAATGCTCAACCTGCCATACACCTTGGATACGACCAAGGAAATCCTCTACGCCGGGTCGTATTATCGACAGTTCTTTGCGGCGTTCATTAGCTCCGACGTCGACATCATCAGCTGGCGCGTGCTGGCATATAGCTCGCCCGTCCTACTGTCGGTCTTCGCCCTCTTCTTGCACAGGGGAAAGCCTGCACTTAAGTACGCCCTGGCAGCGCTGACGCTCTTCTTGCTCTTTGCGGCATTTGGCAACGCTCTCAATGGGTTCGAGCATCCCACCAACCAGTGGTCGTGGGTAGTGGCCATCGTGATTGCCTACACCCTGGCCGAAGAATGGGAAGAAATCGTACGTGCCAATCGCAGGAGCAGGAATCTCTACGTCGGTGCAATCCTTTGCTTCCTGCTACTTGCCACAATCGCCTCGGCGGGTCGGACGACCGGCTTCTACGCCTCGCTGTCCCTCGTTTTCGTAGCCCTCTGCCTCATGTTGCTTGCCGGTGACGACAATCGCGAGGAGTACGTCCAGAACTACCTGCAAGTAGCCCTCGTCGGACTCTTGATGGTGGGTGTCGCAACCAACGCCTACTTCCACTTCGACGTGATGCAGCGCGACCATATCGACGAATACGTTCACCTTCTCAAGTGCTACAAGAAGGCCTACAACAAGACTGACAAGAAGCTCGCCAAACTCACCACCTCAGACGAGTTCTGCAGGTTCGATCGACAATCCACCCACATCATGAATACCGCGCTCAACACGGGCGGCTACACGATCGAGAGCTACTGGGGCTTCGTCAACCCACGCCTCGCGCAATTCCTCGGTGAGATGGAGATGGGTGGAACATGGCTTCCCAACCGTTGCAGCAATCTCGACGGTAGGATCTTCCTCGAGAAGCTCTCTTCCACGGGCTACTACCTAGCGGATGCCGAGGGCGAAGAGCCCTTCGGATACGACTTCGTGCAAGCGTATGGCAGCCACGCAATCTACGAAGACCCCAACGCCCTGCCCCTTGGCTATACCTACGACCAGTACCTGACGAGGTCGGTCTATGAGAAGCTGTCGGTGTATGCCAAGCAGGAGACACTCATGCAAGCCGTGGTAGTCGAGGACGAGTCGAAGAGGGCCCTATCGGATATCGACCGGCTCACCGTCATAAACTCGCATGCCTCGACCCACAAGGTGAGCATCGACTGCGACAAGGCCATCTATCGCCCCGACAAGACAACCTACTCGGTCAAGGAGGATGGGGCGACGGTCACCCTCACCTTCGATGGCCAGCCACAGTGCGAGACCTATCTCCACATCACAGGCTTCCGCGCCACGCCGAAGCCCCTCTACGACCTGTACTTCGACAAGTACGACAAGCAGCTCTCTGCGAAGAGCTTCCGCAAGCTCGAGCGAACGCAGCGTCAAGAGCTCAAGGATGAGCAAGTCCGCTTCAACGAGGAAGCCACCAGCATCGTGACTGTACCCGTCACGGCAGGAGAGCGGACAACCGAGTTCTCATACACCACAACCTACTGCACCAACGCAAAGGGGCAGGCGGACTATCTCGTCAACCTCGGCTATAGCGAGGAGGGGCTCCATGAGGTCACCCTCACGTTCCCCATGGTCGGAGCGTATGTCATCAAGGGCGTCGAGGTCGTCTGTCAACCGATGGACCAACTCGACTCCTATACCAACGCCCTCAAGGAGGATGCCCTCAAGGACGTACAGATCGACACGAATCGCGTAAGCGGCACCGTCAAGGTGGACGACAACGAGTTTCTCTGCCTTACGATCCCCTACAGCGAGGGCTGGAAGGCGACGGTCGACGGAAAGGAGACAGACCTCCTTGTCGCAAACACGATGTTCATGGGCCTGCCGCTTGCAAAGGGCGCTCATGAGGTCGTACTGACCTATCGCACGCCGGGTTTGAATGCAGGCCTGCTTCTGAGCGCTGCAGGGTGCGCCGGCATAGTCGCAATCGTCCTCGTGCGGCGGGCGGGTCGCAAGAACGAATAGACCACCATCCCAAGGCTGGACTGACTACCATGACGAGCCATCTGGGGCAATCCTGGATGGCCCGCTCGTTTTCTATCAAGACAATGGAGTGGTTGGGGTAATGGTCGCTTCGTAGGGTCTGGCCATCACCTGGAACCGTCAATTATTTCGCATCCCTGCTGCCCCATCTCATCTGGAGATTCCCGAGAGAGTGCCCCAATATGGCACAAAGGAAGGGCGGGGCGCGGTCGCCGTACGCTGCGACGACCGCGCCCCGCCCTATTACCAAATGAAGAAGCCCTCAATCTCACCTCAGGCGACCAGATATACATCAATCCCCGACACTGAGGTAGGACAGTCTGCTTCTAGCCGACGTCGCCTTTGTACCAATTGGCCGAGGCTTCGTTCCAGGCGGCGTACGCCTCGTCGTTCCTGCGGTCCGGAAGGTCGAAACGCTCCTTGAGATAGCCTCCGACGAACTCGGATACCTTCCGAGCCCCCAGGTAATTCACGTGGTCTCCAGCATCGACGGTCTCTGTCGTCCAGTCGATGTCGACCTTCGTGTCGCCAGTGTTCATGTCGATGTAGTCGACGCCCATCTCATCGGCAATCCGTTGCAGGGCATCATGGCGCTTCTGGTTCCAGTTGACGGTACTGGGGGTACTCATGAGCACCGGTGTCGCCCCGATCGAACGGCAGTAATCGATCATTGCGTCGAGGTAGAACCTGTTGAGACGAGATACATACTGGACCTTTTGATCGTCGGAATACATCTCGTCCTCGTTTTCCACTGCAACGACGCCCGTGCGAATCTTGAATCCCTTAGTCGGGTCAAGTTGCGTAGCACGGTATTCGAAGGTGAGATCCCCGGGCACAAGCCTCTTCCACCGATCGTGGTATTCGAACACGGGAAAGATGTCCTCCGCCGTTTGCAGCAGGGCACTGCTAATAGAGAACTTGCGGAACAGCTCGTTGGCCTCGATGACAACGACACGGGGATGTTGGCTGCGCGTCACACGCTTGAGAATCGAATACCCGTAGCACATACGCTGGGCAGATGTACCGCACGTGTAAGACGTGAAGCCTCGCTCACCATATATCTGGATCGGTGAGAAGGACGAGTATGCCTCACTATCCCCCAGATAGATGACATCGATGCTGTCCTTTGGCTCGGCGAGAATTCCGTAGACCCACGCGTCATACATACCCGCCTCTTCGGTGTTGTCCTTGGGATAGACGATTGCTGAAGAGAGGGCAAGCGCCGCGACGAGCACGCCTAGAGAGATCAAGAGCCCCAGGACAGAGTTCCAGAGCGGTCTCTTGACAAGCTGGTTATCGTTAGAAGCATTGGTGGTCGAATCACTCATGATGAAAGCCTCACGCCTTAGAACTCAGCATACATCGGGTCGACGGGGACATACCCCACGCCATAGGCTCCGAATACGACGATGGCTAGGAACAATGCGACTAGTACGCCCCAGCGAACGATGGGGCCGCGGGAAGCGATACAGGACGAAACATCGTGACCGCGCTCCTTGAGCAGGCCAACAACGAACACCACTATCATGGTGACGATGACAGAGCGCACGTTGCCGGGACCCAGTTTCACCTCAGGGAGGAAATCCATGTTGATGGAGGCGAGTGTGAAGTTGTGCAACATGATGTTGAACATTTCGAGGCCCGCCCTGAGGCCGTTCGCCCGGAAGAACATCTCACCTACGAACACGACGGCCAGTGTACGCGCCGATTGCATCAGGCGATAGGGAATCGCGTCGCGATTGATTCCGTAGCGCTCGGAGAGGTCCTGAGCCAACGGCTCGACCAGTCCGCCCAGAGTAATGAGCACGAAGTAGTACAAACCGAAGAACAGGTACTGGGAGCCCGCACCGTGCCAGAACCCGTTGCAGGTCCACACGCAGAACAGGGCGACCGAGCTTGCCAGGAGCGGGCCGTAGCGCAAGCCAAAGCGCTTGCGTGCCGCAGTGGTAAGGCTCTTGCAGGGCCCCGAGAGCGACACGGGGTAGTAGACATAGTCCTTGAACCACGTACCGAGGGTGATGTGCCAACGCTGCCAGAACTCCGACGCCGTACGCGAGAAGAAGGGCTGGCGGAAGTTCTCCGGAAGCTTGACGTCGAATATGCGGCCGATACCGATTGCGACATCCAACGCTCCGGAGAAGTCGCAGTAGAGCTGAATGGTATAGAGGATGGCAGCAAGGGCTATCATCCCACCATCGTATGACGCATAGCCGTCGAAGATAATGCCGACAAAGTCGTTGAGGCGGTCTGCGACGATGAGCTTCTTCGCAAGGCCATACAGTATGCGAAGCGTTCCCTGGTAGAGGTTGTCGCGATTGACTTGCTCACCCTTGAAGAGGTCGTGAGCCGTCTGGCCATAGCGACAGATGGGACCCTCGAGAATCTGCGGGAAGAAGCTCAGGAACAGGGCGAGCTTCGCCGGGTTCTTGTCCGCGGGTATGGTCTCTCGGTAGACATCCACGAGGTAGGAGATGGCCATCAGCGTGTAGAAGGAGATGCCGATGGGCATACCAATGTGCGGAATCGCAGCATTAGCAGCCTCTATCTGCTCCGGTGTCGCGTTGGCTGGAAGCGGATGCACCAACGACACGAAGTAGCTGAGGTACTTGCAGGCAAAAAGCATCCCGAGGTTGACGAGAATGCCTGCCGCGAGGACCCACTTCATGCGACCCTTGTACGCCGCCTTGATGGCACGGCGGCCCTTCTTCGTCTTCTTGACCTCCTCGTCTCGCTTCGCCATGATCGCGGACATCCCGAGGCCGCACACGTAGCAGCTGAGCGTCGTGGCGAAGAAGAAGCCAATGAGCCCCTTGCTCTGGTGATAGAAGCACATGAGGCTGAAGGCGAGCAGCACCATCCAGCGGAACCGTCGCGGGACGATTGCGTAGGCCACAATCGAAGCGGGGAGTATGAGTACGAAGAAGGCAAGTTGGAGGAACATGGTTACGTCTCGTTTGGTAGGGTACAGGTCCGCAAGATAACAGACTGACATCCCGCAGTTGAGCCACCAAGAGGCAACCCCGAGTGACTCAGCGATATCTAGGGGAGCGATGGTTAATTGCTTTCGTACGTATCGCGTTCCAGGCGCTGAGGAGGCATGTGCAAAAACCCGAAGGAATACTGGACGTATTTCGAGGTTTTTTGCCTATTGTCCCTCTGTTCCCAGGCGCGATACGCCGAAATGAATTGATCACCGCTTCTCTAGGCTCAGACTTGCATCCGACAGCCACGTGGGGGTTACCCCTCGGCGCTCAGCGTATGTCAGTACACAGGCAGGAAGTGCAGCCTGCAGGCTAGTCGGCGTCCTCGTCGGCGAGGCGGTCGATCATGGCGGCGATGGCGGCGGCAGAGTTGAAGTTGCTCGCCACGATCTCCACAGGCGGGATCTCGACGTCGAACTCGTCTTCCAGCTCGGCAACCAGAGCCACCATGGTAAGGGAGGTCAGGATGCGGTCGTCGATGAGCTTCTCGTTAGTGGCGACGTCAACGCCGGGGCAGAACTCCTCGAGGATCTCGACAACGCTCTCAATGGTATCCATACTGGTTCCTTTCTCTTCGAACGTCGGGGCTAGCCCAGGCGTCCGTCCTTTATCTTGCCTGGTGTATTGAGGATACAGGTCTCGAAGCGGTCGCGCACGAGACGCAGGCCGGCGTCCGCCCCATAGAGGTAGACGCGCGGAAGGTCGCGACTGAGGAAGAGCGACATGCCCTCCGTCATGCTGTAGGCGCCTGCATGGGGGAATACCACCAGGTCGCCAACTTGCAGGTCCGCAAGCTCCGTTTGCGCGACAAGCGTGTCGCCCGCCGTGCAGAGCGCCCCGCAGATCGACCATGTGGACGTCTGCTCTCCGGGCCTCTCGGGTACGAATCGCGCAACCGGCGGGCGGAGTGCAAGCGTCTGGCCATAGTAGACGAGCTGGTGCTTACCACCGTCCACGATGGCGTAGTTGTGGCCCTTGTTGCACTTGGTGTCCATGACGCGCGTCACATAGGTGCCGCAGCGCGCGGCGATGCCGCGTCCAATCTCGAGAATGCGGCCCCCTTCGAACTTCATCGACGTCAGGGCATCTGAGAGGGCTGCGAACAGCTCCCTGTCCTTCGCCTCAAGGACGCCGTCGTCTTCCTCGCAGTAGTCGATGGGGGTTCCTGGACCATACTCAAGCTCGTCGATGACAACGCCATAATTCTCTTGGAGCTCGGCAATGAGCTTGTCAAGCATAGCGATCTCGCGACGGAGCTTGCCCGCCGAGCGCTTCTGCGTACCCGAGAAGTACTGAATGCCACAAAGGCGCACACCGTCGCTCGAGGCGCTCTCTCGGACGAGACGCTTCAGCTCCTCGACGTCCATGCCGAACTGGTTCCCACTCGTGAGCCTGATGAGGACGGGGACGCGCACTCCGGCCTCGCGGGCGGCGCTCTCCAGCAGCTCGAACTGCGCGGGCGACTCCGCGGTATAGCGATGGACCGGCGTCCCCGAAGAGATGAGCCGTCTCATCAGGGCCGGCTCCTTGTAGACGCCCGAAATGACGAGCATCTCGTCGGGCACGCCAAGGGCTCGGCAAACTTCCAGCTCACCGGGGGAGCAGACCTCGATGAGGTCCGCCGCATGCGAGGCGGCGTCCATCACGAAGGTGTTCGCCTTCATGGCGTAGGCGATCTTGGTGCCCGCCGGCAACAGGTCGCGGATGAATGCGATGCGCTGCGCAAGCACGTCCTCGTCGAACACGTAGAAGGGCGTCTCGCAGGTCGCGAGGGCCTCGTCGATCATGGAATGGCTCTTCATGGTGCCTACCTTGCCTTCCTGCTGCGCTTCGTCGAGGCAAGCAGGGCCTTCCGGTCCACCTTGCCATGAGCGGTCAGGGGCATGTCGTCCACACGGCGGATGGTCACCGGCTGCATGTGGGACGGCAGCGTCGCGTGAATCTGCTCGGGCAGAGCCCTCTCGTCCGCGGTACCCTCGAAGAAGGCGTGAAGCAGCTTGCGCTTCTCGTCGAAGGCGCACCGGCAACGGTCGACGCCCGGCAGCTTCTCGATGGCAATCTCGATCTCCTCGAGCTCGATGCGGTGGCCCTGGTACTTGATCTGGTTGTCCTTGCGCCCCCGGAAGAACAGCTGACCTTGCTCATCGTAAGCAGCAAGGTCACCCGTGTGATAGACACGGTCCGGATATCGGTCGTTGAGCGGGTTCTGGCCGAAGGCCTTCGCCGTCTGTTCGGGCTGCGCAAGGTAGCCCAGTGCAAGCGAGGGACCACGTACCACAAGCTCGCCATCCACGTCGGGGGTGGCGACCTCGTGACCCTCATCGTCTATCACCAGAACGTCGCAATGAGCGAAGGACCCTCCCAGGGGCACGCCCGTGGCGTAGTCACACTCAGGATCGAGCATGTGGTAGAGGCAGTTGCAGGTGATTTCCGTCGGTCCATACAGGTTGACGAAGGTCGCCTGGGGGAGATGGGCACGCCATGTCTTCAGATGGCGCTTGGGCATCGTCTCTCCGCTGAACATGACCATGCGGATCCGCGAGAAGTCGGCGGCCTCGAAGGCGTGATAGGTGCTGACGATGCACAGTGCGGCCACCGCCCAG
>ODAJ011953260.1_pt1 | contig 15243 bp, 11 predicted proteins | sample 1539241 | NCBI WGS metagenome assembly ODAJ01 (sample SAMN02144231, study PRJEB22623) | gut metagenome | biome: sheep rumen | host: Ovis aries | place: New Zealand
ACGAGAAACTGGGTATGATAGCCTCACACTATGCAGGCTTTGCACAGGGCGTGGCTGGCAAGCTCGACTCGATGCTGATTCCTGCCTTCTCGATGCTCATCAAGCAGCATACCGCCTGTGCTGTTGAGGGCGATATGAAGGTGGCTATGGCCATGTCTATCCTGAAGACCATTTCAGGTACTGGCACGCTGGCAGAGATGTATAGCATTGACTTCCCCAAGGATATCTGTATCATCGGTCACTCCGGCTCTGGCGACTTCGACATCTCGCAGGCCAAGAAGCCTACGATGAAGATTGTTCCCGTATTCCATGGAAAGACCGGTGGTGGCTATCTGACGCAGTTCTATCCTCCTACGGGTCCTGTGACCTATCTGGCCATTACACAGGACAAGAACGGTGTCTTCAAGTTCGTGGCTGCTGAGGGCAATAACGAGGAAGGCGAGATCTTCACCTTTGGCGATACCAATATGCGCACTAAGTTCTCTTTGTCCTGCCGCGAGTTTGTCAATAAGTGGAGCGAGGCTGGTCCTACCCACCACATGGCGGCTGCCGTCGGGCATCACATTGACACCATCTTGAAGGTGGCTAAGATTCTGAATATTGAGTGCGACGTGGTTTGTCGTTAAGAAATCGTAATAACGGTATAATGTAATAACGCAAGAAATGGCAAAAAGTAGTTTAAAGAGCACGCTCGCCGTGTCTCTCAACAATTACCTCGATGCAGGTGCTATCGTTGCCGGTGCCAGTGGTGTCACCCTGTGGCAGAACTACTTGGGACTGTCGGAGATGCACCTGGGATGGCTCAATGCGCTGAGTGCCAATGCACTGGGTGCTGCTATCGGTGCCATTATAGGTGGATTCCTGGCAGATAAGTATGGTCGTAAGTTCATCTTTACCTACAACCTACTGGTATACATGACGGGTGTTCTCATTGTAATGCTGGCCGTCAACTTCCCCATGCTGTTGGCTGGCTTCATGGTGACGGGTATCTCTGTGGGTATTGGTGTGCCAGCCTCATGGACCTATATCTCTGAGTCGTCTGAAGTCAACAATCGTGGTCGCAATATCTGTATCTCGCAGATGTCGTGGGGCATTGGTCCGATGATTATCTTGCTCTTTGGCATGCTTTTCGCACCTGGTGGCTACCTCTATGCTCCTGTAGAGTCGTTGGCTCATGCTATTGTGGGTGCTGATGCTGCTCAGGCTGCTGTCCAGGTATTTAGCTCCCGCGTGGTGTTCTTTACGCTGTTCGTTGTGGCATTCGTTGCCTGGAACCTGCAGCGTCAGCTGGAGGAGAGTGCTGAGTTTACTGCCAACAAGGCGAAAGACCAGAATGGCATCGTCGACAATATAAAGCTGTTGTTTACCAACAAGATTGCTGTCAAGACAGTCGCTTTCTTGGCTGTTATCTACCTGACGTGGAATCTGGTAGCCAGCGTTATGGGCTTCTTCATGCCCCATATCTATGAGACGGCTGGTGGTCTGAGCAATGAGGCTGCCAACATGCTGAGTTGTGTCAGCTGGGTATTTGTGGTCGTTACCACCTTTATCATCTCGTTCTTCGTGGATAAGGTGGCCCACCGCTTCTTCTATGTCTTCGGACTGGCGGCAGCCTTGACGGCGTGGATACTTATCATTGGTGGCGGCGTGTCGACCATTGCTGGTATCTGGTTGTTCACGATTCTGTGGGGTGTCAACAATGGTAGTTCTGTGCAGGTGTTCTATGCCCTGTGGGGCTCCGAACTGTTCCCTGCCAAGTTCCGTGCTGGCGCTCAGGGCTTTATGTTCTTTGTTGTCCGTGGCTTGTCGGCAGTGTGGGGCCTTGTCTTCACGTTTATCTATGGTGAAAATGGCGAAGGCTTCACCTTAGCAGCCTATTGCATGGTGGCTTTGTTGCTTACTGCCCTCATCGTTGGTCTGATTGGCATGCCCAATACGCGTGGCAAGTCGTTGGATCAGATAACGAAAGAGCGCTACGGAGAGAATTATTGAGATAGTTAAGAGTTAAGAGTTAAGAATTAAGAGTTAAGAAATAATGAAAAGTATATTAGAAGGCCGCGAACAGTTGAAGGCGGTAGTTTATCAGATTGCCGAGGTTACTGGTTATCTTTGGCAGAAGGGATGGGCAGAACGTAATGGTGGTAATATCACTGTTAATGTCACCGAGTTTATGGACGATGAGTGCAAGGCTTTGCAACCCATCTCTGATGTGAAGCAGATTGGTATGGTGCTTCCTCAGTTGAAAGGCAAGTATTTCTATTGTAAAGGAACGGGCAAGCGCATGCGCGACCTCGCCAAGGAACCCATGCAGAATGGTAGCATCATCCGCATCTGTGACGACTGTGCCAGTTATGTGGTGATTGCCGACGAACCCGTGGTACCTACGTCTGAGTTGCCTACCCACCTGGCACTGCAGAACTATCTGCTGGAGACAGGTTCTTGTTATAAGGCTACACTCCATACTCACCCCATCGAGTTGGTGGCTATGAGTCATATCCAGCGCTTCCTGAAGGGTGACGAGATGACGCGTGTGTTGTGGTCTATGATTCCTGAGACACTGGCCTTTGCACCGCTGGGCATCGGTATTGTTCCCTACGCTCTGCCGTCGTCTGTCGATTTGGCTGAGGCTACGCTGGAGCAGATCAAGACCCACGATGTGGTGCTGTGGGAGAAACATGGCACAGTGGCCGTAGGTACTGACATTATGGATGCCTTTGACCAGACCGATGTGCTCTGCAAGGCTGCCAATATCTACATGTGTGCCCGCAATATGGGTTCCGAACCTGATGGCATGACCGAGGCACAGATGAAGGAAGTTCAGGATGTCTTCAAACTGCCCAAGAAGCGTCCTTGTTAAATAAGGCCTATGATAACAGAGTCCCGTTGCTGCATAGTGGTAGCGGGACTTTTTTGTGGGATGTCATAATGTGCTTTTTTATTGTTTTCTACAAAATATTGCAAAAAGTAAGAAATATTTCTCAATAAATTTGTACCTTTGCACAAAATTTGAATTCCAAACCATTAAATAGCATGAAAAAGAAGATTAAGTTTAGTCTTGTCTACCGCGACATGTGGCAGTCTTCAGGCAAGTTCCAACCTCGTAAGGACCAGTTAGAGCGCATTGCTCCCGTTATCATTGACATGGGGTGCTTTGCCCGTGTGGAAACCAATGGTGGCGCCTTTGAGCAGGTGAACCTCATGGCTGGCGAGAACCCCAATTTGGCTGTACGTGCCTTCTGTAAGCCTTTCAATGAGGTGGGTATCCAGACACACATGTTGGATCGTGGCCTTAACGCCCTGCGTATGTACCCTGTTCCCGACGACGTTCGCGAACTGATGTACAAGGTGAAGAAAGCTCAGGGTGTGGACATCCCCCGTATTTTCTGTGGTCTGAACGACACACGTAATATTATCCCCTCTATCAAGTGGGCCAAGGCCGCTGGTATGATTCCACAAGCTACGCTGTGTATCACTACCAGTCCGGTGCATACCGTCGAATATTATTCGAAAATTGCCGACGAGGTGATTGCCGCCGGTGCTGAGGAAATCTGTCTGAAGGATATGGCAGGTATTGGCCAGCCTGCTCTGTTGGGCGCATTGACCAAGGCCATCAAGACCAAGCATCCCGATATCATCATCCAGTACCACGGTCACTCAGGTCCTGGTCTGTCTATGGCCTCTATCCTGGAGGTATGTAACAATGGTGCCGACATTATCGATACCGCTATCGAGCCGCTGTCATGGGGTAAGGTTCATCCCGACATCATCTCTGTACAGTCTATGCTGAAGAATGAGGGCTTCGAGGTGGCTGATATTAATATGAACGCGTATATGCAGGCACGTAGTCTGACACAGGAATTCATTGACGACTGGTTGGGCTATTTCATCAATCCTGCCAACAAGCACATGTCTTCACTCTTGCTGGGCAGTGGTCTGCCTGGTGGTATGATGGGGTCGATGATGGCCGACCTCGGTCCTATCCAGTCCATGATTAACAAGTTGCGTGAGAAGAAGGGCGAGCCCACACTCTCTATGGATGACATGCTGGTGAAGCTGTTTAACGAGGTAGAGTATGTATGGCCCCGCGTAGGTTATCCCCCATTGGTGACACCGTTCTCTCAGTACACCAAGAACATAGCCCTGATGAACCTGCTGACCATGGAGCAGGGCAAGGGTCGCTATGTGATGATGGACGACGCCATCTGGGGTATGATTCTCGGCAAGAGCGGCAAGGTGCCTGGCACTATCGATCCTGAATTCATTGAACTGGCTAAGAAGCAGGGTCGTGAGTTTACCGATGCTGATCCACACACCCTTATCCCCAATGCGCTCGATACCTTCAAGAAGGAGATGGACGAGAATGGCTGGGACTACGGACAGGACAACGAGGAACTCTTCGAGTTGGCTATGCACCCCGAGCAGTACCGTCCCTTCAAGAGCGGTCAGGCTAAGAAGCAGTTGCTCGCTGACATCCAGAAGGCTAAGGATGCCAAGTTGGGTTCGACGCTGTCGCCTGCTGAAATCGCAGCCTTCAAGCATGCCAAGGCTGATGCGCTGACGGCTCCTATCGCTGGTCAGGTGTACTATGAGTTCTCTGGCGAGGGCGCTTGCGAGCCTTGTCTGGAGCCATTCATTGGCCAGCAGTACAAGGAGGGCGACACCTTCTGCTATATCCAGGCTCCGTGGGGCGAGATTGTTCCCATTCCTGCTGCGCTGGGTGGTAAGCTCGTTGAGGTTGCTGCCAAGCAAGGTGCCAAGGTGCGCAAGGGCGACAACCTCGGCTGGATAGAAAGAGCAAACAGCTAATAGCTAACAGCTAACAGCTCACAGCAATTATGGATTATCAAGCAATTATCGATAAGTATTACCCTGCGGACGATGAGCTCCGCAGGGTTTTATTAAAGCATTCCCGACAGGTAGCTGACCGTTGTTTACAGATTGTGCGTAAGCATCCGGAGCTGCCAGTTGATATGCAGTTTGTGGAAGAGGCTGCCATGTTGCACGACATTGGCATCTACCAGTGTGATGCCCCCAGCATTCATTGCCACGGCACAGAACCATATATCAAGCATGGCCCAATAGGTGGCGAGATTCTCCGTGCTGAGGGCTTCCCCCGCCATGCCCGTGTGGCAGAGCGCCATACTGGTACTGGACTGCCTGGCTATGAACCTGAGACATTGGAGGAGCAGATTATCTGCTATGCAGACAAGTTCTATTCCAAGTCCAATCCCGACCATGTCCGCACTGTGCTCGAGACCGCCCAGTCCTTAGAGAAGTTCGGCCATGCCGGAGTGGTAAAGTTCCTGGAATGGGCCAAGCAGTTTGAGTGAAATCTTTGCTGCAAATTCTTCTTCCAATCAAAGGTAAGAGGTCCCTCTGATTGCCGGTAATATTAAGAAGAAAATGAAAAAGTTAATCATCGTTATAATTGCTATCATAAAATGCCATCTACTATTTTCGCAAGAGAAGAAATTTGTAGTGTTTTTTACTGATGCTATAACAAATAGTGTTCCCGTATATTCTAGTGACACAGCAAGCGTTAGTTTTACTAGCGTTAAAGAAGATGCAGAGAAAGAAAATTGGCACGATGTTGAAATATTAGGAAAGTCAAATAATAGGTACAAAGTATGCATAACAGCAATCAATGAAGAAGATGCTGCACATACGAACGTCTCACCTTGGAATTTGAATCTAATTCAAGAGTAGTCGGACACATTTCCTCAACAGATTTTGTGGGGAATTTTTCTGATGTTGTATATGGTCATTATGACTACAAGCATCCATATCTCAATATTGTATGGGATGAAATAGGTTCAAGTAACGAAAAATATAAGGAGGTGATTTCAAATCCCGATTCACTAAAAGTCAATGAGGCTCTTGACATGCTTTGGTTGTACGAAAAAGGGGAAAAGTATACATTGCCAGAATTCAGTTTGTACAAGATTGACAAGAATGATCCCATAACGAAACAGATAGGTGACTTCTTTGGTCAGTCAATCACTCTCGCCATTGTTTTCATCTTTAAGAATATCATTCCAATCGCAATAATTCTTCTATTTGCATTTGTCCTTATGGTACTAAGGTCACTTAATATGTTGTAAAATCATCCTCTCAACCTTTTGCAATGTAAATTTGGTGAATTGGAAAATAGTTTGTATCTTTGCGCCAAGAAATTAGAATAAAGATGGAAGAGAACGACATCATGATAGCAGCGGAGCCTGCCGCAGCATTGCTGAGTGAGAACGTTAGAAAGAGCGGACTCCTTAGTCAGGTAATGAAATTGAGTCAGCCTGACAAGGTCGCTTTAATCGCATATCTCAGCAAGGATGTGGCAAAGGAGGAATCTTTCAAGGCTGATGAGTTTGGCAGAATCAAACTGACTCCGGAAATGAGAGATGCAGTCGTGAAGGCTGAGCGTGATTATGAGGATGACAAGTGCTTCTCTGAAGCTGACTTTAAAGAGAGATTTGCTAAATGGCTTTAGAAATCAGCTATAGTCCCCAGTTCTTTGATAGTTTGGAGGACATTCTCAACTACTTTGATGGACGCAATGGAAGTAATCGCTTCAGTAAGAAATTGCTGAAGATGATTCATAAGCAGATAACGCTTGCATCTACTATGCCAGAGATAGGTCGTCTTACAGACTTTCCTGGTGTTAGGATATTGTTTGTGGAACGATTTGCTATTGATTATCAGATTAGAGACAATGTGATTCTGATTATTGACATCTACTCCTGCCAAACTGATCCTGAAGAAAGAGCCTTTCAAAAGCAATGACCTGCAGAAATAACGATAGTCATATGGTAAGAATGGGAAGAGTACGATCCGAAAATCATGGGAGGAATCAAACCCATATGATCCTATTGCTGTTCATATTGCTTGTTAGCACTAGCGTATTTGGAAAGGGCGATAATCCACCTAAAGATACCAATTATTATAAAAATATAAGAGGTATTTTCTACATTACTGTAGACAATCGTCTGGCACTTATTAATCATGGTCGTTTTGGATATCTTAAGCATGTTGACACTAAGAGCTTCCATATTTTGTCAGGTGAATGGGCGAAAGATAAGCATCATGTATTTGTTCCTGTTCTGTATGGTCATGGTGATATGATGCGGCCAACAAGCTGTGGCATTGATGTCAAGACTGCAGAATATTTTGTAAAGGAGTCACATGGTTGGCCTAACAGGTGCACCACAAGTGACGGAGCAGCGAGAGCTGTTAAGCTCTTTGCATATTTTTAGATTATTTGTAACGAAAGATAGCAAAAAATGTTTTTGAGACTGACAACAGACTGACAACATTTACTCCAGAAATCAGCTGTGTTTTGGCGCATAGTAGCTGTAGAAACGATAAATTCTCTAGAGAATTTCAGTCGTATACAACTGATACACGGAAAATTCTCTAGAGAATTCAGAGGATTACCTAGATAATTTATTCCGTTAGCATTAAAGCTCGGTGGGCTGTCAGTCTTGTCAGTCTCTGTCAGTCTCCCAAACAGACTGCAATCCCTTTATTTATCGGTGTTTTGTCAGTCTGTCAGTCTCTATCCATAGACGCTGTTTGCCGGTTTGTTGGTCATATGAAGGGTTAATTTCCCACAATTTCCCATAATTTCTGTCCTCAAATATTCTGTAACTGCCCAAAAAGTTGTACCTTTGCAGCCGTGAGAAGAAAAACGCTCATATTTCTGTTGCTTTTCGTCATTGTTTTCGTGGTGGCGGAAGTACCTCGGTTGCGCTTTGTTGGAAGTACAGCCGAGGGTGATTCTATTGTGACAGACAGTGCGAAGCGACTCCTCTCAGACAGTGCGAAGCGACTCCTCTCAGACAGCGTGAAGCGACTGCTCTCGGATAGCGTTAAGACGCAGCTCTCAGACAGCTTGGAGAGTTTACTCCCCGACACAGCCTCGATGGACTCGCTGCAGTTGCTCATCTGGAAGCGCAACAAGGCTGTCGACGACTCGTTGGCTGCCGACTCTGCCAACCGCCAGCGCAAGAATGGCATTGATGCTCCTGTAGAATATACTGCTGAAGACTCTATGACCTATGACGGACTTACAGGTGTGGCACACCTCTTTGGTAAGTCACACGTGAAGTATCAGGATATGGACTTGGAGAGTGACCAGATATTCATGTCGCTGGACTCCAGTTTGGTACATGCCACTGGTTCTCTTGATACCACGGGACAGAAGTTTGGTACTCCTGTGTTCAAGATGGGCTCCGACACCTATGAGACGGACACGATGGCCTTCAACTTCAAGACGAAGAAAGGTCTTATCAATAATGTCTACACACAGCAGCAGGACGGTTTCATGACCTCTGAGATTTCCAAGCGTGACGGCAAGGGCGATATGCACCTCTACCACGGACGCTATACCACTTGTGACCAGCCGCACCCCGACTTCTATTTTGCCATGTCGCGTGCTAAGGTACGTCCAGGAAAGGATGTCGTCTTTGGTCCTACCTATCTGGTTGTTGCTGACGTGCCGCTGCCTTTCGCCATTCCATATGGTTTCTTCCCGTTTACGAAGAGTTATTCGTCAGGTTTCATTATGCCCACCTATGGCGACGAGACTGATAGAGGTTTCTATCTGCGTGATGGTGGCTATTACTTTGCCATCAGTGACAAAATGGACTTGAAGCTGATAGGCGAAATCTATACCAAGGGTTCATGGGGCTTGACGGCAACGACGAACTACAGGAAGCGCTACCGATACAATGGCTCGATGCTGGTGAGCTATCAGAACTCCGTATCGGGTGAGAAGAACATGCCTGACTACTCGAAGACAACGAGTTTCAAGGTGCTGTGGCAGCATTCGCAAGATGCCAAGGCCAATCCATATAGGACATTGCGTGCCAGTGTAAACTTTGCTACGAGTAGTTACGAGCGCAACAACCTGACGTCCATGTATAACCCCCAGTCGTATACGCAGTCTACACGTACCAGTTCGGTGTCGTTCGGTACCAAGTTCTCCAGTCTGGGCATGAGTCTGTCGAGTACTGTCAACCTCAACCAGAATATGCGTGACTCGACCATCTCTATGACGTTGCCTGACCTGACAATTACCGTGGCCAATTTCTATCCCTTTAAACGTAAGAAGGCTGCTGGCGAGGAACGCTGGTACGAGAAAATCTCCATGCGTTATACGGGTAACTTCAGAAACGAGATAAACACAAAGGAAAGCAAACTGATGGGCTCCAGTCTCACCAAGGACTGGCGCAATGGTATGCAGCATACCATCCCCATCAGCGGTAACTTTACCTTGTTCAACTTCCTCAATGTAAACCCCACCTTCTCTTTTACAGACCGTATGTACACGCAGAAGTACAAGCGTTCGTGGGATACAGACAAACAGAAGGAAGTGGTTGATACAATACAGGGATTTCACAACATCTATAATTGGAGCATGAGTTTGGGATTGTCGACAAAACTCTATGGTTTCTTCATTCCTAACCGCAAGATCTTTGGAGAAAAGATTGACCGTATCCGTCACGTCTTCACTCCTACCATCTCTTTCAACTATGCTCCTGACTTCAGTGCAAAGCGCTATGGCGTGTGGGATACTTATCAGAAGACCGATGCCAAAGGCAATGTGACGATGGTGGAGTATAGCCAATATCAGGGAACACTATTTGGCGGACCGGGCAAGGGTAAGACGGGAAGTGTGTCCATGGATATCTCTAACAATATTGAGATGAAGATTAAGAGCGACGACGACTCGACAGGCTTTAAGAAAATCAGTATCATCGATGAGTTGGGCGCCTCTATGTCGTATAACTTTGCTGCTGAGACGCGCCCTTGGAGTGACCTGTCCACACGTCTGCGCTTGAAACTTACGAAGAGCTACACCCTCAATATCAATGCCACTTTTGCTACCTATGCCTATGAGGCTGACTCAGTGGGTGCCACACCTTATATCGGCAACCGCACGGAGTATAGCTACGGACGCTTTGGCCGTTTCCAGGGTATGTCTCAGAACCTGTCGTACACCCTTGACAACAAGAAGGTCTCCAACTTCTTCAAATGGCTGCGTGGCGAGAAGGTAGACAAGAAGGACAAGGACAAGAAGAATAACCGGGACGAGTATGACACTGGTCTTGATACTAACTTGGATAAAGACATGGAGGCTGCCAAGCATGGTGCCCGTAAGGAGAATGCTGGTTTGGCTGAGACCGATGAAGACGGTTATATGGCTTTCTCCATACCATGGTCAATCAGTTTTGGTTATGGTGTCACTATGCGTGAGAATACGGCAGGAAAGTTCGACTACGACCGCATGCGCTATCCGTATAAGTTTACGCAGAACCTGAACTTCAGCGGTAATATCCGTCTGTCTGACGGCTGGAACATCTCTTTCTCCAGTGGTTACGACTTCGATGCCAAGAAGCTGTCTATGACTACAGCATCGTTAGGCCGTGACTTGCACTGCTTCAATATGTCTTGCCAGATAGTGCTATCGCCTTACACAAGTTACAACTTCTCCTTCCGTTGTAATGCTGCCACACTGACCGATGCGCTGAAGTACGACAAGCGCTCCAGCTACTCCAATGCCGTTCAGTGGTACTAATAAGAGAGCTATTGGCTATTGGCTATTGGCTTGCCGCTAACAGCTTTTGCAGTGCAGCTTCTTCTCCTACCACCCAGATGATGTCACCCTCTTGGAACCGACGGTTAGGTGCTGCTGGTGACAGATTCTCCTTGCCTTCCTCAATGCCTACCACCATACAACTGTAGTGGTTGCGGATGCCGCTCTCTATCAGTGTCTTGCCTACAAAAGGACTATCGGCAGAGATAATCAGCTGGCGCAGTTTCATCTCACGATTCTCTAACTGGGTGTCTTCTTGGATGACCTCCGTTTCCAGGGCGTGGGCAAAGTTGGCCATCTGTTCGTCGCTGCCAATAACCTGCAGACGATCGGAAGGGTAGAGTATGAAGTCACCGTCGGGGATGTTCATGCGGAAGCCGCCACGCAGAATGCTGCTGATGTGTACGCCGTACTTCTTGCCAAGATTCAGCTCCTTCAGCGTTTTACCCATCCAATTGGAGTTGGCGGGTACATCGAACTCTGCAATATGGATATCGCGGTCTAACAGCTTTCCCTCATACAGCGGACGCTTCTTGCCCTGCACCTGTGCCTCAATGTCGCGCGAACGAAGGTTGTTGACAAATAGTCGTTCCAGCAAGATGCTGCGGCGCTTAATGGTTCTTGAGACAATGATGAATGCCACTATCACAACACCCAGCGTAATCATGACGGCATTGCTGAAGCGGCTCAGGTAGTTACAGATATAGAAGATAAAAGCTACGGCAACTATAACCCTGCCCAGCACGGTAGCCAACAAGGGCAGGTGGTTGCGATTGCTCTCAGCCCAGAGTTTCTTCCACTCTTCGGAGCGGTTCTTCTTCATCACCATGGCACGCAGAAACGGCGATATGAACAGCACCGTGAGCACGCCGGTGGCAGCATTGGCATACCAGTGGAGTGTCCACCCAGGCAGCAGTTTCCGCATAAAGGGCAGCACGAAGGTAAACATCACGGCGATGGTGGCTGATGCCAGAATGCTGTATACGATGGTGTTCAAGGTCATCTGTGTGAGCAGACGCTTCCATGCATTCTGTTCCTGGCTGTTAGGATGGCTCATCGACAGGTGGTTAAGCGACTGTATGATGCCTTTGGGCAAGCGACGTTCGAGGGCGCTGTATGCCGGTGTCGCCAGTCGTATCATATAAGGTGTCAGGAATGTGGTGATGACAGACACTGCTACGACAACAGGGTAGAGGAAGTCGCTGATAACGCCTAACGACAGTCCCAACGAGGCGATGATGAACGAAAACTCACCAATCTGTGCCATGGAGAAGCCACAGCGCATGGCTGACTTCAGACTCTCGCCACTCAGCATGAAGGCAAAGGAGCCGAGTGTTGCCTGACCAATGAGAATGGTCAGCACAAGTGTGACGATAGGCCACGCATAACTGACAATGATTTGCGGGTCTACCAGCATACCTACCGATACGAAAAAGATGGCACCAAAGAGGTTCTTGACGGGTTCTACCAACTTCTCTATCTTCTCTGCCTCGACGGTTTCTGCCAGGATGCTACCCATAATAAAGGCACCAAAGGCTGACGAGAAACCTACCTTGGTGGAGGCAACGGCCATGGCACAGCATAGGCCAAGGGAAACGATGAGCAACACCTCGTTGTTGATGAGACGGCGTACGCGGCGGAGGAAGATAGGAATGGCAAAGATGCCTACGACGAGCCATAGCACGAGGAAGAAGCCTATCTTCACCACAGAGCCCAGCATCTGTCCGCCGTCAGGATTGTTGCCACTGGCAATCGCACTCAGCATCACCATCATAACAATAGCCAGGATGTCCTCCAATATTAGTACGGACATCACTAGTCCGGCAAACTGTTGCTGGCGCAGTCCTAAATCGTCGAAGGCTTTATAGATAATGGTGGTGGAACTCATAGCCAGCATACCACCCAGGAAGATGCAGTCCATCTTGGACCAGCCGAAGGCATGGCCTGTCAAGACGCCCAGCATCGACATGGAGAAAATGATGGCCATGGTGGAGATGAATGGCGATACGCCCATCTTCAGAATCTTCTTGAACGAGAAGTCCAGACCTAACGAGAACAGCAGGAACATCACACCGATGTCAGCCCACAGATGAATATTCTCTGTATCAGCAACGGAGGTGGTGTAGGGCATGTGGGGCGATACCAGGAAACCTGCAACGATATAGCCCAATACCAGTGGTTGCTTCAGTCGCTTGAAGAGAAGAGTCACGATGCCTGCAACAATAAGCATCAGTGCCAGGTCTTGTATGAGGGTGGGAAGTTCTGCCATTATTTAGTTAAGAGTTGAGAATTAAGAGTTAAGAGTTATCGCTTTGCGATTAAGAATTTAGAGTTAATCGTTAAAGCTGGCAGTCAGCTCGCAGATTTTGACTATCAGCTGCTTGGCTTTCTCCATAGACTGGATGGGCACAAACTCGTAGGGACCGTGGAAATTGATGCCTCCTGCAAAGATGTTGGGGCAGGGCAGACCCTTGAACGACAGTTGGGCACCATCTGTACCGCCGCGGATAGGCTTCACCTTGGGGGCTATGCCACACTCCTGCATGGCTTTCAGCACGAGGTCGATGACGTGCATCTGCGGGTCTATCTTCTCCTTCATGTTGTAGTACTGGTCGTTGACCACACATGCTACGGTGCCCTCACCGTACTGCTCGTTCAGCTGATCTGCGCAGCGCTGGATGAATCGCTTGCGGTCTTCAAAACGGTCGCGGTCGTGGTCGCGGATGATGTAGCTGAGGCGAGCCTGTTCCACGCCGGCGGTAATGCCCAACAGGTGATAGAAACCCTGATAGCCCTCTGTCGTCTCTGGCGTTTCGTCGGCAGGCAGCATGGCGGCAAACTCCACGGCCAGACGATTGGCATTGACCATCTTGTCTTTGGCATAGCCCGGGTGTACGCTGACGCCCTTGATGGTAATCTTCGCTGACGCCGCATTGAAGTTCTCGTACTCCAGTTCACCCACGTCGCCGCCATCCATGGTGTAGGCCCACTGACAGCCGAATTTCTCGACGTCGAAGTGGTGGGCACCCATGCCAATCTCCTCGTCAGGATTGAAGGCGATACGTATCTTGCCGTGCTTGATGTCCTTGTGTTGCTGCAGGTAGACCATGGCTTCGACAATCTCGGCAATGCCTGCCTTGTCGTCAGCTCCCAGCAGGGTAGTGCCGTCAGTGACGATGAGGTCTTCGCCTATATGCTGCAACAGCTCGGGGAATTTCTTGGGCGACATGGTGACGCTTTCGCTGAGCAGGATGTCTGCACCATTATAGTTCTTGACAATCTGTGGTTTGATGTCGGCACCCGAGCAGTCGGGACTGGTGTCGTAGTGCGATATGAAGCCAATAGTGGGTATATCGCACTTGGTGTTGGCCTTCAGCGTGGCATAGAGGTAGCCTTTCTCGTCGAGTTCTACGTCGTCGAGACCTTCGCGTTCCAGCTCCTTCTTCAGGTATTCGGCAAATAGCAGTTGCTTAGCGGTGCTGGGTACTGTCTGACTGTCTTCAGCCGACTGCGTATCAAACTTGGTATAGTTGAGGAATCTTTCAGTAATATCCATAGAAAATGCTTATCTTTGTTTTGAGTATGCAAAGATAAGCATTTTCTGTCAAATAGCGAAGTCTTAACGAGGGTATTTTATTTGATAACCACTTTTTTGCCGTTAACGATATAGATGCCGCGCTGCATATTGCTGACACGACGTCCTTGCAGGTCATAGATGCCACTTCTGCTATCTGCCTTCTGTGTTCTTACTTCACGAATGTCTGTGTAGCTGCCTGTGACATCGTCTACAGTGTGCTTTGTACCGTCTTTCTGGTCAGAAATCTCGAAGAATTTGGTGGTAGTGACATTGTTGATATCAACAGTCTGTGGACTGCCGCTGCCTGTGCTGAATACAAGGTTGACGAAGTCGTCGTTGCCATTGATGGTAAACTGCTTGGTATACCACTGTTTGCCGCCAATGGTCGTTGTTGCTGTTACCTTGTCGCCAGGCCAGCTCTTGTTGACAGGAGAGTGACTGTCGTCGCCTCCCCATGACCAGAAATTGACGGCTGTCCAACTCACCTTGTCGGTGTTGACATAGATATCGATGGTCTTCTTATCCACAGGAGCTGGCTCCGTATAGGTGCGGGTGACAATGCCACTGACCGTAGAACCGATAAGTAGGCCGACCTTCAGTGTCATGTTGCCGGCAATGTCAATCTTGGTGCCACTTGCAACCTTCGTGCTGGAGGCTGTTGGTGTACTGCCATCAGTCGTGTAGACCAACTGGGCATTGCTGTTGGAGGTTACAGCGGTAAGGGTGGCTTTCTGAGTACCATCGTACTCGCCAGAAGCCAGGTCTACCCATGCTGTATTGGCACCCTTGTCTAAGTAGTATGCGTAATGGTGTCCTTCCAGTACCTTGACCCAAGAGTCTGTTGGTGTGTAATTGCTGGTTTGTCCGACGACGACCAATAGTTTCGACTTGCTGCCCACGCTGGAGTATGCTGCACATTTTGTGTCGCTGGTCATCAGTGCTGAGTAGGAACTTGTGTTCTGAATACCTGCAAAGCGGCGGACGTCAATCATTGCCTTGATGCTTTGTTTGCAATCAATCCAGTGGGTAAAGAAGATGCAAGGTGTACCTGGCATGGCTAACAGATAGGCGTTAG
>ODAJ012123215.1_pt1 | contig 15239 bp, 10 predicted proteins | sample 1539241 | NCBI WGS metagenome assembly ODAJ01 (sample SAMN02144231, study PRJEB22623) | gut metagenome | biome: sheep rumen | host: Ovis aries | place: New Zealand
CTCAAGCAGCAGATCGAAGACATCAGACTCGAGATCGAAGACGCCGAGAGACACGCGGACTACGAGAAAGGAGCTCAGCTGAAATACGGAGTACTTCCGGATCTCGAGAGACAGCTTGAGGAGAAGAAGGCGGCTGCTGACAGGCGTGAAGAGGAAAGGCTGCTCCAGGAAGAGGTCACCGAAGATGAGATAGCTGAGGTCATCTCCGGATGGACAGGCATACCTGTAAGCAAGCTGGTAGAGACAGAGCGCGATAAACTGCTCAGATTGCCTGATATCCTGCATAAGAGAGTCATCGGTCAGGAAGAGGGTGTAAAGGCCGTCTCAGAGGCAATATTGCGCGCCAGAGCCGGTCTCAAAGATGAGAACAGACCAATCGGATCGTTCATTTTCCTCGGCCCAACAGGAGTCGGTAAGACAGAGCTTGCGAAAGCGCTTTCGGAGGCGCTCTTCGACAGCGAACGCAACATGATAAGAATAGACATGTCAGAATACATGGAGAAGCACTCAGTGTCCAGACTGGTAGGAGCGCCTCCGGGGTATGTCGGCTACGATGAGGGCGGCCAGCTGACAGAGGCAGTGCGCCGCAAACCTTACAGCGTCATCCTCTTCGATGAGATAGAGAAGGCGCATCCGGATGTATTCAACATACTGCTGCAGCTGCTCGATGACGGACGTCTGACAGACAATCAGGGCCGCACCGTAGACTTCAAGAACACGATAGTCATCATGACTTCGAATATCGGAAGCGCAGATCTGATCGACAACATGAAGGACGACGGCACCATAGACCCTGAAGTGGAGAAAGCAGTCATGGCACAGCTCAAGGCCGGATTCAGGCCGGAATTCCTCAACCGTATCGACGATATCATTCTCTTCAGCCCGCTTACAAAGGAGCAGATAAAAGGCATTATCAGCCTGTCGTTCAACGATATAGCCGAGAGACTCAAAAGCAAGGATATATCGCTCAGCGTTACAGACAGCGCTCTTGAGTTCATCGCTGATGAGGCGTATGATCCGCACTACGGAGCAAGGCCTATAAAGCGCTATCTGCAGCAGCATGTAGAGACCGAGATCGCTTCGGGCGTCATAAGAGGCACAATACTCGACGGTCAGTCGCTCACCTGTGACTCGGATGGTGAAAAACTTATTTACATTTCCGGGGAGGAAAAAGAATAAGTTTAGATATATAATACGAATATGGAAAAGGGCACGGCCGCAGACATAAAACAGATCGCATACGGTGACTTGATGATGCTTGCGGCCACCATGATCTTCGGAGCCATGACGATCTTCTCAAAACAGATCCTTGCAGAGCTCGAAGTGTTCAACATGGTGGCGCTCAGGTTTCTTATTGCCTTTGCGGCCTGCATAGCAGTATTTCATAAAAGATACCGCAGTCTTGACATGGAAACGTTCCTGCACTCAGGTGTGCTGGGAACGTTTTTATTTATCTCGTATTTGTGCATGGTGCTTGGGTGCAAGTACACCACGGCGTCCAACGCAGGCTTCATGATGAGCCTTGTGGCGTTCTTCACACCGCTCATAATCCTGGTGCAGGAGCACGTGGTACCAGGCAGGAGCCAGATCGCGAGCATCGTAATCACTCTGGTGGGAGTAGGTCTGATGTGCCTGTCGGCGGACTTCTCGCTCAACAAAGGCGATCTCATCTGCGTAATGAGTGCTTTCTTTTACTCGTTTCAGATGCTTTATACAGAGCGCTATGCACATAAGCATGACCCTATAGTGCTGGGCACTCTGCAGCTTCCTTTCGTGTCTGTGTACGGATTTATATTCGCATTCCTGCTCGAGGACAGCTTCAGACTGCCTGCCAGCGCTATGGGATGGTGGCAGCTTCTCTATCTGGCACTCGGATGTGGTGCTATGGGATTCATTTTCCAGACATCGGCAGAGAAGCTTAGCCCGACCTCACATACAACGCTCATCTATGCCTCTGAGCCGGTGTTTGTAGCACTGTTCTCGTTCCTCATGCTGGGAGAACAGATCAGCGTCAGACAGATGGCAGGCATAGTGCTGGTATTCATCGGGGTATGGATAACGGTGCGTCCAAAAAAAGATGTAACAGGAAGGTGATGGCATATGCAGACCAGACTGGGAAGTAAATTCTGGATTTCCATGCTCATATTCGGCCTTATGGGCCAAGTGGCATGGGTGGTTGAGAACATGTACTTCAACGTGTTCATTTATAAGATGTTCCATGCGGAGCCGGCAGATATCTCGGCCATGGTAATGGCGAGTGCGGTAACAGCTGCCCTCACTACTATCATAATGGGAGCTGTTTCGGACAAAGTCGGAAAGCGCAAGGCTTTCATGAGCGTGGGGTACATGATCTGGGGCGTCAGCATAATAAGCTTTGCGTATATAAAGAGCATCATGCTCACCATAGTGATGGACTGCGTAATGACGTATTTCGGATCTACGGCCAATGACGCGGCATACAACGCGTGGCTGACAGACCGCGGCGATTCCACAAACAGGGGAAAAATAGAAGGCGTAAACTCCATGATGCCTCTGATCGCGATACTTGTGGTATTCGGAGGATTCATGAGCTTCGACCTGGACACTCACGAAGCGTGGACGGCGATATATTACATAATCGGAATCGCCACCACATTGATCGGAATCGCAGGCTGGTTCCTGATTGAGGATGCACCCGGACTCAAAAAAGCAGAAGAAAGCCTTGGGAGCACGCTCGCTTACAGTTTCAGGCCATCTGTAGCCGCGGAGAACAGCAGACTCTACCTGACCCTCGCGAACTTTGCGATCTTCAATATATCGATACAGGTGTTCATGCCGTATCTTCTGATCTATTATGAGAAGACTCTCGGGATGGACAATTACGTGATCATATTTGCGCCGGCTATTCTGCTGGCCGCGGTGATTACTGTATTCTACGGCAGGCTTTACGACAGGGCAGGCTTCATGAAGAGCATAATGCCGGTGATAGCGATGCTGCTTGCGGGCTACATGATACTTTACTTCACAACGACTACTGTGCCTGTGTTTATCGGATCGCTGCTGATGATGGCAGGCTACCTGACAGGAATGTCGGTGTTCGGAGCCATGATAAGAGACAACATTCCTGAGGGAAGAGCCGGGCAGTTCCAGGGCGTAAGAATAATAGGCCAGGTTTTTGTACCGGGGCTCATCGGACCGGCCCTCGGGGCTTGGATATTAAGGGACGCAGATGTTATAGTTAACGGAGATGGAACCACTTCATTTTTGCCTGACAGAGGCATTTGGTCGGCATCAGCCGTTGTTATCGTTTTGCTGTTCGCAGCGCTGATGCTGACGATGAGAAAGAGAAAGGAGCATGAACAATGAGTACATTGTCTGTAAACAACATTCGTGCGATAGTCTCGTGCGATGGCAGAGATACTGTATATGAGAATGTGAATCTGTTCTGCAAGGACGGACTTATTGAATACATCGGACCGGAAAAGCATGATGCCGACACTGTAATAGACGGGACCGGAATGCTCTGTTATCCGGGCCTCGTAAACGCTCATCACCATCTTTACCAGGTGTTCTCGCGCAACCTCGGAAAAGTGCAGAACATGGAGCTCTTCGACTGGCTTAAGACTCTTTACGAGATCTGGAAAAACCTCAACGAAGATACCGTGTATCTGTCATCCCTGACAGGCATGGGAGAACTCATGAAAAACGGTTGCACAACAGTCTTCGACCATCACTACGTGTTCCCGGCAGGAGCAGGCGACCTGATCGGAGCACAGGCTGCTGCTGCGGATAAGCTCGGCGTAAGGATGCACTTCTCGCGCGGATCCATGGATCTTTCAGTAAAGGACGGAGGACTTCCGCCGGACAGCGTTGTGCAGACAGTCGATGAGATCATGAAAGACAGCATCGACCTTATAGATAAATATCACGACAGATCATTCAGATCAAAACGCCGCATTGCTCTCGCGCCGTGCTCGCCGTTCTCGGTCTCTGAGGATCTGCTCCGCGAATCAGCAATACTCGCAAGGGAAAAGGGCGTACGACTGCATACACACCTCTGCGAAACCAAGGATGAAGAGAACTACATGCTCGAGCGCGAGGGTGTTCGTCCGCTCGCTTACATGGAGAGAGTGGGATGGATAGGCGATGACGTATGGTACGCTCACGGCATACATTTCAACGACGAAGAGCTGAAACTCCTGGCGGACACAGGCACAGGCGTATGTCATTGTCCGATCTCCAACATGAAGCTGTCATCCGGCATAGCACGCATCCCTGAGATGCTCGAGATGGGAATTCCTGTAGGCCTTGGAGTTGACGGATCAGCATCGAATGACGGTTCAGACATGCTCGAGGAGCTCCGCGTGGGATTCCTCCTGCACAGGCTCAATTCCAGCAGACTGGCACCTACCGGATATGACATGCTCAAGATAGCTACAATGGGATCCGCAAGACTGCTCGGAAGAGACAAGGAGATCGGCTCGATCGAGACTGGCAAGTGCGCAGACTTCTTCCTGGTGGATTCGGAGCGCCTGGAGCTCGTTGGCGCATGCTACGATCCTAAATCTGTGCTCGGTACGGTCGGACTCAGAGGCGCAGTGGATTATACTGTGATCGACGGTGAGGTGACTGTAAAGAACGGAAGGATCACCGGAATTGATGAGGAAAAAGTGGTGGCGGATTCCAACAGGGAGCTTCGAAGATATCTCGCGGATATTTAGGTATATAAAAAATGCTGAACATCGAATTCGACGGCAGAAATCTTAAGCTGTTGACGGATGGGTTCGAACTCCTGTCCACGCCTTTCGTTTCGGCCATAAAGCACAGGAAGACTTACAGCTCAAAGCGCGGAACGGTAAAGGAAACAGTAGTCGAGTTGGAGCACGCCCGCCTTGATGCTATACAGAAGGTGGGCGACAGCACATTTATGATGTCCGGAAACGGGCATTCGCTCAGGATGGAAGTCGTGGAATGCGAGCTGGGCTGTGAACTCATATTTGAAGGTGAAGAGGGCTGGGCCTACGAATTCAGGATTCCTGCAATAGAAGGTGAAGCTGTATTCGGAGGAGGAGAGCAGTACCGCAAGACTAATCTCAGAGGCGAGAGAATAATGAATTTCGTCTCTGAGCATATAACCGCACGCACGATTTTAGAAAAAGTAATACTGCCGGACCACCGGTACCGTGAAAAAGAAGCCGAGAGCATCGGGAGCTATTCTCCTATGCCTGTTTTTGTTACGGATACGGGCCGGCTTTTTTATTTCGACACAGCATCGGACGGCATATCCAAATTCGGCATTAATAACTTCAGATTCGAATTTGACAAATGCCCGCGTTCGCTCATGCTGCTGCATGCAGGGGACTACGCAACTCTCATGCGTGCGCTGGCAAAGAAAAACCCACCAGGCCAGTATCTGCCTGACTGGTGCCTTGATGGCATGATAATAGCTGTGCAGGGCGGAACAGATAAGGTGATCTCAAAAGCCTTTACCATGCTCGACGCCGGAGCAAAGATAAGCGCTGTATGGAGCCAGGACTGGTGCGGAGAAAACCGCACGGTAATGGGAAAACAGGTGTGGTGGAACTATGAGTACGATGAGAAGCTCTATCACCACCTTCCGGAGGCAATAAGAAGGCTTGAGAGCCGGGGAGTGCACTTCATCGCTTACATAAATCCGTATCTCGTAAAAGGGAGCAGGTACTACAGGGAATGTGCAGAAAAAGGCTGGCTCATAACAAACAAAGACGGCAGCATCTGCCACATAAAGTCCACTACCTTTGACGCGGGAATGCTGGATCTGACAGATCCTGAGGCGGTGCATTTCATAAAAGAGGTTCTTATCAAGAAGAACATGCTGAACATTGGTGTTAAGGGCTGGATGGCAGATTTCGGAGAATACCTGCCTACGGACTGTGTGCTTCACGACGGCGATCCTGCTGAGCTGCACAATCAGTGGCCGGTGCTCTGGGCAAAGATAAACCGCGAGGCTGTTGATGAGTTTGGCGATAAGGATGTGATGTTCTTTACCCGATCGGGCTATCTGGGAGAGCAGCGTTATGCACCTATTATGTGGAACGGCGACCAGCATACCGACCTTACAAAGGACTATGGCATGCCCTGCATAATGCCGGCGACTTTCTCTCTTGGATTCTCAGGTGTGCCGCTTGTGCACAGCGATATAGGAGGCTTTCTTTCTGTAGGAAAGCTGAAGAGGGATGATGAGCTGTTTATCCGCTGGATGGAGATGAACACCTTTTCGCCTCTTATGAGAAGCCATGAGTCCATAAGACCGTGGGCAAACAGTCAGTTCGATGCTCCGGAGGTTATTCCGCACACTGTGCGCCTTACGAATATCCATGCTGCGCTCCGGCCATATATACAGCACTGCCTCGAACAGGCAAAAGAGGGAATACCGGCAATGAGACCTGACTTCTGGAATGCGTTTGATTATTCAGCGAGCAGGGATGAGTACTCTTACTTCTTCGGAGATGACATGTATGTGTGCCCGGTAATAGAGAAGACTGCTTCAGAAAGGACTGTACACCTGCCTGAAGGAGAGTGGACCGGATTCTGGGACGGCAAGCCGTATAAAGGCGGCAGGACCCTGAAAGTAAAGGCAGAACTTGGGAAGATACCTGTGTTTTACAGGTCAGGGAGCAGCTTCAGCGAGCTGTTCAGAAGGGCTGCAGAGGATAATAAATAGTAAAAAACAGAGCTGCCTGCGGGCAGCTCTTTAAGTAGCCAATAAATGTTATCAGTATATATACGCTTTGAATCCGAACATTCCGGCAAGGGCTTTCAGAGCTTCTGAATGATGCCCTTTCATCACCACAAAATGAGGCTCAAAGCCGTCAAGTACGCTCTTTTCAACGGCTTCACGCACCGGAGCCGTTGTTTTTATTACTATGGAAGTACCGGTGAACTGCTTTGGCTTGTCCAGAGCCTCACCCTCGAGAATGAAGAAGCGGTAGCTTCCGTCTGGCTCGCGTCCGATCCTGAAGATGGTTGCCTCAGGAAAGGCCTCGCATCCGAAATCCATTGCGGGTCCTATCTTTCTGTTAGGGTGTACGCCTATTTCAGCTCCGGTGTCTTTGCGGGCAAGAGTGCACGCTGCTGTGCCGCAGTGCCAGAAGGTGAGGGTGTTCTCTTCCTCGCTGAGGCTTACCGGGTCGCCAAAGAAAACAGGGGATGATGACAGCTTCATGCCTGTCCACATGGAAAGCGCTCCATAAACATCCGCTTCACATGCGGCTGCGGTGCCGTCATCGTTGAGCATGGAGAGAACAGCGCAGACAGGAGTTCCGTACTCTGTGAAATAGTCAGGCCAGCAGCGCGACGCAAGTGCGCCTATACCATTGCTGCGGATATATTCGCTGTATGCCTTATAAAGGCGGACGTGATCTCTGACGTTGTTCTCAGGTGTTTTATCCAGTCCACAGGTAAGCTCACGTGAGCGTTCCAGATATGGGAGGCATTCGTCATCGGTGTAAGACCTGGCGCGTTCTATCATTTCCGGTACGGAGATGGATACTACCTCAGCGCCAAACACTTCCTTCAGCTCATACTCGTGAGCACGGCCGAAATCGAAGCCCTGAGGAGGCTCGCCAACAGTTGCCAGCCTGAGACTCTGCATTTCTTTTTTTATCCTGGCAGCTTTCACACAGGCTTTTGTTTTGCTTATTACAGCATCCTCCTCCGGGGATCCAAAAACATACTCGAAGCTTGCTTTTCCCAGAGAACGCATTGCGTTTGCCGCGCTGTATGCTCCGGTAAGTGAATTCAGCCTGAGCCTTGTTCCGTCTGTCACCGGCTCGCGAAGAGTCCACAGAAGGACAGGGCAGTCGAAGCGTTTTGCCACCTCTGACATGTATGCCGCATTGGCAAATGTGAGATCCTGGAAAACAATGAAATCCGGATCAAGTCCATCGATATATGAACACATTGAGTCAACCGACAGCAGCATTTCTTCAGGAACTATGAATGCCGGATCCGTTGCAAGCAGAAGCCTTCTGGATCTTTCAAAGAGGTCGCCGGCGCTCTCCAGATGAAAAGTCGGGACGCCGACCGGTATATAAACGGGTGTGAATTCTTTCATTGATTTCCTCCGGTGCCTTTACCATGCAAAAGGAATCGTATAATCAAAGAAGCCGGTTGTCAACTGCAACCGGCTTAGAGGCGTGGGATATCTGGCGTCTGTTATAACTTTATGCTGATTTCTCCTGATCTCAGGATATCTTCGGTTCCGTCTTCGTACCGGACCTTTAGTCCGAACTCGCTGTCTATCCCAAGAACATGTGCCATGCGCTGGCTCTTTCCGCTGATTACCGTTACGTCTTTGTCTATCGCCAGGGAACGTCTGATGTATTCCTCGGAATAGGCGGTTTCAGGCAGCTGCTTGTAATATGCCATGAAACGGTTGAGGATCTCAGCTACGAGGCGGTTCTTGAGACCGGCTGCAGGTTCATCAAAAACGCTTCCGGCTATCTCTGCGATAGAGGAAGGGAATCCTTCAGAAGGCTCGTAAGCGTTGATTCCGATTCCGACTACTACATACTCGAGTTTTTTTGTTTTGGTACTGTAAGATGCTTCGGAAAGGATGCCGCAGACTTTTTTTCCGTCAATATAAACGTCGTTTACCCATTTGATATCGGCGTTTTTATCAGAAACAGCTTCGATCGCTTCACTTACGGCAACAGCTGCCATGGTTGTGAAATGCAGTACCTGATTGTCGGTAAGGCAAACAGGCCTGAGCAGAATGCTCATGTATATGCCGCTTTCAGCAGGGGGGAAATATGCTTTTCCTCTGCGGCCTCTGCCGGCGCTCTGCGATCCGGAAACTGCAACATAACCTTCAGCTTCGCCTTCTTTGGCCTTCTCTATGCAGATGGTATTGGTTGAATCGACTCTGACAAAAACTTCCGGTCTGATATCTTTGCAGTTAGCGTCAAGATTATTGCGGATTCCGCGAACCGTAAGTACGTCTGATTCTTTATCAAGACAATAACCTCTGTTGGTGACGGCTTTGATCTTATAACCTTCACTCTGAAGTTTTTTTACAGCTTTCCAAACCGCTGTTCTGGAAATATTAAGTTCTTCTGCTATCCTTTCACCGGATATGAAAAAACCCTTGTTTTTTTCAAACAAAGCAAGGACAGTGTCCTTTGTACCCATTAGTTCTCTCTCCTTGGAACCCGTACCCTTCCGGATTCTTTAACTAACTAAAGTGTAATACTGCGTTAAAGGTTTATCAAGGGAGTTGACAATGTGAATACCATTAAATACAAATTGTGTACTTCTTTTAAATATGTGCTAATATCACTATGGGAGGACATAAAAATGAACAGACCCGAACTATTATCACCTGTTGGCGGCAAGGCGCAAATGATAGCCGCAGTCAACAACGGGGCAGACGCTGTATACATGGGGGGAATGGCTTTCAACGCCAGGATCTTCGCTGATAATTTCAGTGATGAGGAGCTTCCTGATGCGATCAATTATGCTCATTCCCACGGCGTAAAAGTATACATGACCATTAATACACTCATTGCTGACAACGAGCTGGCAAGAGCGTTCGATTACTGCAATTACATCTATGGGCTTGGCGTTGACGGCGTCATAGTGCAGGACATGGGGCTTGCCAGACTCCTTCACAGGTATCTGCCTGATCTTCCTCTGCACCTTTCGACACAGGGTACGCTGTACAACAAGGGCGGTGCTCAGGCTGCGGCAGAGATGGGATTCTGCAGAGTTGTACCTGCCAGAGAACTGTCTCTTGAAGAGATAAAGGGTCTCACCGCATACTGCGACAGCCTCGACCCAAAGGTGGACGTTGAAGTATTTGTTCATGGAGCTCTTTGCATGTGCTATTCAGGGCAGTGCCAGATGAGCAGGGTGCTCGGCGGAGGAAGCGGCCGCACGGGAAACCGCGGCACGTGTGCACAGCCGTGCAGGCACGCGTACAGGGGAGATGACGGAGAGACATATTATGCTCTCAGCCCCAAGGACCTCTGCCTCATAGAGCATATACCTGAGCTCGTAATGTCAGGAGCTGCATCGTTCAAGATCGAGGGCCGGATGAAGACCCCCGAATATGTTGCGGTAGTAACGAGAATATACCGCAAGTACATTGACCTTTTCGAAAAGCTGTCGGCAAAGCACGGTCCGGAAAAAGCTGCAGAGCTCTACCGCGTAGATGAGAACGACATGCTCGAGCTCAGGCAGATTTTTAACCGGGGAGATTTCACAGAAGGCTATCTGTTCGGTAACCCCGGAGCTGATCTCCTTTCCGGATCCAGCCCTAAAAATCAGGGGCTCCGGATCGGACGTGTGATAGCTGTGATAGACAGCGAGAGCAAGGTGAGCGAAAAAGACGAAAAGGCTGCTGCCAGAGGAGCTCTGAAGCGCGGAAGAGAGCTTGTATGCATAGAACTTGCACATTCTGCCGGGGAGCAGGGCATAGGCCTTGACACCGGAGACGGCATAGAGTTCATAAGAGAAGACGCAGATTACCTGCTTCATTCACCGGCAGGCGGAGTTGTAACGTATGCAAAGGACATAGGCCACGGATGCATGCTTCTGGGCGACTTTGAGAGAGGCGCGTTTACCGGAGACATTGTGTGCAAGGTGACTGACAAAAAGCTCCTTGAGGCCGCTTTGGATGTGCCCGAGAAAAAGCTGCCTGTCACAATGGCGTTTACCGCACGCGAGGGCCAGTACCCCGTGCTTGTTATGAACGATGTCAGGAACGGAAACAGTGTTGAGATAGTATCTGACCACAAAGTTGAGTACGCGCAGAAGGTGGCAACCGACAGCGAAAGAATAGAATCCTCACTCCGCAGGCTGGGCGACACCGTATATGATCCGGGTCTTACCGGAATTGACGTGCAGATAGATGAAGGCATAATGATGCCGCTCTCGGTGGTCAACAGAATGAGGCGCGAAGCAGCAGATGAGCTGATCAAAATGCGCAGGGAGCATGTTGTTAAGAGCAGGAGGCCGGCTCTTACAAGAGATGAGATCTCTGACATAAGGGAGCGCGAAGGCTTAGGGTCAGGAGCACTGAGTGCCGAGGACTGGCAGCACCTGGTAAACAAAAGCGGCATAAGACCTGTATCCATAGAGAAGTTCATGGAAGCAGGCGGCAGCGGATTCAGGCCGGGGACTGTCCCATATATAATGAACGTCTCAAAGGGAAGCCTGGACAGATTCATAGATATTCACTTTGATGAGATAGCTGAAGCCTGCAGGGACTGCGGCATCCTGTGCGGTAACGCAGGGTGGATCAGAAGATTTGCGGACGCAGGAGTCAAAGTATACGGTGACTACGGGCTCAACGTGTTCAATAATCAGGCAAAACTCGCCTATGAGGAGCTCGGCGCAGAGATATACATGCCTTCGCATGAGACGGGCGTATCCGATGAGAGAGGCATTCCTCTCATGATAACTGAACACCCGGTAGACGAGAGGAAACTCACCGACAGAAAGGGCGGTTCACACAGGATAGTGCTTGCTCCGTCGGGTGATAAAACACTTATCTATTAGGATAAGCGCTATAGATACAAAGCTGCAATTTGTAGTATAATATAAACGGAAATAAGTGGTTTTGCTGCCGTATCCGTCCATTATGCGGCGGTGAATACAACTAAAGGAGGAATCTGCAAATGCTTGATATCAAGAAAAATCAGGATGGATCAAAACTGGAGTTCGCTCTTGAGGGAAGACTTGACACCATTACAGCACCTCAGCTTGAGGAGGCAGTAAAGGCATCGATCGACGATACAACTGAGCTGGTCTTTGATTTCAGCAAGCTGACATACATTTCAAGTGCCGGGCTCAGAGTACTTCTGTCCGCTCAGAAATCCATGAACCGCAGGGGCAGCATGGTTGTCTGCAATGTTTCTGATGAGATCAGAGAGATTTTTGACGTAACAGGATTTACTGATATTCTCACAATAAAGTAAGGAATCTGAGCAAAATGAATGTTATCCGGGATAACGACAAATTAACGATAGGGCTTGAAGGACGTATCGATTCCGGCAATGCTGCAGCTATTGAGAATGAGATCTCAGAGCTGATGGCAGATCATGATCCTGCCGTACTGATTCTGGACGCAGAGAATCTGGACTACATTTCCAGTGCCGGGCTCAGAATCATACTTCGCCTCAGAAAAAACCATCCGGAGCTAAGCATTATCAATGTGAAATCCGAGGTGTTTGAGATACTCGAAATGACCGGATTCACAGAGATGATGACAGTGGAGAAGGCTTACCGCAAGGTGTCAGTTGAGGGGTGCGAAGAGATAGGCCGCGGCGCTAACGGCAGCATTTACCGCATCGATAAGGATAATGTCGTTAAGATTTACAACAACCCAGAAGCCCTCGATGAGATCCGTCACGAGCGTGAGGTAGCAAAGCTTGCTCTCATTCTCGGGATTCCAACAGCCATATCGTACGATATTGTGAAGGTTGGTGACAGCTACGGGTCGGTTTTCGAGTTCCTCAATGCCAAGTCGTTCTCAAACCTGCTTGCGAACGAGCCTGATAAGCTCGACTGGTGCGTAGATGAGTATGTAAAGATGCTGAAGTGCATTCACAGCACTGTAGTGCCTGCAGGCAAGCTTCCGGATATGAGAGAAACGGTCATATCCTGGGCAGAGTTCCTGCAGGATTATCTGCCGGAGAAATCAGCCAGAAAGCTGCTCAATCTCGTAACAGCCGTGCCGCATGATGATCACATGATCCACGGAGATTATCACACAAAGAACCTCGAACTTCAGGATGACGAGGTGCTCCTCATTGACATGGACACTCTCGCAGTCGGAAATCCTGTATTTGAGCTCGGTTCAATGTTCAACGCATACAGGGGATTCTTTGAGCTGGATCACGATTCGATCCTTAAATTCCAGGGCTTCAGCTATGAGACTGCAGAGAAGTTCTGGTACAGGACTCTTGCAAAATATCTGGGCACAGAGGACGAGAACGTTATCCGCAGCGTTGAAGATAAAGCCCGCATAATCGGATATACGAGACTCATCAGAAGGTCCATAAGGCGAGGCGGACTTGAGGACAAAGATAAAAAGGCAGAGATCGATCTTTGGACAAAAGAGCTTATAGAGCTGCTGGAGAAGACCGATACGCTTCTTATCGATACAGACTTCAGCAATGCTGAAAACAGCCGTGAACTCGACATAGAAGCAGTAGAGGAGAACCTGGGCACTGTTATGGCTTTCGTTGACGAGAGGCTTGAGGCCGCAGACTGCTCAGTCAAGTCGCAGATGCAGATAGATGTCGCAGTAGAAGAAATCTTCGTAAACATCTGCAAGTACGCTTACACACCCGACCAGGGCAGAGCGGTTGTTCGTGTTGAGGTAGCTGATGATCCTGTTCAGGTAAAGATCACGTTTATAGATCAGGGCAAGCCATACGATCCGCTTCAGAAAGATGATCCTGACGTGACTCTGCCGGCAGATGAGAGGGAGATAGGCGGACTAGGCATATTCATGGTCAAAAATACGATGGATGCCGTTGATTACAAGTATAAGGACGGCAGCAACATTCTCACTCTTGTAAAAAATCTCTGATAAGCAGCGTTTGATAACTGTTTCAAACGATTCAATAAATCAACAGGAGGTAACAAAATGGCAGATAAGAAAACAGTCGATAAAGTAAAAGAACTTCTTGGCGGCCACGTATATGCTCCTCTTAAGGAAGCAGCAGAGAAGTGGCTTGCAGAAGCAGATGAAAAGTACGGCGACAAGTTTGATGATCTCAAGGAAAAGGGCAGCGATGCATTTGAAAAGTTTGGCGACTTTGCTGAAAAGTATTCAGATAAGACCATCGAAGCAACTGAGAAACTGTCAAAGGTGAGCGACAAAGTTGCTGCAGGCGCAGAGAAATTTGCAGAGAAGGCTGCTCCAAAGATCGATGAACTCAAGGAGAAGGCTGCTCCAAAGATCGATGAACTCAAGGAAAAAGCATCTCCGAAGATCGAAGAGCTGAAGGGCAAGGCTGCTCCTGTTGTTGACAAAGTAACTGAGATGGAATTCATTAAGCAGCTTAAGGCTGGTATCTCTTCGCTCGACGAAGTTATCGATACATTCAGCAAGCCTGAGATGAAAGAGATGATGGGTGAGGAAGCTGCAGCTCAGATCAAGGCTCATGCTGAGGCTATGAAAGCAGAAGGCAAAACATTCTGCGACTGCCCTGCATGCACAAAGGCAAGAGAGATCCTCAGAGACCTCGGAGAAGACATTGAGGTTCCTGAAGCAGAAGAACCAGCAGCTGAAGAATAATCACCTGGCTGAAATGAATCATACAGTCGCCGCCCTGTGTGGCGGCTGTTTGTTTCTGACGGAGGAAAGGCTATGAATAATCACAAAATAGTAGTGCTCGACGGATATACAGAAAACCCGGGTGATATAAGCTGGGAGCCGCTTGCTCAGCTTGGAGAGCTGACAGTATACGACCGCACGTCTTATACAGAATCAGATCTGATCGCCGAGAGAATAGGCGATGCCGATATAGCTGTCATTAATAAGACTCCGGTAAGCGCTGCCACAATGGATATGTGCCCGGAGCTAAAGGCGGTATTTGTGCTCGCCACGGGCTACAACGTTGTCGATGTTAAATATGCACGCAGCAAGGGCATAGATGTTGTAAACGTGCCAACATACGGAACTCAGAATGTAAGTCAGTATGCCGTAAGCCTTCTTATGGAGGTGTGTTCTCACATTGGTCATCACGACAAAGCAGTAAAAGAGGGCAGATGGGAAACAAACGCTGACTGGTGTTTCTGGGATTACCCTATGATCGAACTTGCAGGGAAGACCGCAGGCATCATAGGTCTTGGAAGGATAGGAAAGGCTACGGCCAGGATCCTCGGAGCGCTCGGGATGGAAGTGCTGGCTTTTGACGCATTCAGGTCAGAGGAAGGGGCGGCTGTAGCAGAATACGTGGAACTCGATGAGCTCCTGGCGCGCTCCGATGTCATATTCCTGCATTGCCCGCTCTTCCCTGAGACAGAGGGCATAATAAATAAGGCCAACATAAGCAAGATGAAAGACGGCGTGATACTTATAAACAACAGCCGCGGACCGCTCATAAATGAAAACGACCTGGCTGAAGCCCTTGAGAGCGGCAAGGTGTATGCAGCAGCGGTAGACGTTGTCTCGACAGAGCCGATAAAGGCAGATAATCCGCTTTTAAGCGCCAAAAACTGCATAATAACCCCTCATATCTCTTGGGCAACAAAGGACGCCAGAG
>ODAJ010637950.1_pt1 | contig 15236 bp, 22 predicted proteins | sample 1539241 | NCBI WGS metagenome assembly ODAJ01 (sample SAMN02144231, study PRJEB22623) | gut metagenome | biome: sheep rumen | host: Ovis aries | place: New Zealand
TAGGTTTTTCCACTCTTCGTTTATCCACTTTTCCATAAGCCCGGCTGCGACGAGAGAATAGACCAATAAGATAAACTGAATTATTACTTCTTTAACTGGCATTCTTTGGTTGTTGCTAGTCGATAAATGTGATCATATTTCTTCCACAATGGATCGGCCGGGAAGAACATATCACAAGGGCAGAGAGTTAATGTTCCTCCGTAGTCATCATCATACTCTCTTTCATAAACATTCGCGGGTCGCCAAAAGTTCCAGATGTTTCTATACTTTATTTTCCGCGTTCCATTTTTATACGGCTCGGTCAATTCAATCATATCCCCGCTGTTCATATCTACTATCGTTTCTCCGGCCTGATATTCTTCTTTCACTAGGCCGAAGAGATATGATAGTCTAATACGCAGCGGGAGGGGAAGTTTAGCGAGCCGAAGATCTTGAACGCCTGGATCCCTTCCCATCTTTATATCTTTCTTAATTCTTCTTACTGATCTTTTCATCTAACCAACATAATCCTCCTATTAATAATGCAGTCGGCCATAAGAAACTAAATATAATCAGTGCCGGCGTATCCTCTTTTATTATATCCCCCTTTAGCTGCTTTTCTAAACAATATGCCGCTATAATAGAGTATAGTAATGAGATCAAATTCCAAATCTCTTCGTTCATGTCTTCCTTTAACCAAATTCGACATACACATTGTTATTATATTTTTGCCAGAACTTATTGATTAGTATTTCCATTTCCGGCGTATATCCTTTTACTTCCCTCTTTGTTCCATCGATATCATAAAGGTAGTATTGAGAGATTGTATGTCCTAACTCTTCTTCCCTCTTCTTTACCCACTCGATGAATTTGGCTGGATCTGTAAAAGTTTCTTCAGGGTAGCCATAAATTCTAATCGGCTCATCAAATCCACAACCCTCATAGACCTTATCTCCAATTGCTTTATAATCGGCGGTGTCAAAATAGTTCCCGATTATCTTGCTTAGGTCTGAGAGTGTTTTACTTGCATTAAGCTTCTCTACACACTCAGTATCCCGCTTAATCCAAACAAGAACTACGTCTTTAGCAATATCTTCGCCATAGACTTTTTTATATTCCTGACAAATCTTCTCAGCTTGTTCATCTTCTGTTATATCTGGACAAGTCTGATGTGCAAAGGAGCCGCGTCCCATTTTAGATTCGAGAAAGCTCTTCTTAGTCTCTTCAAACTCACTGTCATTTAATAATCTATAAGACCATGTATGACAACTCATAATTTCATATTCTTAATTCATCAATAAGGAAAGAAAAGGAGAAGATTTTACTCCTCTCCTATAAATTCTCTCAGCTGTTCTATTGTTGCCATTCCTACTCTCCGGGCCACCTCTTTTCCGTCTTTGTAGCGGATTAGGGTAGGTACGTTTCGAATCCCTAACTCTGACACTACATCTTCTGCTTCTTCGGCATCCATTAAGTAGATTTCAAGGTCGGGGTATTCAGGTTCAAGGGTTTTTAAATTTCCCTCGATTACTTTACATGGGCCACAGAATTCAGTCCCAATCTTAAGTAGTGAATTTGTCTTTCCTACTTCTTCTAGTTTATTTGTGCTTTTCATATTATTGTGTTTATAATTTCATTATAAAGCAGATCTAAGTCTTCAAAAACTTGATATGGATACTGTATTCCAAGATCTGAGAAGTAAAGCAATCGAACGCCATGTTGTCTACATAAGTCAAACTTTGTAGTATCGTTCTGAAGGACTATTTTAAATCTTTCTTCACCTCCGAAATATTCAACTGGTTGAAAATGCTGTAAACCCTGACACTCTATGGCTAAATTATATTTTGGAATATAAAAGTCTAGAGAAAGTGGGCGATTGGTTCGCTTTAACCATGAAAAAGTTTTTTGTTTTTCAAAAAAGATCCCGGAATTATTAAGCAATCCCTGAACAAGCTCTTCAAGTCTATAGGAAGACTTTCTTTCATAACAGTTTGGACATCTGGGGTTTGATAGTAAACCGTTTGGAGATCTAGTAAATACTGATCCACAACTCAAACATTGAATATTAGCTGGTTTGTCCGAGGTTTCATAATCTAAGACTTTGAAAGAGCCTCCTAAACCCCTATTATTTAACACCTCTTGGAACTTATCAGCATCGTATCGTCTGCCAAAACCAACTGCACTATGGGCACAGTCGGGGCAGCAATATTTATTCTCTAATAGATCATGAATTGTTGTTTTAAATTCTCCATGTACAGGGCAAGTAGCATATATTGGGGAATTTGAATTTTTATACTCTTGTATAGGGGTTATTGGATAAAACCTATTATCAACTTTCTTAATTGCATCTAAAAATGGAGTTCGGCGAGTTTCCGAAAGAAGGTCATTTGCGCACTCTTTACACCCATGTCCTTTCAAATGATTATGTGCTGTTTGAGTAAATAATCCATGTTTTAGGCACCTGATTGTAACGTAGTTATCTATTCCAGAGAATACTGTATCAGAGTAATCATATTTTCCTTTTCCATGTACTTCCTCGGCCTTTTTTACAAATTTAGTAGTATCATAACTCCATTTTTGAGCTTTTTTCTTACTTGCACAAAATCTACATCCCTTACCACGTAGATGACTATCTGGCGTTTGATCAAAATATTTTTGACAAGAATTGCACCAAATTTTTACTCTATTTTTTGATTTTGTATATACAACCTCGTCATAGTTATACTTGTCTCCATGAATTTTTCTAGCTGCCTCTATAAACTCTTCTGTAGTTTTTATCCGACTCATTACTTCTTATATAACTTACAATGACACTCGCCTGTTTCTCTATATTCACGACAAGGGCATATGGTATCGGGGGTATGATCAAGTCGGCAAGGACAATACTTCTCACCGAATTTTTCCTTATTCCTCTCTAGTCCCTTTCTTATCCTATTAACGTGTTCTAGATCATCATTCAACTCATACTTAGCCACTCCATCCAATGACCGCCAGAACTTAAATGTAATATCTAATCTCTCTCCGTCGATAATCTGATAAAGTGCCTGATTAGTTGTTGTTTTATTCAGTGGTCCTTTCTCAGCTATATATGGTCCGATCTTTATATAGTCGAAGTAAGCATTATATTCATTCTCTACTTCCGTCCGGCCGGAATATAAGGCTGTTTTTAATCCATAATCTTTCCTTACGGTCTGGGCAAGGGAGAGTAGTGATTCCTTGTCTCTTCCCTCACCCATAAACGACACGCAAGTAATTCCTGAGTTCTTCTTAATTAAACAGCCTAAAATCTCGGCCGTTAATTCCTCCCCCGTGTCAGTCTGAAGATAAGGACTGTGACATCCGGGACACGAACCAGGACAGTTTGATATATTAATGGCAAGTGTGATCTCGTCAGGTATTTCTGAAAAAACTATACTTGTATCTTCTGGAACGTATTTAATCATTAGCTATATACTCGTTTACTTTCTTCAATTTGTCTTCCTTCATTGAAATCCTTAACCGGTCTGAGATAGCCAATGATTCTAGTCCAATACTTAAAATCATGACCACCACAAATCGGACAGGTAGATATGGTATGCTTGCTGATATAACCACAAGAACATTCTGAATTCTTTACATTAATGGTCCAGTAATTACAACCAACTTCACCAGCAAAATCTAGAAGCTTGATGTACTGTTCCTTGCTTAAATGTTCTGCGAGATTTATGTGACAAGCACTTCCCGACTTATTCCTATATTTCTATAGGAGTCTGACTATGTCTTAATAGAGATATTCTCTCTATAATACCCATTTCGAACGACGTACCAATAGTCGCCCTACTCCCCCGATCCGGGGATAGTCGATACAGGTATATAATCTTCATACTGATTATATTTCCCACGGCGTTGGCATATATTTCTACTTAGCTTTCACCGTTAGCATAAATTGTTAATTTATACCCGCATGGTCTTGCGAAAAGGTATAACAGGCGAAAATCCACCATCTAGATACTTCACATTTTCTTTTCCATGCAATCTCATCTTATCAAGCACAGAAATCTTTGGATCATCGGGCAGGAAGAAGTAGGAAGTATAGCAGTTTCTTCCCTCAGGTACCCAATATCCATCAGCCTTATCCCACTTATAGTTCTTAATGCCAAGTGATTCAGCTGGAACAAACTCGGAATTAAACATCTCTTTTCTGGTTCTATGAAGAGTGTTTTGTTCCTTCATGGTTCCTTCAATTAGCTGTGTAAATTCAATGTACTCCGAGTTATATGTACACTCACCGCCTAAGAACATCCAAGCCTCATTTACTCCATTAAGACCGATCGTTAAGTATTGTTTATTAAGTGAAATGAAACCAGCCGAATAAACAGGTAGCATGCCGGCATTGAAGAGATCCCAAAGAATATCATTATAGGCTGTATGATATTTGTAAACTCGACCTAAGATGTTAATTAGATACTCCTTAAACTTTTCTCTCCACTCGGTCTTATTGTTCTTATATGAGTCTCTATCACCACCGTAGTTTTCTCTAACAAAATTCTGAACGATTCTGTTATAATTCAGAGTGATGACGGACTTAGATCCAGTTGCTTCACCAGTCAATCCATTTGTAAAGGAGAAGGTATTTTCTTGAATCTTGTTTGATAACCGGCAGCACGAACTTAACGTATCAGGGGAATCGGATGTATAGATAAAGAAACTATGACCAGCTGCTAACATTTCGGCCGTGAAGTCTGCATATTCTTTATCTACGTATTCACCATCTACATAAAGGAGGGACATTGTTTCGACTGGGAACGTAAGAACACACTTAGTTCTCTCGTTATTTAGGAATCTCATGAATTTCTTCTGTAGATATGAGACTGATTCCCACTGAGGTTTCGTACCGTCGGGGAATACAAACTCACCATACATTCCTTCAAAATATGGCTTGTCGAAATAGCCAAAATTCGTAAAGCTAGACTGGAATCCACGTGCGGCAGCTGGTTGATTTATACCATAGACTACCTGTTGGAAATATTGTTCAATCTGCTTTGATATAGAGATTTCTTCTATTCCTTCTTTTTTATATCTTACTCGAGCTGGTGAGGAATCATTTAGGTAATAGTCATCTCCCCACTCTTTTCGAGCATAATAATCAAACATATTGAAGAATCCAGCTACTGCCACTGCTCCTGCAAATTGTGAGGATACAGCAAACACTAGATTCACAAACATTCCGCAGAAAGAGTCAATATTTTTTGGTGCTGCGGAAAGACCACCTAATCCTCTCAGACCGCTTGTTAGAAATGGATATGATTGGATAGCTACACAATATGGAGAATTTACTCCAAACGATGATTCATCGTGTTTGTATATAATATGATTCTCAATGTCAGTTACATATTGTTTGGCTAGTTTCTTTGAATAGAGTTTAGCTATTCGGTTAGATGTATTCTTTCTATTAAACTGAATATTTCCAAACTTAGGTATTTCAGCATTGAGTGTGGCGATATTCTTGTTGGCTACGTTTGCATTTGAGTCATACTTTGATCCAGTCGACGCGTTTGATGCATTAATGTAGCTACCAATAAAGTCCGCCCTACTTTTAAGTTCAGAATCGCTAATGAACTTTTTAATATATTCCTTTGCGACTGCCTTATCAATTCTCATCAGCTCTTCTTCAACCTGACGACGAATCTCTGAACTTTCTATTTTGTCATAAAGATACAGGATATTGATTATGTTATCGATTATTACGTTGTTTAGTTCTTCCCCAGCTGCTTTATAAGCCTCCTCAATACCAAAGCGCAATTTTTCAACATCATACTCTTCAAAACTCCCGTCACTTTTTCTTACTTCCATAATATATCAATTAATTTTCTATATATCTTAATCCCAGGCTCTCAATATAGTCTCGGGCATTTTCTATCTCTCTTACTTCATCTATTTTGTTCCATCTGGCTGTAAAAGAGATATATTTATTTTGTTGTTGTAAGTAATCATTCACACCACCTGGAAATACTTGTGCTCGGTGTGGTTCCTTTAAGATTACATTACGTATAAAATCTTCATCTTTATTAACTAGTAGGATCTTTTTTATATCACCCAAGCCAGAGACGATCCTAAGTTCCTCTTCAACGGCGCGGGCTATCTCATCTTCTATATCTCGGCCGTATATTTTGCCTCGAAGATAATAGTAGAGAGAATCAGTTACACCTCTTTCTATAACCACTTCAGAATCTTCACCAATATTTTCTACTGTATGTTTTAGATTGCACAAATGAAGGAGGGTATAATTTCTGTGGTCTTCTTGAAATGAGGTAGAAAAGATCCGGAGTGATGAATCTTTCCAATATTTTATCATACTCCGGACCTCAACTATCTCTTTTTCCGAGGCATTTTTCACGGCCGATATAGTTACACCTTTAAACGCGCCGGACATGCCATAGAAAAAGTTAATCATATTTTATCTATTACGGCCATTCACCAAGGGGCATTTTGAAACCGAGAGCCTTGAAAGCAGGATTCTCGTCGCTAACCTCACCAGTAACAGCATCTACATAAATCTGTGCATGAGTATTACCAAAGATCCACTGAGCATTTGCATCTACTGGACCAACCTGTTTTCTAAGAACTACGTGCTTTGTGTGAGGCTTTGGAAGATTGACAGCCATTACCTTTTCATAAGCTTCCTTGTAGGTAATTTTAATAGCTTCGTCATTAAGAGGCTCGTCTTCAATCCAAAAACCACTTACCCAATCACTGACGGTACCTTCTTCCGTATGCTGGAATTTATAGACTCTAACATCAAAGCTGTGTTCGTCTATTTCCTGAGCAACCTGAAAGATATTAACTAACATCTCAATAGATCCATCATTCTCTTCATCGAGATAGTTCTTTAGAAGGATGTCAGTCTCAAACCATCTGTAGTCTGCACCATCGGCAACTACATACATAGCCTGGCGGTCAGTAGAAATTGCGTGTTCTACATTAAGCTCAGATGTAGCAATAACGTCAGACTCTTCATTTATAGCAGGAGCTTCGTTACTGCACTTACATGATGCTAGGCCAAAAACAACGCCTAGAATTGCAAAAACATTAAATAATTTCTTCATACTTTTTTAATTGATTTATATGGTTAATTATTCCTGGTCGTCGTCATCCTCTTCCTTTTCAACCTCTTCCTGATCATCTACTTCAGGATCTTCCTTCGGATCGTCTAGAATTTCGGATACATTATCTAGCGGTTGGGGTTCTTCCTCGGGGACCTCTTCAATCTTAGGTGCTTCAGAATCATTCTTTTTCTCAGAATCATCAGGGATACATAAGAAGTAAAGAAGGTTCTGAATTTCTGCCATACCCTGAGCGTTCTTTGCAAATACTCCGGACTTGATATCCTTCTTAATTGCATCTAGGAGCTTCTGGGAAATTCTATCATCAGCAGTTTTCATGGAGCCGATTAAGATATCACCAGCCAAACCCTGACAGAACATAGGGAGATTCTTTTTAGCCTCATCAGAAATAGTTAAACTTCCGGCAAGTCCATAACCCTCATCAAAGTATCTAGCCAGTACATTCTCGGGAAGACCAAAATCATAAATCATTCGACCATCCTGAGTATTGAAGACCTGAACCTTAGGAATGCTGGGCTCAAACTTCGCTTCAAAATCTTCCTTCTCACGAGTATAGATCTTGATTTCCTTTGGGGCTACATATCCAAGAGTCTCATCGTAATCCTGGAAGTTTTCGTACACAACAGAGTCAAGCCACCCCTTTTGGCCTGGTACTTTCATCCTACCGAAACCAGCGACTCTGTAACGATTTTTTGTCTTTTTAAATTCTACAATGTCGTTAACGTTCATATATCTATAGATTTAAATTGTTACTATACACCAAAAACTATCTTTTGGTGTTCAGTAATAAGAAACATATGGCCTCGGAAGCGCAAAAACCACTATTTCAGGAATAAAAAGAAAGGGATTTGGTTATTTTCCCTTTCTAAAAATTTGTTAATATTTTTAGGTAGTCTTGATCAGTTATATCACCAGACTCATATAAACTTCTGGCTACCTGTTCCCAATCAAATACTTCCTCTCCTTTCCATATCCTTGTTGGCGCATTAAACTGTCTGTCGTCGAGATATAAATGGGCGAACTGTTTAATACTTGGTGAATACTGGGCTGGACTTCTATTTATATATTTCATCTCAATCCCATGATCCTCCAACCAATCAACGGCCTCCTGAAGCGTATCTCTACCACTCTTAGGATGTCCTCTCATAGTATATAGAAAGACTTTGTGTCCATTTTTCTGTAGTGCTCTAATTGTATCTAAAGCTCCAGGTAATTCGGTATCTATTTCTGGGTATTTATTATTTACTATTGTCCCATCAAAGTCTATTCCGATTATCATAAAACCTTTTCTTCTTTTACTTTATCTTCAATACCATTTAACATTTCTTCTGCCTCTTCGAATCCTTTAAAAAAATCCTCAGAGTACCCATCTTCAACCCTCTTTAGCAGTAATTTTCTACTACTAAATGCCTCTCTGATTTTATGTATTGCTCTTATCTCGGCCGTTTTCCAGACAGATGCACAAGCAAGAGTAACTATAAAAATGATAAGTAGTACTTCAAAAAGTAGTTTCATATATCATTCATCTTTTACTAACCCTTTTGATACTAGCCATTTCCAGACATACTCGACGGCATCTCGGATATTTGGAAATTTGGGAGTTAAGGAATTTTCAAAGCGAAGCTCTAGGTCCTGTGCTTTTATTATTTCATCGCCAAAGAGATCATCAAACGGTAATAGTCCTTCAGTATCTCCGTCCCAGCCTTCCATAGTATATACGATATTCCAATTCCCGTTTCTCTTATAGATTTCAAGGCCATACTCATAGTCATTCAGATTTGTCCACCCGATGGCTTTTTTATTCTCTTCTCCATCTCTTTGAGTCCCTAATGGAGCATAACCGGTTCCAAGCCACTTATACTCTATAGTTTCTGGTAATCTATCTAAATACCATTCTAGCGTTCTCATATCATATATAAGGATTAGTTAGCAAAAATGAATCCCTCCCCATAATTACAGAGAGGGGAACTTATTAAAACAATCCGAGCAAACTAGTGATATCACCAAAATTAGAGTTCGTTTCAACTATATCATCTACTTTCTTAATTGCCTCTATCTTGGTGTCATAATACTCAGTGCCTTTGAGGAGAACTTCTTTCCTCTGTATGGCATAAGCTTTTTCGTAATTCTCACTAGCTTCCTTCATCTTTTGCACCCAGTATTTAGCATAATCTCCTTCAACAGTATCTGGATCATATGGCTCGGAGAATAATCCTTCCTTTGGTCTGGGACACTCAAAAGGAACAGTTATTTCAACTTCATCATTCTCTGAATCAGTCATCGTAACTTCCCAATAAAAGTATCCAGCCTTCTTAACACCAGTATGATAAGTTCCAGAGGCAGAAGTAAGATCATCCCAAATATTAGAAATCAAAGCAACTACATTAGTAATAGCCGCTTTCCCCGGGATTAGCATTACTTGTTCCTGGACTAAATCTTCTCCTTCAATCCAGGCCTGTCCCTTTATGGTTTTATATTCTGTCATTACTATACAATATTAATTCCAAATAAAAGAAAGATATTATCTAGTAATGTTCAGATATATCTTTCTTACGTTCTTTTATTTACTACTAAGCTTTTCGCCTAGTTTTAAGTAAGCTACTGCATTATAAAATTCTGAGTAAACTGGAGTCCAATGAATAAAGTTTCTATCCATATGTTTCTCGATTTCGCCGATTACATATGGATCTTCTTTAAACTTTTCAAATAGATATCCAAGACCACCCAACACTAGAACACCATTAGATTGATCAAGATATGAGCCGTACTTTTCTTCCAGCAGATTGAGAACATATCCTATATATTTCTTAGAATAATCATCAACTACTGCCGTTAGATCAAAATCTCGGCCTCTCTTAATCAGGTGTCCAGTATCTACAACAGTCTGGGCTTCCTTAAGAGAAATTTGAAAACCGTAGCTCTTAAATACATAATCGCAAATGGCATGGGAGATTCGGATAATACCAGAATCCTTTATACCAATTGCTGCGCCAGTTGATGCCTTTCCCTGAACTACACAAGCAAAGTCGAGAGTTTCAAATCCACCGTCGACAATCAGGTAGTTTCTAAGTTTTGTTGTGCTGGATTTTGAAGTTTCCATTTCACTTAGATCAAGGCCCCAATTAGCGTAGCTCTCTTTACACGCTATACCCTGAGGAAGAAGCATAAAGTAATCATCATCCTCAATCAAAAGTGTATCCTGAATGTATTTTAAGAGATCGTCTGACATATCTGAGAAGGCTAGGGATAAACCAATAACCACCTTGTCATATTTTACGTCAGAATATTTTCTTAATAGATAACTAATCCAAACTGGAGTAACTGTCTTTAGGTCTTCATAGGTTTTCATATCTAAGAGAAATTCCTTTGATACCTTTAAAGCAGCTGGGCCGAGTACATAAGTTTTATCAAGTAGATTAAACATTATGTCGTCGTCTATCTCCAGCGGGTTGTCAATTTTTGCTACAGCATTTATAAACTTGTCAAACTGTATAATCCCAGCGCTATCATGTCTTGCAACTTTAACGCTAGAATAACCAACGTCGATAGCTAGTAATTTCAAATTTTTATTTTCCATTATTTAACTCCTCTTTACCTAATTCTTCAACAATAGCTTCGTAAGTATTAATAATCGTTTTATCTATTTTCCAATCCTTAAGGTAATCAACAATCTCTCCTGCAATATACGTATAAGGTACATTAGGTAGAAGTGCAGTATAGCTAGAAGTAATATAACCTACACTATAAGATGTATAATGCTTGATTGGGCCTGATACTCCTAACATTCCAGAATCAACTAGTTCAAAGTTTCTAACAATAACTATTTGCTTTAGCGTAGAACTCTTACTTGGACACTTGTAAGCAAATACTAGATCGCCGTTAAGAAGTGAGGAATGAATTGATCCCCAAACATCCTTAGCGACATCATTTATGCATTGCCAACCGAAGAATACTAAATTGCCTTCTACGTGGTCTTGCATCTCTTTATCTTCTTTTGTTATTTTTGCTTCCTTATAATAATTTTCTTGTTCTGGCTTAATCCTCTTCGTTGTCTGCCTTAATCTTTTCTCCTCTGATTTCTCTTCCATCACTTAATATGTAAATCAAAATGTAATAACTCTCTGCCTCACTACAATCAACTTCTTGTAAGCCAATTGAGTCGACATTAAGATCCTTCAGACTAGACACAACCTTAGATAAACTACTAAATACATACTCTAGATAGCTCGCTGTGTCAGTCCATTTTTTCATCTTATATAATACAAAATACTCAATCCATGTTCCTCCATCCAAACCTCTTTTTCTAGATTCAAGAAATTTTAGACGCAGGCCGGGGGTATCTTTTTCATCTTGAGATAGGATAGTTTCGGTTATTTCATTTTCAACCGCTAATCTTCTATCTCCTCGCAATCTAAGAATTCGTTGTATCTCTCGACAATCACTAAACTCTACCAGTACTGCCAAAACCGCCTTCTCCTCTATCTGTCTCAGTTAGAAACAATACTTCCTCCCAACTGAGCTTTTCTACTTTTGCTAAAACTAACTGTGCTATTCTTTCACCTGGCTCGATGGTAAAAGGTTCATTAGATAAATTAACTAAAATTACCTTCACCTCGCCAATATAATTTTCATCCACTGTGCCTGGTGTGTTACAAACAGACACGCCGTATTTTGCTGCCAGTCCGCTTCTTGGTCTCACTTGAATTTCATATCCCTCTGGCAGACCTACATAAATGCCTGTCGGAACCATAGTCCTTTCAAGTGATCTAAGAGTAATCGGTTCGTCAATATTAGCTCTGATGTCTAGTCCGGAATCACCAAGATGTTTGTATTCCGGTAGATCATATTTCGATTTATTTACAACTTGGACCTGAACCTTCTCATGTTTCCGCTCATATCTTTCGTCGAGCTGCTTAATCAAATATTTCAGACCATCTAAATCCAATAATTGCTTCATCTTATGCAGTAAAGAATGTTTTATTACCTATCCCAACAAAATGTAATGAATCGTCCTCATCAAAATAAGCCTTAATCTCACCTTCAAAATCTTTTATCGTGGTTAGACAATGACTTTTATTTGAGAACTCTTTTTCAAACTCTGGATTGTACCCGTCAGCATCTTTTTTATAGACTACACAAGACATTCCAGCATCAGCACAGAACTTCCCAATGACATTAAAATCACTTAGGTCGTTATCTGTGTCTTCGATTATGTCATAGATGTCCTCGAAGCTTAAATTCATATCAGCTGGGACTTCAAAAACTTCCCAACTACCGTCACCAACACCAGTAGCCTCCATTAGATATTGTGAAAAACCTAATGAGCTATTGATTTTTGGATTGCTCGTTAAAACATCAAATCCATTCCTCTCACACCAATCCTCGTCCTTTGATATATAACAAGGGTCAGTGATATAGATACTCCCTTTAAAGAACATTTCTATATTTTCTTTTTGTCTTAAATTTGAACCACCAGGAAATACCAGAAACTATTCTAACACTTCCTATTACTCCTGGCCCTTTCCACATCTCAGACATATTAACGGCATAGATATCAAATCCATAATTCTCGGGGCTCAAAGTTGTTCTATCTTCTAAGAGCTTCCCCGAATTGATAAGATCTCTAAGTGTTGCCATTGAATAGTCGTAATCTTCGGGTAGTAGATAAGTTGGTTCCTCAAGATCTTCTAGTCCTAAGCAATAATAGACAGGAATATTAGAGCGAACAGATATGCCTTTTTGCTCAAACACTATCATTCTTGAGTCCTTTTCATATCTTACTTTGATTGGACAGGGAATATTAGTATCGACAGTTGTTTTACTAAATGATACTAGACTATTATAGAATTCAATTAAGTCTTCCTGCAGTCTAGGGAGAATATTATTTAATCCCTCAAAATCATCTAATCCTAAAGTTCTTCCTGGCATATTTTAAAGTTTATGCGTCAGTTCCCATAATTATTCTTCACTTGTTGCGCAGAATACTTCAAATCCAAGCTGATCGAGGTATTCATAAATTTTACCAACAAGAGCTGCATTGGTTGAACCAGAGATGTCCTTAATTCTCTTCAGGTTATCGAAAAGCTCTGTAAACGGATTCTTCATGCCTACAAACTTATCATCAAATAGGTCTGCATCATCAACAATCTGCTTAAGGGTGTCGATAATATCTGCATCAGGACTAGGGACGAATTTGACTGTGGTCGGATAATCATTCTGGATGAAATTCTTATTGATCACATTCCACTCAACAATACCCTCCGGAATTCCTGTTGGGTTTTCTTCATCATCAGCTACATTCTGAACCTGGATCTTAAGACCAATTTTATTCAGATAGTAGTTAATGCAAGAGATATCCTTTCTTGTTAATGCATCGCTGCTATTAATAATTGAACTGAGATCTCCAATACCTAATCTACTTTCAAATTTGTCTAGATTATCTCTGAGGAAACCTTTTAGGAAATCCTCAATAGATGTTCCGATAGTCTCGCGATCAAAACGATTACGAGCAATACACCTTCCAACCCGTGAGTTAAAATCATCAACAGGTATAGAATACAGATTTACTTCAATCATGTCTTTATAATTTTATTTTATAATGTTAATTCTGGGTCTGTAATCAAAAGGAATATTGCCCAGAGTCGTTCTTGTATTCCTCCAGACTCAAACTTTAATTTTTCTGAGTCTGTAAATTCTCCAGCCGTCAAGAGAGCATCATATACCTCTCTCATATCTACATCTCGTCCCTCTTGCCAATCAATTTGTCTATCAATTAGCCAAGAAACAAGTTCGCCATTATGTACCTGTTCATACTCCAAGGCATCAAACTCGTCTATATCGAATGATTCCTTTAAGAGCTGCCAGATATCAGAAATTCTAGCTGTGTATTTATGAAGCTGCTGAAGAAATGTATAAGTTATTTTTGTTATTTCGGGATAATTTGTATTGTACTTATTAACAACTAAATCCTTCCCTTCTTCCATATTCATTTCTTAAACATGTCCAACCTGAGAGAACCACTAACTCCATATTTCTCTTTCTGTTGTCTGTATTCATATAACTCATTAGATATTCTCTAAACTTGTCATACTGATCATTTACAACATACTCTAGTAGTTTTCCCAGATCTATATCAGTTTTTCCGAAATCAAATCCATCAATTACAAGGAGTTTATTCAAGTCGAGATCGTTCCAGGTCGACAGATTTTGTAAGTATCCTGTCATTCTAGTTTCTCTACTCGAACATCTTGTATTTCCACACTTTAGCCGTGATCCATAAATATCCGTTATAGACATCTGATATCCACAAGAACATTTAGGAAACATATAATTTCCATCACCAGGACTAAAGCATTCGCCTACCATAGGAATTGTCGAGTTAGCAAGTACAATTGAAACTGTTGCACCAGGACTAATCTTATTCTTCACTAGCTTACTAACACTACCAGCACTTGGTTTTGTGATAGTTACTCCATGAAGTTGGACTGGCTCAACTATAACGTTAGCCGCCCAAGAGTCTTTTCCTTTTGCTACTTGGTCATTCCATTTAATTGATTTGACCTTAGTTTTAATTATACCGTCTGACTCACTACCAGCCCCAGCAAACTTTAAGGCTCCCTGACATACACCTGACTCATTATATAAGACCCAACCATCGTTTAGGAAGAAACCAGTTGAAGTTAGTGTTCTGTCAACTTCACAATAGCCCGGATGTTTTTTAAGGTCTTCTATAGTAAATACATCGGCAGGAGCAAACTTAATTACCCCATGATCATCTACTATAGTTTCAAAAGATCTTAAAACATCTGGATAATCCATTGCTCTAATTGCTTCTCCATCTACATTATCTGACGTATAATATCTATATGCACGAAGCGTTAGATATTGATCAACCTCATCCTGTAGATATTTAGAAGTAATCAGGCCATTTGCTTTTTGTCTAGCTTTTTCTGGATCAAGACCTTCGGGAAGATTATTTAAGTCAATTAAAGCTTCACATTGGATAGCCACAATACCTTTTGGAAATCTATGTGGCACATGTTTCCACAGTTTAGCCGTTGAATCTACTCCAAAGTTATCCAAGTTCATGTTTCCAACAGTGACTGCTCTCTTGAATTCACCAGTATCTGGATTTATATAGAGGGCAATACTGGA
>ODAJ012170861.1_pt1 | contig 15234 bp, 17 predicted proteins | sample 1539241 | NCBI WGS metagenome assembly ODAJ01 (sample SAMN02144231, study PRJEB22623) | gut metagenome | biome: sheep rumen | host: Ovis aries | place: New Zealand
TATACAATAATATGAACTTTTAAGGTGTTTTAAAATGAAAATGAATAAAATAATGGTCATGCTTCTTATACTGGGAATGTTAACCTGTGGATTAACGGCAGTATTTGCCCAGGAAGGAACATTAAATGACGGAACAAAAATCCCCGTACCTGAAGGTTATGAAGTTAAAGAATTTGATAACGGACAGTTTTTCCTCGTATCCCAAGACCAAAACGAGGTAATAACTATTTCCAACGATAATCAGTTTAACGATCCTGAAGCAGGTAAAGAAAACCAAATAAAAAACGGTGCAACTTTTGAATCAGAAAAAACCATTAACATTAATGGTGTGGATGTTATAGAACAAAGATTTAACAAGGATGGGTACACAGTATTGGGATACATGTTCTCTGTTGGTGACAAAAACTATATTATAGTAGCCACTACACAGAATGCCAATTGGAATGCAGAGGACACATCCAATCCTGTAAACATAATTCTCACATCAATATTAAAATAAAAATAATCTTAAATAGGAAAATTTTATAAAACATATTTTCCTATATTTCTTTTAAAACTTCAATGCTTTTTATAAATTTTCATGAACATAATATACATTCTCTTTTTTTTAAACATTTTAATTATAACCATAAGGTCCGTTGAATGTATACTGGCTGTGTTTTATTTTATAATCGAAGTTACTTATTTCATCACCTTTAAGAACTCCATCATTATTCGTATCAGAATCCTCAAAGAATTGTTTTACTTCAACCGTAGACTTATGACTGACGGGCAGTTGGTCCAAATGATATTCATCCAATGGATATTCATCTTTGCTGTAAGACCAGTTACTTGAATTTCCACCATTATTATGTGGTATTAAATTCACGCCAACCACACATATTAACAACAATAATATAATTCCAATAATTATCTTGATTTTCATAAAAAGTCACCTTTTAATTACATAAAATGGAAAAAAAGAGGGGGAGATTATTATTTGTAGTTGAGGGTAATCTCTTTGTGTGGTCTGGTTCTGCGATATTTTACTCTTGGAACACCTATAACAAAAGCTGCATACATGTGTTTGTTTGAATCAATTTCAGGGAAGAATTCCATGAGCTTGTCATTATCCACCTCTTCTGCCATACCAATGAATAATGAATGGAAACCTCCTAAACCAAGGCTGTATGCCAGCATTTCAATACGTGTCATGGCAATAACTGCATCTGTCTTGTTCTCTGAAAAAGCTAAGAGTAACTGTTGACCTTCCCATAATAATGGATGACGCTTAGGATCATGGTTTTCATCAGCCAAATACTCTCCGACCTGTTTTATTCTGAAAAATTCACCCTCTTTTGCCTTGATGATGCTGTAAATGTGATTCATGAACTCTTCCATTTTATCTTCTACAAGAGCAAATTCCACATCCTGAATGTTCTGTCTGTTAGGACTGTAGTATGCTCCTTCCATCAGTTTTTCTATAGTTTCATGAGGTATTTTCTCATCCTTAAACCATCGGCATGTACGACGTTGTTTAAGAAATTGAAGCATATCTTCATAGCTTACAGGTATGTTATCTGGATTATAATCTTCTATTCTGTCTGTCTGTCCTTCATAAGCTTTTATTGTAATGGCATTTGTTGGGCATAATGTTGAGCATTGCCCACAGTCAAAACAGTTGCTTTCCACATCCACAGCTTTGCTGTCAATTATTTCTATGTTGTCACGAATACAAACTTGTTTACATAATCCACAGCCTATGCATTTGTTTTCATCTATTATTAAATGTTTCATTGTTACACTCCTTAATAAAAAGTATATCTTTTATTATTTAAAAATCTGTTATATCGTATCCATCTTTTTAATATTTTTTTTATCCTTTGTTGTGCACAATCATTTGAACTATTAAATCTTGAGTTATTAGTTTATTGTTAGGAAAAAGTGAAATGAATTATATTAAAGAAATTTACAAAAAGTGAAGGTAATTCAAAACAATAATATGATTAATTAATCATTATCTTATATTTATTCATTTAACAAAGGATTTACATTAAATCATTTTCAACATAGTCAATTACATTAAGCATAAAAAACAAAGATAATAACAAACAGAATTTATTTTCTTGATTATAATGTTATTTATTCATTTATGTCAACAGGACTATAATGACTAAATATTTTTTTTTACAGAAATCAATATGAGAGGAAACCTCATGAACAAAAACCAATTAAACAAAACAGAACTCTTTGCAATACTCACCGGTATTGCAACATCATGTCTGATAATAAGTAACATAATAGCTTTTAAAACATTTACATTCATGGATTTAGTGCTGCCATGTGCAGTAATAATATTTCCGATAATATACATAGTGGATGATGTTTTAGCAGAAATATACGGATTTACAAAGGCAAGACACGTAATATACCTGGGTTTTATAATGAACCTTGTTGCTGTAATATTGTATAACATAGCAATTGCCTTGCCTGCACCAGTCTTTTTTGAAGGGGCGGATGCATTTAGTCTGGTTCTAAGCAACAGCCTGAGGGTGTTGGTTGCAAGTTTCAGTGCATACTTCTTTGGAAGCCTTGTAAATGCATATGTAATGGTGTATTTGAAGGAAAAAATGGAAAATAGTTTATTCTTCAGATGCATAGTGTCAACAATATGTGGTGAAGGGCTTGATGCAATAATATTTATTACAATAGCATTCTATGGAACTATGCCAAACATGGTATTATTGACCATGATTATTGCACAGGCAACTTTCAAAACAGTATATGAGATAATAGTTTATCCAATTACAAGATATGTGATAAAAAGAATCAAACAACTGCCTGAATAAGACAACAATTTTAAACATCTTTTCTTTTTTTTCATAATTTATTTTCTAATATATTTTCTTAAAATCTTTATAAAATCTAAATTTCATATATAATAACATACTCTTATTATGATGATTAAAAAAATTTTAATTAATATAAATGGGTTTAATCAAATAAAAAATATTTTTATGGGATAGAGTATTATGTTAGATGGTTTTTTTAAATTTAAAGAGAATTATACAGATATTAAAACCGAAATTATTGCAGGAATAACAACATTTCTGGCAATGGCTTATATTCTTGGTGTGAATCCAACTATGTTGGCTCAAGGGGGTATGCCCTCAACGGCGGTATTTTTTTCAACGGCGTTGGCCTCGGGAATAGCATGTATTGTTATGGGTCTGATATCCAATTATCCTATAGGTGTGGCTCCAGGTATGGGAATGAACGCTCTTTTTACCTATACGATAATTATATCCATGGGAAATTCATGGCATGCAGCATTGGCGGCAGTTTTTATATCAAGTATCATTTTTATAATAATAACTGTATCCGGTGTCAGACAGATAATACTTAATGCCATTCCTCTTGATTTGAAGTTGGCAATAGGTGCGGCAATAGGATTTTTCCTTGCCTTCATAGGATTAAAGGGTTCCGGAATAATTGTTTCTGATCCTTCAACCATTGTTGCAATGGGAAATATAATGTCTGCTCCTGCACTTCTGGCAGTACTGGGAATATTCATTACATTAATATTATTCATTAAAAAAGTACCTGCAGCAGTATTTCTTGGTTTAGTAATTACCTCTATTATAGGTATTTTGTTTACTTTAATGGGTTTTGGTGTGGGTGATACTGCAATTCCGGCAATTCCAACTCAGATAGTTTCCTTCAATTTTGATACTTCGGTATTTTTAGGATTTACTTCCGGATTTGTTGAGTTGTTTAAAAATATTCCTAATTTAATAGTTATTCTGTTTTCATTATTGTTTGTTACCTTCTTTGACACAACAGGTACATTAATACCATTGGCCAAAGAATGTGGATACATCGATGAAAAGGGTAATGCGTCCGGTATTGAAAAGGCATTTTTAGGTGATGCTTTAGGTGCTCTGATAGGTTCAATTTTCGGTACCAGTACATTATCTGCGTATGTTGAAAGTGCAACAGGAATTGCAATGGGTGGTAGAACAGGTTTTGCAGCCATTGTCACGGGAATAATGTTTTTATTGTCATTATTCTTTGCGCCGGTGGTATTGTCCTTGTTCACATCTTCGGTAACAGCATCTGCTTTGGTGATAGTTGGTATACTGATGATTGCCCAGTTAAAACATGTTCACTGGGATAATCTGGTTGTTGCCAGTTCAACATTCATAACCATAATAATGATGATTTTAACCTATTCAATTTCATTGGGTATTGCATGGGGTTTCCTTGTTTATGCCATTGGTAGTTTGGCAAGTAAAGAAACAGATAATCTTAACTGGATAACCTGGATAATGGTATTAGTATTTGTATTATTCATATTCTTCGGATTATAAGGTAAGATATATCTTTCAATCATCTCCCCTTTTTATTCTATTTTTTTTTAATAAAGTTTATTTTTAAACATTTTAATGCAATATTATTTTTAGTAAACCTTTAAGATTCAACATGTTCTCATAAGGATAATAAAAAAATCATTATTCACAAATTGGAACAATAATATATACTAATAAAAATAGATTATTATACATAACTGATGATTAGATATATAATTCAATATTTTCTATTATAAACTGGTGGGGTTAAAGAATTATAAGAATTATGTATGATTCATCGTAAAGGATTAATATGGGGAAGGAATCTGAAAATGACTAAAATAGTTCACATGTCTGATATGCACATAGGTTTTACACAGTTTAGGGAAGATATTCTATTAAACACAATCAACAAAATAAACAAAATGAGACCAGATGCAGTTGTAATATCCGGTGACATAACAGATAACGGATATTACAGGGAATTTGTCAAGGCAAAGGGATACATTGACCTGCTTATTCCACCAACCATGGTAATACCCGGAAATCATGATGCAAGAAATATAGGCGATGAAGTTTTCGAGGAAGTAATAGGGCACCGTTACAGTTCCCTGGAACTGATAGATTCCAACATTAAAATAATAGGACTGGACAGCAGCGTACCCGATCTGGGTCATGGAAAAATAGGCCGACTGCAAAAACATTTTCTGGAACATGAAATAATGGATGCCAAAGAAAGAAACATGTTTACCATAATTACTGTTCATCACCACATAATATCAGTACCAAACACAGGCAGGGAAAGAAACGTATTAAGTGATGCGGGAGATATACTGCTTCTGCTTTTACAAAACAACATAAACCTTGTATTGTCCGGACATAAACACGTTCCACACGTGTGGAAAATGAACGACACCCTATTTGCCACTGCAGGTACAGTTTCATCCATGAAACTGCGAGGAAACACCCATCCATCTTACAACGTCATCGACATTGATGATAATCAGATAAAAATCACCCTGGTAAATTCTGATGGAAGCACCCAGGAACTGACACCACCCTGAATAACATGGCAGCATTATATGGATTTCCATATTAAAAACAGTGGTTTAATATAATTAATATAACCCAAACCCTTTTTCAAATACTCTTTTAATTAAATCTAATCCCCATTATTTGAACAAATTGTTCAATTTACCATAATAAAATGGATAATTCTCAAATTATCGTTAACGCTTTTCTATTTTTGTTTGAAATTTCCTAATTTTTAAATGATTTTTTTGAAATAACACTATCCCTTTTAGAAATATAATTATTCAAGTTAAAATATAAAATATAATATAAACTCAAATAATTAAAAGACGTGATACAAAATGTGTACAGTAACGAATTTATCTGCAGATGATCATTACTTTGGAAGAAATTTGGACGTTGAATCATCCAATAATGAAACAGTAGTCATAACCCCACAAAATTATCAATTCAAATTCAGACAAGTTGAAAATATTGATTCACACCATGCCATAATAGGAATGGCCGTGGTTGTTGACAATTATCCTTTATACTACGATGCATGTAATGAAAAAGGATTATGCATCGCAGGACTCAATTATTATGAAGCCAAATATCAGGACTTAAACGAAAACAAGGATAACATCACACCATATGAATTCATCCCATGGATATTAAGTCAGTGCGAAAACGTTAAGGAAGCAGTGGAACTAATTAAAAACATAAACATAGTAAACATAGACTTCAGTGAAGACATCACATTAACTCCACTTCACTGGATGATATCAGATAATGATGAATCAATAGTTGTTGAACCAAATGAGAATGATATAATCATATATCCAAACCCAACAGGTGTATTGACCAACAGTCCATCTTTTGATAAGCAACTTTTTAATCTGAATAATTACAGACATCTCTCCAGTAAAACACCAAAAAACAACTTTAGCTCTAATCTGGAGCTGAACGTTTATACAAATGGAATGGGTGCAATAGGATTGCCTGGAGACTCATCAAGTATGTCAAGATTTGTAAGAGCCAATTTTAACCTTCAAAACATACTGGTTGGACATACCGAGGAAGAAAACGTAATCCAGTTTTTCCATGTTCTTGACAGTGTATCACAAACAAAAGGATGCACTGAAGTTTCACAGGGAAAATATGAATACACTCTATATTCATCATGTATAAATGCCAATCAGGGAATATACTATTATAAAACATACTTTAACAGTCAGATAAATGCAATAAACATGTATAATTATGATTTAACTGATGATGAATTGGCAATATATCCATTGAACGACTATCCAGAAATCAATTATCAAAACAGTAAAAAAGAAGAGTACATGTTTAACTAACCTGTATAAACCCCTTTTTATCTTTTTTTTTAATAATATTGAAAAATTAAAACAATTCAAAGTAATTTATACAAAAAGGAAACATATATCAGGATAAATATTTGTTAAAATATTTATGAAAAATAGAATTAGAGAATTGATATAATTTTAAATCATTAATTTAAAACAAACAATCTCCAAATATTTTTAATCCATGTTTTAAAAATTATAATTTTAGTTGATATACATTTAATGGTTCATCAACATTTTCCACGCTTTTAACTAGTTCAGCGTCATTTTTTTCAATAACTTTGATGGATCCAATATTGTCTTGAGGTATGGATACTTGTACTTCTTCCATTCCAATGTCTTTTGCTTTGCATAATGCCTGTTTAACCATTTTGGTACCGCAGCCTTTACATCTGCATGATGGTCTGACACTGTAATTAATGTGACTAGCATCTTCCTGTGATTCATCTATTTCTTTTGTTACTGATACAATACCGACAACTCTGTTGTTTCTTACACCTAAGTAAACGTCGGTTAAATCGCTTTCTTCTGCAGCTGGTTCTTCACTGCTGCTGCTTTGGATGCTTTCTAACCATTCACTGTAGTTTTCTGTTTCTTCTAATGATTCACTACCGTATATAACTGATTCTTCGTTTTTAAGGAATTCTTCTTTGAAGTCCATTAATTGGCTTTCGCATTTTTCTTGTGGTCTAATTAATTTCATGTTAATACCTCTTTTTTTAATGAGATATATAAATCTATTAAAAAAATTAAATATATATTTTTTGATTTTCTTTAAAATGTATTTAAAAATATCTATTTGACTAAACATTTTATGATTTTTTAATTCATTAACTATGAAGTATAATTTTTAATCTAATTGCCCTATGAGAATATTTTTATTTTAATATGAATAATATTGTAATAGTGATTTTATGATAATATATTTTTCAGCAACAGGAAACAACAAATATCTGGCACAAAAAATAGCCGAAAAAACCGGAGAAAACATTCTTTCAATAATAGAATGCACAAAGGAAAATAATTATGAAATAAGCATAGCCGAAAACGAATCATTGGGAATAATAGTTCCAACATATTTCTGGGGATTGCCATCAATAGTCGAGGAATTTCTATCCAAAGTAAAAATCAGCATCAGCGACAACACATATGTATATGCTATCGCAAGTTACGGAACAACAACAGCAAACGCCTTGGGATACATTAAGAATTATCTAAAAAAACAGGACATTACAGTCGATGCAGCTTTTGAAGTGAAAATGACAGATACCTGGACAGTAATGTTTGACCTAACCGATGAAAACAAGATAGCTCAAGAACAGGCTAATGTGGAAACACAACTAGAAAACATCATTCCAAAAATACAGAATAAGCAACCAAACTCCCACAAAATTAGTATTTATCATAAGATTGGATCAAGATTTGCACGACGAATGTATGACAATCAAAGAAAATGCAAACATTTACATGTTCTTGATAACTGCGTATCCTGCTCATTATGTGCCCAAAACTGTCCTGTAAGTGCCATCACTATGATTGATGGAAAGCCTGTGTGGACGTTGGAGAAGTGTGTCATGTGTTTCAGGTGCTTACACAGATGTCCGACATTTTCAATACAATACGATGATAAAACAGAACATCATGGCCAATACACAAATCCACATATAGATTTATTTGACTAAAAAAAATGTGCAAAGGATATATTTACATAGGATAATGTTTATGAGAGAAAAAGCATGGATTCGGATAATTAATAAAAAACAAGTAAAAAAAGGGTTATTTCAAAAAAGCAGCAACTCTTCAAAAATCAACACAAACACTACCGAAAACAACCAAAAATCATTAAACAAAACTTCAAACAACACACAATCAGTATCAGATAGTCAAATGAGCAGATACATAACATTTTATCAACAATACCACGATGTGGATAAACTAATAGCCCTAGTATCACAAGATCACTCAGCTAATGAAACACAAAAAATAGTAAATCAAATCTGTGGAAAATACTAGGTAAAAAGTGTTTCATAATAGTATCAATGGGAAAAACATCTATTTCACCTCCTTTTTTAAGTCTATACAGCTTTGTTATCTCAGGCTTTAATGAATTGCATTCATTTAGCGATAAAAAACTGATGAAAGTATGTACATTTTTTTTGATAATTTTCATTATCTTTTAATTCAAATCCCAGTTTTTGTCTCATAATAGGTAAGTTGAAGAGTGCTTTTTAGAAAAGGGATATAAGATAAATTTTATTACAATGTATCTTCATTTAGTTTTTTGGATTTATGTCTGATATATTGTTATATTTTTAGTTCATCATAAATAAACCAGTTTATTCTTGAAAAACAACCATGAAATTAAAATGAAAATGAATTGGTTTAATAAAATTAAACTGGATTACTTATGAAAAACTATAATAAATAATAAAACAAAAATAAACTATAATAAGTTGCATGAACTGAATCAATATAATTAAACATAGGATGTTATTAATATGAAATATATGCCTACATTACTTCCAAAAGATATTGATAAATATTTTTACGACAGGGAAAAATACATTAAACAAATAAATACTAACTTAGAAATGTTAGAAATGGATATAGCTAATCAATTCTTAATTATGGGATATCGTGGTGTTGGAAAAACAGCTTTAACAAAAAAAATCATTTCAAATCAACCAGACAAATTTTTAACAACATACATAGACATATCAAAAATATTCGCAAAGAAAAAAGGTAAACCCACAGAGGAAGAAATATTAAAAGAAATTCTTAAAAAAATCAATAAGACCCTGCTTAAAAGGGAAAATATCTTAGAAAGCACAAAAGATAATATTTTAAATTCTATAAAAAAACTAAAATTAAAGAATTACAAATTCGAGAATAATGCTTCATTATTGAATATTCCATTACCCGACATAGAAGATAATTACAGTAAACTAAGTGAATTTGTGATGGAATTGCCTCAACAAATTGTTGATTCAAACAAAAATATTAAAGGATATATCATAGTAATAGACGAATTTCAATTAATTCAATTTGTTGAAAATCCAGAAGCATTTTTCTGGCTAATAAGGAGTTATACGCAAGAACAATTTAATGTCAGTTATATATTTACAGGTTCTGTTTCAAAAACTGCTGAAATAATTAACATGATTAATGGACAAACAGGAGCTTTTGGTGGAAGAATGATGCAAATAGATTTAAAACCTTTCACAAAAGAAGAAACAAAAACATATATAGAAAAATATTCAAACAATGTCCGTTTTAATGAAGAAGGATTCGAACAATTTTATAAATGTACCAGAGGGATTCCTGCATATATTAACAGCTTTTGTAATATTTTACCAAATAATGAAATATGTACTCCAGAAATACTTAAAAATAAACTATTATTAAATACAGATCAGATTGCAGTAATATGGTTAGATGTTTGGGGTAAATTAAGTGAAAACGAAAAGGAAATAATTAAATTATTGATGGATAAAAAACAATTATCATGGACAGAAATATTGAATGAAACTGGATATTCTAAAGCTACAGTAAGTAAATATATTTCCTTATTAAACAATAAAGGAATAATAGAATTTAATAATAAAAAATATGTTTTAACAGATAAAATGCTTGAAACTTGGCTAAAAAATAAAGAAAAAATGGAAGGCCAATATCCTGACTAAAAAATATTTGTACACACTCATTTGCTAAGAATCAAATCATATTAAAATCAACAAATACTAAATTTCATAATAAAATAATAATCATAGTTTAAATCAATTAACTGACAATATAATAAAACAGAAAGAATAAGGATAAAATATTAAATAGCCCTATTAACAAATATCCTATTATTATCATAAAAATGAATTGGTGAGTTATATGGTTGAAAAAAAATTATATCGCTCTGAAAGAGACAGGATGATAGCTGGTGTTTGCGGAGGATTAGCAGAATATTTTGATGTGGATCCTGTATTGGTTAGACTGTTATGGGTTGCATTCACATTCTTTGTAGGCTCAGGTATTTTGCTATACATTCTCGCATGCATAATAATGCCTAGTGAAAGTAATGTTGTATACTGATTATTAAGTATGGACTCCCCTTAAATTTAAAGGGGTTACTCTTCATTCCTGTTTTTTTTATTACTGAACTATAAAATTTATTCGTTTTTAATACTTTAGAAAAGCTATATATCAGTAATTTATCTTTTGAATTTATCTTAGTTAACACTATGCAATAAAGATATATTCAGAAAAAAGTTGGGGAAAGTAGTTATTGTGTGGTAAATGTATTCGGACATGTGTTTATACAAAAGTATATATTAATAGACAATAACATAAAATTACATTTATCTCTTTATAAAATAAAAATTATTTAGTATATTACTTCACTCAAAGTAAGGTTTTCTACAGCTGATTCATTGATATATTTTTTCTAAATCTCTTTATAAGGGATATTGTCCTTCAGTTTCTTTTTTATATTTTAGCCAGGTTTTTAACATTTGATCATTTAAGCAGTATCTCTTTTCATTAGTATATTTTATTATTGCTTTGTTATTCAATGAATCAATATACTTTGTAAGTGTAGATTTGGAATAATTGCTATGTTCCAATAGTTCATTCCAGGTTAAATTATCATTATCTGTTAATATTTTAACTATGCTTTTTTCAAAATCATTAAGATTTCCCCATACATACAGCCACATTATTACAATTTGATCCATTTTCATCAAAAAATTTTCTTTAATCATTATTTCATCATAAACAATGCCTGAATCCAGTACATTACAGAATGTATTAATATATGCTGGTATGCCTCGGGTACATTCGTAAAATCTTTCAAATCCTTCGGATGTAAACTGTAGATTAGCTGCTTTGTCCTTTAAATAATTTCTTGTTTCATCTTTTGAAAATGCTTCAATATCAATTTGTATCATACGTCCTCCAAAGGCACCGGATTGACCATTGATACTTTCAATAATATCTGCAGTTTTACTTACTGAACCTGTAAATATGTAACAGATGTTGGATTGATCCTGAATGAAACTTCTAAAAAGCCAGAAAAATGCTTCAGGGTTTTTCAGATATTTTAAAAATTGAAATTCATCTATAACTATTATAAAACCTTCAATTTCATCATAAATATCAACGATTTTCTGTGGAAGTTCCATTACGAACTTACTTAAATTTTGATAGTTGTCTTTTATTTTGGGAATTGGAATGTTAAAAATGCTATTAGTATCGGTAAACTCGTAATTATGCAATGATATGTTTTCTGTAATGGATTTAATGTTTTTTTCAAATTTTTTGTATAATGATAGTTTTTCATTTAGGCAGTTGTGTATTTCGGATAGTATCTCCTTTAACACTTCTTCTTCAGTAATTTGCTTGTTTGTTGAGTATATCCTGGAAATATCAATGTATGCAGTCAATGTCTTTTCATCAGTATCCTGTAATATTTTTTTTAATAAGAAAGTTTTTCCCACTCCCCTATTTCCTGTAATTAATAATTGATTGGGTAAATCTTCGTAAATACTGTTTATTTGAAGATTAATTTTTTTTATATCTTTTTGGCGATTGTAGAAGTATTTATCAATATTTTTTGGCACTGTGGTTGGCATCATTTTAATAACCTCTATATTAATTATTAATTGATGTTTTATTTATATCATACTAGTATATTAAAAAAAACTAGTTTGAATTAATATAAAAATATAAAATTTAAATTAACAAAAACTAGTTTATTAAAAAAAACTAGTTTCTAAAAATTTTTAATTATATTCATGTAAAAAGTCACGTACCAGTTTATACGAATATTTTTTTTTATCAGGTACGTTAAATTGGTATAAACGTTATATTTCTACAATCTAGATCAATCTAAAAAACATATTGTAGAATATATTTTATAGTTTTTGTTTTTCTTTGTTATTATTGGAACTTTTGGGTTATTATTAGTTAAATTTTCTTTTTTTCACTATTTGCTCATAACTGTTATTTTTTTTATCATTATTTTTTTTCTTTATCAAATAGTAAATATTAATCGCCACATATACATCAACAGTATTAAATATGATAAAATTTAGTATTTAATACTTTTAGGAGATTAATTATTATTAAATGAATCAGGTCCACTATATTGGACTTGGTATAATTAAATATTATTTATATCTTTTAATAATATAATATACCAATACTAATTAATTAAACTTATACCAATTATTTAATATTAACAAAAATATAATAATATATAGTGATAATAATGGATTTACCTTTAAACATACCTGCAGATATTGATAAATATTTTTATAATAGAAAAGAAGATTTAAAATTAATAAACGCATACTTAAATATGTTAAATGAGGGTATTGCTAATCAAATTTTATTAACCGGTTTTCGAGCAGTTGGAAAAACGTTTTTTATAAAAAAAGTATTGCATGATCAACCGGATTCTATTTTAACATCCTATGTTGATTTATCCAAAATATATGGCAAAGAATACACTAATATAACCGAAGAAGAAGTTTTAAAAGAAATATTAAAGCAAATCAATAAAACTATACTAGAACATGAAGGAAAAATACCAAATTTTAAGCAGGATATAATTAACTGGATTAAACAGTTACCCCTAAAAAATTTTGATTTTACCAATTCAACAAATATTCTGGACATTCCTATTCCTGAAATAGAAAATAATTACAGTAAATTAAGTGAATTTGTAATGGAATTACCCCAAAAAATTGTAGATAAATATGAGAATGTTAATGGTTTCATAATTGTTATAGATGAATTTCAGAATTTAAAGAATTTAACAAATCCTGATGCTTTCTTTTGGTTAATGAGAAGTTTTTCGCAGTCACAACATAATGTCTCATATGTCTTTACAGGTTCAATATCCAATACCAGTGATATTATAAATATGATTAACGGACCTATAGGAGCATATGGTGGACGTATGATTCAAATAAACATTAAACCATTCACTAAAGATGAAACATATTCTTATATTGCTGAAAGAACCAATCTTCAATTTACAGATGATGGATTTGATGAGTTTTATAACTTAACAAGAGGTATGCCAAGTTATATTAACAGCTTTTGTAATGTATTGGATTCCAATGAGCTTTATGATAAAGAAAAAATAACCAATACCTTTTTAATAAAACTGGACCAAATAAATGTTTTATGGTTAACAATATGGGGTACTTTTTCAAAGAAAGAAAAAACAATTATAATTAAGTTATTAGAGAATGATTCAATGTCTTGGGACGAATTAATTAAATTAATGCCGTATTCTAAGACTACTATTTTAAAATATGTGGATATATTAAACAATAGGGGAATTATAGATCATTATTATAATAAATATGAATTATCAGATAATATGTTGAAAACCTGGTTGAATTACAAAAAAGAAATGGATGGACATTATCCGTATTAATTTGTTTATAAATAATATGTTAAGTCTAGTTCTTTGGACTTAGTATATTTATCTTTTATTTTTATTTTTAGCAAAATGGTTATACTGGTACTAATTAATTAAACTTATATTAGTTATATCGACTTAAAATTTTTTCATGATCTTGAATCGATAAAGTGTTTTGTCATTTTTTCATGTTCATTTTTGCATTATATTTTTTACTTCGCTATACCACGGTTTAACGAAATAAAATTGAAAAATTTATTCATCTGAAAAATCGAAAAATAATCAAAAAAAGTATCTCTAAAACACAAAAAATAACATAATACATATACATCAACTACTTTAAATTCACTATTTTATCAAAGTTTTCTGGAAAAATACACTGCAATAAATTCTAAAAATATTGCGTTTAAATACTATTATTTTTTTATAATTTCAAAATAAAAAATTAAAATATGAACATAATAATACTTACCAAAATCAAATTCAAAAAAGACAAAGAAAAAATACAAAATTTATTCACAACATACGGATTTAAGCAAATCAATAAAAATGCACATATCGGAAAAATATCCAAAGAAGAAAGTGACCAAATAAAAACATATCTAGAAAAAACCACACAAACATCAGATACAATCATATTTATACAGTTATGTGAAAGATGCTACAGCAACATTAACCAATATGGAAAAATAATAGATCTGGAAGAAGAAAAATATGTGATACTATGAAAATAATTATTCAAGGATACAATAAATCAATACATAAGAAAAACAACCAGATAATAGTTAAAGAAAAAGAGGATACAATATATAAAACATCTCCCAAAAAAGTCACAGACATACTAATCATTGGAAAAGGATATATAACCTTCGATGCATTAACATTAATAGCCAAAAAACAACATACCATTAATTTCAACAAACTACTATGGACAATTAGATTACATCCTGACAAATCCAAACGATGAAAACATCAAACTAAGAAAAAAACAATACAATATAAGTCAAAACAGTCGAGGAATAAAAATATCCAAAGAAATAATAAAATCTAAAATAAACAACCAATTACACTCTGAAAACTCTTAACAAACACAAAAAAGATA